>SAMEA3663039__coassemble_143_pt1 | contig 31549 bp, 28 predicted proteins | sample SAMEA3663039__metabat2_low_PE_029 | metagenome-assembled genome bin SAMEA3663039 (sample SAMEA3663039) | pig gut metagenome | biome: pig gut; feature: pig-associated habitat; material: faeces | place: France | collected 2012
ATTATATCCTTTTCTCCCGTTATTTTCTGCGCATTAATAACCGAAAGCTTTGTAAAGCAATAATTGTCATTAACCTCAACGCCGAAGCGCGAATAATGCGTATCCTGCCCGAGCGACTCAATATTTGAGCGCGCAAAGCCGAAGCGCTCATAGATTTTTTCAAATTCGCTTACGGTTACATAGCCTGCCGTTACATAATGAGGATTTATATTCTCAATGCTAACGGTTACAACATCATCGGAAAATTCATAAAACATTAAATCGCCGCCTTAATATAAACCGTTTAACAGGCAGGATAAGAATATCCTGCCTGCAAAAAATTAACGCCGTTAAATATTAATAGTTTTCTGCCTTGATTTCAAAATATGCTCTCGGATGAGCGCAAACGGGGCAAACCTCCGGAGCCTCCTTGCCGACAACAATATGTCCGCAGTTTGAGCATTTCCAAATTTTTTCCTCGTCCTTGCTGAAAACAATTCCGCCCTCAACATTTGCAAGGAGCTTCAGATATCTTTCCTCGTGCTCCTTTTCGATTTCGCCAACCTTTTCAAAAAGAACGGCTATATCCTCAAAGCCCTCTTCTCTTGCGTCCTTGGCAAAGGCTGCATACATATCTGTCCACTCATAGTTCTCGCCCTCTGCCGCATCTTTAAGATTTGTTGCAGTGTCCGGAATACCGTTGTTGTGAAGAATTTTGAACCAGATTTTTGCATGCTCCTTTTCATTCATTGCAGTTTCCGTGAAAAGATTTGCAATCTGAACAAAGCCATCCTTCTTAGCCTTTGAAGCATAATACTGATACTTTGTGTGCGCCTGGCTTTCTCCTGCGAAAGCCGCCATTAAATTTGCCTGTGTTTTTGAACCTTCAAGCTTCATAATAAAATTCCTTTCTGCCCTTATATTGAGCTCGGCATCGGGCATACCGAGCATATTAAAAGCATAATGCTTTATAATCATATTATACGCCGTTTTTCCTTAAATTAGTAACTATAAGAACAAATGCACTCCACACCGCCTGAAAAATAATAATATTAACCGCATTAAGCTGGCTTATGCCGTTTACAATTCCCAAAAGTGCCGCAACGCCGAAGCCGAGCGCAGAGCCGAAGGCGGCAAGCACTGTTATTATTTTTTCGGTGCTGACAAGATTATCCGCTCCCAAAACAGAGGAAATGAACGCAAGCGTTGAGCCGTTATGCACCGCATAGGCAGGGCTTTTTTCAACAACCGCCTCGCTGTATTTTTCAAAGCATCGGCTGTTTGACGCCGTCATAACTCTTATAAAGCCCTCGGGAACATCAAAAATATTCATAACGCTTTCCTCATTTATGTATGGGTCGCAGCTTTTAAGAATTAAGGTTATGCCGCTTTTTTCAAGCTTTTTAAGGCTCTTTTTGAGCTGAGGCTCGGCAGAATAGCTTACTATAAACATTGCCGAAATTTTACCTGCAACGGCAAGATAAAGCGCCTTTCTGCCCTTTCGCGTGTATTTCTTTTCGTATTCGATTTTAGGAACACTAACGCCGTGCCTTATCAGCAAATCTCTGTTGCCCACAAGGATTTTCTTTTGATAAATCCAAGCAGATGTGCCCATTTTGTCCTCATAAATAACGCCGTCAACCTCCGGCAAGATAGACTGCTTGCCGACTATAACATCATCAAAAACATGAGCAAGAGGACTTTTCGTTTTAATTATAACCGCGGCGGTTTGCAAAATTGCGTCGTCTATCTTTGCGCCGTTAAAGGTTTTAAAGCCGTGCAAATCGCACGAGCGTCTGCCGAATAAATCGGAGGCCTCCATAACAAGTGCGTTTGAATCGTGAACAAAACGCGCTCCCTCAAAGCCGCATATCATTGCGCCCTTTCTTTCAAGCTCCTTTGAAACGGAAATCAGCGCGCAGTTTGTTGCGGCAAGGGAAACAACGGGACACGAAAGTATTACACACGCCGCAAGAACATTCGCCGCCGCTATCCAGTTTTCCTGAACAAGACCGACTGCAACAAAAAGCACCGTGTTTAAAATTACCAAAAAGGGAACTAAAATTTTTGCAATTCTGTCGGCAGGCTCGTCTGCAAAGGAAATTTCAAGAAAACTTGTTGGAAAATCCGTTTTTACACTGTATTTAAGATACGGCTTACCGTCAAGCATATTTCTTGAAATAACTGCGGCGTCAACCTCGTTTACTATATCCTCAACGGTTGATTTTTCGCCCTGCGAGGTTAAAAATTCAAAGTTTTTGATTATCCTAACAAGCATTGTTCTTTTTCCGATATTGCTCATAAACAGGGCAAACACCGCCGCAGACGGCAGAAGCGCACCGCCGTCAAGCGTTATATCGGGATAAACAATAAGGGCAATTGAATGGGCAAGCGCCGCCGCGCAGGCCGCAACAACGGGAAAATCGGAATTAATACCCTTTCGAAAATTCAAGCCGTGAATAATCAGATTTATATTAACAAGAACGATAACCGCAAAAATAACGGTTGCCGTTAAATAATAAGCAAAATCATTGCTGAGAAAGGCGGGAAGATAAACCGAATTTTCAAGCAGGGTTAAAGCAAAAAGAACTGCTCCGAATGCAACCGTTAAGCCAAGCTGAATTTGAACAGAGGCTTTTCTTTTTATAAGCTGTTCGAGCGTCTGCTCCTTTTCGTTTTCGTTTTTATAATCGTCAAATTTAATTTTCTTTGCTTCGCTTTTAGTGTCGCCCTCAACCTCTTCCTTTGCGAAAAGGCGGAATTTATTAACCTTTTCCTCGCGGCGTCTGCGGAGCATTTCCTCGGCAACCTCTTCGTCTATAACGGGCACCTCGTCAACCTCATCATCAAAGCCCGTCATTTTAATTTGGTCTTCACTTGTGTATTCGTCGCTTTGGCGAACAGGAGCGTTCTCCTCCTTTGACTCGCCCGAAAGCATTATTCGTGTTTTATCAAGCTCCTCAACCGCAAGAATTGTTGGTATTTCCTGCAAATCGGAGGTTTTGTCAAACCTTGATTTGCTTTTTATTGTTGCCGCCTTTTCAATAATCTGCGGAGGCGAATCCGTAAACTCACTGTCTGCCGAATTTTTTCTGAAAAAGCTTTTTTTAGCCGATATGCCGCTCGGCACAACGGCGGTTTTATCTGTTGCCCTAACGGGTCTTGTTTTATCCGAAACAGGATTTACAACGGCGGTTTTCTGCGAAGCAGAGCCGGTTTCATCGTCTTCGCCGCTTGTCTTGGCGGCTCTATCCTGCAAGGAGTATTCCTTAACCTCCTCCTTTTCGTTTTTAGGAGTAAAGGTTTTAACCTCCTCAACAGGCTCAAGCGGTTCCTCAACGCTTTTGATTTCCGCCTTTGCCTTTTCGGATTTTCTTCCTATGCCGTCAAGCACCTCCTGCGCCTCGCGCAGAATTTCCTCAACGGAAAGATTGTTGTTCTCACTCATAAAATCACTCATTTATATTTATAATTCAAGCCTTTGGCGCGCAATTTCATACATAATTACGCCTGCGGCAACAGACGCATTTAAGCTGTTAACCTGCCCTCTCATAGGCAGGCTGACGGTTACATCGCATTTTTCCTTGATGAGCCTGCCTACTCCCTTGCCCTCACTGCCGACAACAAGAGCGCAGCCGCCCGAAAAATCCGTTTTACACCAGGGCTGACCGTCCATATCGGCGCAATAAACCCATATATTTTTCTTTTTTAAGTCCTCAATAGTTGAAGAAAGATTGCCAACTCTTGCAACCTTAACATATTCAAGCGCACCGCACGAGGTTTTTGAAACAACGAAATTAAGACCGACATTGCGCCTTTTCGGAATAATAACGCCGTGCACTCCGCACGCCTCGGCGGTTCTGATGATTGCTCCTAAATTATGACTGTCCTCAATCTCATCGCAGATAATGATAAACGGAGGCTCATTCTTCTCCTTGGCATATTCAAGAATTTCTTCAACAGAGCTGTATTCGTGAGCAGGAACAGAGGCACACACACCTTGATGATTAGCGCCTGCACACATAAAATCAAGCTTTTTCCTGTCAACATTTTTAACAACAACGCCCTTTTCCCTTGCAAGCGCAAGTATCCTTGTTACCGAGCCCTCTCTTTCGCCCTTTGCAACGGAAATACATTCAATTTCCCTCCCGCTTTTGAGAAGCTCCATAACGGCGTTTCTGCCTATAACAAGATTATCGTTTTCCTTATAATCAACATTTGCGTTTTTCAATAGCCGTCCTCCGCGCGCTCTGCGATTTTTGATTATTTGATTATAAATATTATAACACCCACGGCAATTATATTCAATCGAAAATTATTAAAAATCCCGCCTGATTTTCAGGCGGGAAGCTGTAAATATTTGTATTCGCTTTACAAAATGGACGATTGGTCTAAAATTAAGAAAGCCTTATTCCTTTTGTTCGGTTATATTTCCGTTTGAATATGAATAAGTATAGGTTTTTCCTGATTTTTCATCATTAGCACGCACAAGCTGATTAAGGCCGTCATATACATAGCTTGTTGTATATGTGCCGTCTGTTGTGCTTAAAATATTGCCTATGCCGTCATAGGTGTTAACTATTGAATTGTTTTCGCCATACGACTTTGAAAGAACATTGCCGCCGTTATCATATGTATATGCAGATGAAAGAATTACACTGTCGTTATACTTAACAGTATCTGCTGAAAGCTGTTCGTTATCATCTGTTGAGTCGGCAGTGCTTATATTATTATCTTACAAAATCATACGGATTAGTTCTAGGTGTAATATCTTCAATTCTAGTTATACCATCATCATATATCATTTCGCCGTTTTCATTCCAGTAAATGAATATTGTATTATAATAAAACTCTGTTTTGGATTTATTATATGAAACTCCTAAATGAGAAGCATCACCATAAGCTTCAATTTTAGTCGTATCAATCAAAAATCCTTCTGAATCAACGGCATTATACCTTTTTTCCTCCCCGGTATCATAGTTTATAACGAACGCATGGGGTTCATTAATATATCTGTTACCATTTCTGTCATAAAATAAAACTGATTTTTGATTTTTGAATTCATTCCCATAAATATCATAGTACTTTTTTTGTGAAAATAAATTCACCGATGAAATAATAGATACAACCAGTATAACGATTAATACATTAATTAGATAATTGATTTTTTTATATTTTGGGAACTTAATTCTAACGAATCTTATTTCCGAAATCAAGGAACGATTTACAACTTTAAATTGTTTATATTCATTAAACAAATTCTTTTTTTTAATGAATATATATAGCAATAATTTTTCTATTACTATCATAACTATAGGTAAAATTAATAAAAATAATATACAAATAATTAGTTTTAAATAATCATTTAAAAAAGTTGAAGTCATTATTGTAATTACCTCCAGTATCAAAATGGGCGTATTTCTTTCAAGGATTGTATTTTCCCATAATAATCACTATCTTGTAATCCTGAAACCCAAGATTTATATTCCGCTGATTGATTAATAAAAGTAAAATTTAAAGCCACAACCAAACATATGACAAGAAGCCATATTTGCGCAAATATTAAGTTTGCACAAAATTCTCCTAGCAAACTTATAAATGCTGTTTGTCTTTCTATGTTAAATTCATACATATTAAACATTTCATCAGCCATTTTTCTTATATCTCCAACTTTTCCATAAAAATATACAGCACATTTATAAGAAAATTTATCGTCATTTTTTTGATAAATATATGAAATGGTTACTATTTCATATTTTCTGTCAAAATCAGGATCAATTTCAACTAATGTATAACCTGAAAGCTTGTATCCCATTTTACTTTTAAACGAAGAATTAGCTTTATCTAATAAGAACTGCTCTTTTTCGGTATATAACCCAAATGGATCGAAACTATTTATTGGATTATTGCTACAATAAATATAAATATTAGTTTGATTCAAATTGTTTTGCATAAAAACACAACTATCAGCATTGACAAATCTTCCGATTTCAGGGTTGTAGTATCTTGATTGAAGGTAGTAATATCCTGTTTCGGAATCGTAATAGTATCCTCGGTAACGGATAGGGTTAAGGCCTGCAATTTCGGTGTTGCCGGTTATTTCCAGAACCTTGCCCCACGCGTCATAGTAATAGCGTGCCAAAACATTTCCGTTGCTGTCTGCTATTGCAGTAACATCATTTTGTGCATTCTTTATGTAGTAATATTCCGTGGAGTTATATATAAACCCAAATGCGTCCGAGTTATTATCATACATAAATACGATAATATCGTTGCCCGTTTTTTGACCGGCAAGAATAGAACCGTTGTAGAAATATTCAGTTTTCGAGCAGTTTCCGACCTTGCTTGCAGTGGGGTAAGGTAACTCACCCCTTGGTTTTTAACACAGAGAACCGTCCCCTGTGTTATTCCAGAGAATCGTCCCCTGTGTTCCCCTAATGGAAATTTCACACTAATAATCATCTAATTTTAAATGATTTTATTTAATTGATAGATTGCTTTTTCGAAGTTTTTATCATTTTGAGATTTAGAAGATACATCAAATGCCAATAAAATTCTACTGCTTTTTAAATAACTAATATCTACATACATATTATTTGGATTATTTAAAAATAAATTGTAAAGCATCTCTCGTTTTTCTATTGACAAAATAGTTCTGACAAAATTTTTTCTTCCGTTTTCATCAATATAATAAAGTTTGAATTTATCTACCATTTTGTCTTTTGGATAAAACAGATGTATGTTGCTGTTCCATAATCTACCAGACCACGAACTTTCGACTTTAAAATCCATAATTTTAACGCTTGTTTTTATGTGTTTTTTTTTTGCAGAATCAATTAAAGACAAAAATGCAATCCTATAATTTAATATTATAGTACATACAAAATATAAAACAGTTATAATCAAAAAATATTTTTTTGTAATATTATCTATTCCGATTAAAGTAAAAATTAACCAAGAACAAGACCATATAAGAAAATCGATTATAAATGATAATATTGATTCACAGCAAATTGCTTTTTGGGTTTCACGAGAAACATTATTTGTGTATTTTACCATATGCGATACCTTGTGTTAAATCTATTAATACCTAATCCTGTAAAGCCAGTGTTCATTTGGCTAAAAGCGGTTGGCAGTGTTTTACCTAGTAATACGGCTGGTTTTTGGCACCTTTCTTATTGCTTTCGATTTTACAATAACATATAAAATAAACAAAATCAATAAAATATCGAAAAAATACGAGTGTCAAAAATGCACGCAAAATTGAAATTTCAAAATAAAAAACGGCTTGGTTAAGCCGTTTTTTTGAGGTTAGCTTTCATTTTTCGTGCAAAAATAACACGGCGTTTTTTGGGCTTTTTCGTCTAAAAAATTGACAAGCAATGCCAAACAAAGAATAATAGATTTCTTATTTCCTTTGGATTGAGCCTTGCAGGGAAAGAACTGCCGATATTTATTTACTCAATTTGATAATTACAATCTGACGGGAATATCTCTTCCGTTTAAATACTTTTTCAGCTCGGGAATGGGGAGCTCGTTAAAATGGAAAAGGCTTGCGGCAAGAACGGCGTCTGCCCTGCCGTCTGTAAATGCGTCGTAAAAATGCTCTGCCTTTCCCGCTCCGCCCGAGGCAATAACGGGTATGCCCACATTTTCGGAAACGGCGCGCGTAAGCTCAATATCATAGCCGTTTTTCTGTCCGTCGCAATCCATAGAGGTTAAGAGGATTTCCCCCGCTCCCCTCTGCTGTGCCTCGCAAGCCCATTTAACAGCGTCTATGCCTGTTGGAATTCTTCCGCCGTTAAGATAGACCTCCCAGCCTGAGCCGTCATTCTTTCTTTTAGCATCAATAGCGCAAACAACGCACTGACTGCCGAATTTATACGCGGCATCATTAATAAGCTCGGGATTGCGCACTGCCGCAGAATTAACGGAAATTTTATCCGCACCTGCGCGAAGAAGCTCCTTGAAGTCATCAACCGTGCGTATTCCTCCTCCAACGGTAAACGGAATAAAAACAGTTTGAGCAACTCGCTCAACAATATCAATCATAGTGCTTCTGCCCTCGTGAGTGGCAGTTATATCAAGCAAAACAAGCTCGTCTGCACCCTGCTTATCATAAGCCGCGGCGCACTCAACGGGGTCGCCTGCATCTCTTAAATCAACAAATGAAACACCCTTAACAACTCTTCCGTTTTTAACATCAAGGCAGGGTATAATTCTTTTTGCATACATATATCAGCCCTCCGTTTTAACAAAATTTTTAAGCAGGCAAAGGCCGATTTCTCCGCTTTTTTCGGGATGAAACTGCGTTGCAAAAAGATTTCCTCTTTCAACTGCACACTCAATTTCAACGCCATACTCGGTTGTCGCCGCAACATCGCCCTCGTCTGCGCCTTTTAAATAAAAGGAATGAACAAAATAGAAATAGCTGTTTTGAGGAATACCGTCAAAAAGTCGGCTATCCTCCTTGTGAGCAACCGAATTCCAGCCGATATGCGGAACCTTCAACCCCGTATCCTGCGGAATTGAAGCAATCTCTCCGCCGAGCAAACCGAGCCCCTGCGCGTTAGGGCTTTCCTCGCTTTTATTAAAAAGGAGCTGCAAGCCAAGGCAAATTCCCAAAAACGGTTTGCCCGAAAGAGCAACCTCCTTAACGGTTTCAACAAGCCCTCTCTGCGCCATTGAATCCATTGCGTCGCCGAAGGAGCCTACTCCGGGAAGTATTATGTGGCTTGCGCTCATAATGGTTTTTTTGTCGTTTGTTATAACATTTTGTGCACCGATAAAATCAAGAGCCTTTTTAACGCTCATAAGATTACCTGCGCCGTAATCAATAACAGCAATCATTTTCTTTCTCCGCAATTTTCAGTATCAGTATAATATTATAATTTTATCATATAAAATAAACCTTTTCAATATAAAATCATTGACAAACAAACACTTTTGATATACAATTCATAGGTAACTAAAAAAGAGTTAATACTCCCTCGGGAGCTTAACATATACGGAGACGTATCGAAGTGGTCATAACGGGGCTGACTCGAAATCAGTTAGGGAGCGATCCCCCGCGAGTTCGAATCTCGCCGTCTCCGCCAATAAGAAAAGAGAGACCGTAATGGCGGTCTCTCTTTTTACTTTTAGGCTTACAAAATATAACGGAGTGGCGAGAACGCCACTCCCCACAAATAACAGTAATAACGATTTTCTATTTATCGTGGTCGAAGCCTCTTTATAGACAGTCTGACCGAAAGATGATTTCATCTTTCGGTCAGGTTTTTCTATTCCGTTATTAATTTTCATCTTAAAACAAGCTGCAATAAAATATATCTTTTTTCATCTGCGAAGCACTTTGATATCTTTTTGAAATTTGCGTGGAGGTTGCTTTATTTATTATCCTTTTTAAATTTCCGTTCGGAACGCAAACCGCCGGGTGTTCGCCTGTAAGCATAATATTCAGCAAAACCCCGAGGGAATATATATCAGTTGTTTTATTTGACTGTGTGATTCCGTACTGCTCCGGAGCGGCATAGCCGACCGTTCCCAAATTATCCGTATCCTTATCGTTTTCGCTTCCAACCCTGCGCGCGATTGAAAAATCAATCAACACGGCATTATTATCATCGGTAACAATAATATTTTCGGGCTTTATATCTCTGTGAACAATTCCGTTTGAGTGAAGAACCGTGAGGGCATCGCATATCTGCATTGTATATTTGCAGGCGGTTTTTTTATCAATTCTTCCGCTTTTTATCATTTCAAGCAGATTTTTGCCCTCAACATATTCCTCAATAACAATCAAGTATTCATCATCGGAGCAAACCTCAAGAACATTAACGAAATTATTGCTTTTTATTGTTCTTAATGCTCTGAAAACATCATCGTTTCTGTTTGCCGAAAAGCGCTGAACAATCTTTTTGCCGCTTTTCCTGTTTTCAAAAATATGTATTTTGCTTTTTTCCGAATCCTTAACGGTTATGAGCTTGCTGAAATCATTGCTCAAATAATTATCAATATAGTCCTTTAAATCATTTTCACTCTTAATCATTTCAAGATTTCCTCGTTGAATTTGCTGAGAAGCTCATTGCACTGCGATATGGTCATATTATTATTTATTGCATAAATGATTATGCTGTCTCTTTTAACACGGGGATACAAAAGCGATTTATCCGAAAGTCTTAATGCCTGCTGACAATCATCAAGATCTAAATTCATTGCCAGCACAAGACGGATAATTTTATCCTTTGCGGGAATTTTTCTGCCGTTTATAACATCATAAAAATAGCAGTAATTAAAATCTGCCTTATTGATAATGTTTGATTTGGATTCTCCGCACTTTTTGCAGGCATTCTCCCAAAATTCGTTTATTTTATAGAAAACAAAGGAAGAAGTGTTTTGATCTAAATAATCATCGATTTTGCAATCAATTCCAAGTTCTTCAAATAAATCATTTGTATCCTTTTTCATATATTCTCCTGTTTAGTAAACTATTACATTTCCGCTGAAATTTTCTTTTATAAAATCTATATTCGGATTTCCGTCTTCAACATAAATTGTTTTTAGATTTGACCTTGTGCAATACGGTTTTAGACATTGCAAGCAACAGGAACAGTCTTTGGGTATATAAAGTGTTTCCAAATAAAGATTAACATCTATGTGCGAATTACCGTAATGCGGATAAAAGTCATATCCGTCTAAAATCGTGTAGCTTTTATCGGTTTTATTTTTAGGATAAAATTGAAGCTGCTTTCTGGTTTTGCTGTACGCAACACCGTTATCATCAAAATAATAGGCATTATTACTGTCAATATAAACTGCCTGAACATAGCTTGATTCATAGTGGTTAAGCATATCGTTTTCGGGATTGATATAAAGCGTTTTTATTTTGGGGTTTTCTTTAAAAATATAATTTGCAACTCTGTTGCACCAGCTTGGCTGACGGTACTCCTGCGTATCGGCACCCTCGCAAAAATAATAAAGCGTATATTGTTGCTTGCTTGTGCTATTAAGATAATAAAGACCGTTGTCATAAACCTTATAATAGCTGCTGCCGTTTATTTCAATATTTTTTAAGCTGCTGCAAAGCTTTGCAAACTGAACACATATTGTTGAGCTGCCGTAGGAGGAATTACGCTTATAGTAATCACTCCAATTAAAAACAACGCTTTTAAGATTTGCACATTTATATATTGTGTAGCTTTGGATACCGGGAGCATAATCCTCGCTTGCTTCAAATATTATTTTTTCAACTGTTGAATTATTTTCAAAGGTTTTTTGCTGTATTTCAAAAATTTCTTCGCCGTTATAGGAATAAGGAACCTTAACTGTTTTTGCATTGCCGAGATATTTTGTTATGCACAGTTGATTGCTGCTGTTATATTCATATTGAAAATCATCATAAACAACGGCGGGCTCTGTTTCCTCCTCTTGTGCGGTTGTGCTTTCGGTTGTGTTTTCTGTTGTGCTTTCAGAGGCTTGTTCACTTGTGCCGTCGGTTGCGTCCTCGGGCTTTTGAGTAATCTCTGTTGTTCCGTCAGGCTTTTCCGTTATAACTGTTCCGTCGGGCTTTTCGGTTATAACCGTTCCATCGGGCTTTTCGTTAACAACAGTGCCGTTAGCCTCCTTAGTTATTTTCGTTCCGTCCGGCTTTTGTGTTTCAACGCTTCCGTCATCATATTCGGTAACAACTGTTCCGTCATCATTAGTAACGGTTGAAACAACGGCTTTATTTGCTTCGGTGGTTGAGGATAGCGTTTCATTTGAAGGATTATTTACTTTTTCGGAAAAATAAAACGCACATAAAGCAATGAGAATCAGAATTATCAAAATTGCTGTTGCCAAGGCGACAGCTCTTTTTTTATCAATATTCTTTAATTTGTCTTTTATCGAATTTGCGCCGCTTACCGCCCCTGCGGCATTGACGGCTGCTTCCGGCTCCTCACAGGCTGTCATACAGGAAAAACAAAAATGTGCCTCCTCCGGCATTTCAGCCCCGCAGTTTTTACATTTTTTAGGCAATGACTAATTCTCCTTTGAAATCACATAAGTATATTTTATAAAATTAAGAGCAAAAAATCAATAATTTAGCGCGAAAAATAAATTACAGAGTATACGCTGACGGCATATAGAAATAGCAAATTTTGTTAATGTATAATATGAATATGGATTTTTTAATATAAATTAATGATTTTTTTAAGGAGAAGCAATATGTTTAGCAAAGAATTATTGATAAAAGCAGAAAACGGCGATTTAGAGGCAATGCTTGACCTTGCCAACTCTTATTTCAAAGGTGCAGGAACATCAATTGACCCTGAAAGGTCTTTTTATTGGTACAGTAAAGCGTTTGAAGCGGATTCTCAAAGCATTGCTGCAATAAACGGCTTGGCTGATTGTTACATAGAGGGCCTCGGTGTTGAAGCTGATACCGCCAAAGGCATTGAATTGCTCAAAAAAACGGCAAATAACAATGACGCCTACGGACTCTGCATGATTGCTTATTCATATTACGAGGGTGTTGGAAATGAAAAAGACATAGACAAGGCAATAGAATATTTTGAAAAGGCCTCTCGCGCAGGCTCGCGCGACGCTATTCAAAACATACATTCGGTTTACTGTGAAAAATACGAAAAAAACATTGCAAATATAAAATATACTGAATTTTTAAGACTTCTCGCAAGCGAACAAAACCCTTTGGCAATGGTTGAACTGTTTTATACATATATATATGAAGAAATTGCGCCGAAGGATGAAAACACGGCAATGTATTATCTTAACCAGGCCGTTGCTTTGAATCATCCAAGAGCTATTACAGTTCTTGCCTGCGATGTTTACTCTTTGGGAAGTGTTTCAACAATAGCACCGGATGAAGCAAAATCAAAGGAGCTGGTTGAAAAAGCGGCGCATTTAGGCGACGAGTGGGCTCTTAATATTATTTCAAGAGGATATTGCTATGGTAACGACGGCTTTGAACAGGATATTCACAAGGCAAAGGAATATTTTGAAATGTGCATTGAAAAGGCCGATATCCACAGCGAGCATTACAGTGATGCGTTATGCGGTCTCGGACTGGAGCTTTGCGACACTCGAAATGACTTTTTCGATTCTAAAAGAGGCATTAACCTGCTTTCTATGGCCGCTGAGTTAAATGATGATTGTGCCGCTCATTATTTGGGGCTTACTTATGAAAACGGCACATTAGTTGAAGCAGACCCAAGGGAAGCAGTTTATTATTATACAATCGGAGCAAAGAACGGACACAGGAACTCAATATATCATTTAGGCAAGCTATTGCTCAACGGCTGGGGAGGTCTTCCTAAGGACGAGATAACGGCGGCAAAGCTTTTTGAAAAAGCGGTTCAGCTTGGAGATATTGATTCAATGGAGGAGCTTGGCCTGTGCGCCTATTCGGGAAAAGGAATGCCCGTTGATAAGGAAAGAGCAAGAATACTTTTCGAGCAGGGCGCAAAAGAGAATTTGGTTTTATCACAGTATAGCTTTGCCCTTATGAATTTGAATGGAGAGGGCGGTCCTAAAAATTGCAAGGCTGCTGAATATTGGTATAACAGAGTGCTTGAAAGCAACAGCAGTGCACTTGACCATGACGCAAAATGGGATTTGGCCGTTATGTATTCAACCGAAACAAAGGAATACAGTAAGGGCTTTCCGCTTTGGGTTGAATTCGCAAAGGAGGGCGACGCCGAGGCACAGTTTAATCTTGCTATACATTATGCAAACGGCTGGGGCGTTGCACAGGATGAAAACATAGCTAAATATTGGATGAATTTATCTGCACAGCAGGGAAAGCCCGAAGCGATACAAGCTATGAATGAGGTTGCGCAAGCGGGCGGCTCTGTTGTTACACCGGCTGTTCAAAATCAAACAGATCAAGTATACGAGACGGCGGAAGACACCGTGCCGGCAGATAATTCCGTATATATTAAAATTATTGCTTTTTCATCTGTATTTCTTGTTATCGGCTTTCTTGCATCAATGATTATTTCGCAACAATTTTTAATCTCGTTGCTTGTCAGCTATCTTGTTTCTGTTATTCCGTTATCAATAATGAGGCTCAAAGGCCTAAAAATGAACGGAAAGCAAGCGGTTTTAACGGCAACCGCCGGATATTTTGCACATCAAAACAGTGAAAACGGCTGTGCATTTGCTCTTGCGTTTATGCTTGGAAGATGGCTTATGAATTATTTAATAAGTGTAATTGTGTCTCCTTATTGGTATATTAAGTCAATCGTTATGCTTATTAAATCTCATTCAAAATAATAAGTCGTTTTACAGGCGACCGTTTTAGTGCTGAATGTTGTATATTTAAGATAAACTTCCGAGGAGGATTCATATGTACTGTCCTAATTGCGGATGCAATAATGATGATAATGCCGAAATATGCCAAATATGCGGAGCGAATCTGCAAGAAGCAACGAAAGGAATTAACAATCCGAATAAAAAGAAGCTGATTATAATAATAGCGTCTGTTGTGCTTGCTGTTGCAATTATTGCAGGGGCAATTGCCGTCGGTATAAATTCACACAAAAAACCCGAAGGCAACAACTCCGCAGGCTATCAGAAGTTTGAAATAGCTTCAAAGGATGAAAGTCAAAATGATGAACAGCTTGAAGAAGCACAAGAGGCAATCAGTGAGGAAAGCACTGCCGAGAGTGAAATCAGCGAGGAAAATCAGGATAATCAAATCGAAATCACTTCTTCGGAGAATAATTCGGACGGTAAAAGCGACAAATCAACAACCAAATCAAGCTCAAAAAATAACACGAGCGAAAGCACAACGGCGGCTCAAAGCACCTTGCATACGGAATACAGATATCGTGAAAAGTCATTTACAACAAGCTCAAAAAGCAGTTTGAGCGGCTGGACTCTTTACGACACAACATACGAGTGGAGTAATTACGGCTCGTGGAGCGGTTGGTCAACAACCAAATACTCATCAAGCAATACCCGTCAGGCGGAATCAAGAACCGCATATCGCTTTTTTGCCTTCAAATGCACAAAATGCGGCAACAGAGACCCTTATAGCACCCCATGCGATAATTGCAAAACCTCTCAATATTTTCAATGGGTTGAGCTTTGGTATCCAACAAAGGGCAATTCAATGACGAAGCACACATTATCAACCGTTCCCGATAAATATTATGTTTATATTGACGGTGTGATGTGGTGGTTTGAAAGAGACGGATATTCAGACGGTCAGGGCGGAAAGGGTCAGCCGTCAAGAACGGAATACCGTTACAGAGACCGAACACAGATTGCAACATATCATTATTACAAATGGAGTGATTGGTCCCGGTGGAGCACAACACCTGTCAGCAGCTCTGCTAACAGAGAGGTTGAAACAAGAAAAGTAAGCTAATCAGCTTTCATATAAAACAATTATAAAAGGAGAAAAAACTATGCGTTGTTCAATTTGCGGATGTGAAAATGAGAATTCGGCTGAAAAATGCTCAGTTTGCGGAAGCATTCTGACGCCCGAAAGCGAAGCAAAAAACAAAAAAACTATTTCAACAAGCACCTCCGGAGAGCTTGTTGATAAAAGCAAAAGCACAAAGCGGTTTGTTATTTGCGGCGTAATCATAATTGCCATTGTTATCACAGCAATTGCCGGCTTTTTTATCGCGCGCCATAACAGTGTAAAAAAAGATGAAAAATTAATCATCGGCACTTGGGAAGCCGATATCTCAAACGATGAAGACGATTTAACATTCGGAGATTATAAATACATAACATTTTACAGTAACGGCACAGGCGAAATTACAACCGTTTATGGTGAAGCGGTTGATATGACTTGGGGAATTGAGTATGAATTTGACAGTTGGAACATTATTCATCCTAACAACACTTTATCTGTTAGTATGGATCAATATTACTATTTGGACAGTTTTTACCTTTTCTATGATTTAGATGAAAGTTACTTAACAATACAAAATTATTACGGCCCCAAAAAGTCAGATTACATTCCTGTTAATTTCAACAGAATCAGTGAATATAACAGTAGCAGCTCCTCAAGCGGCGGATTTTTATCTAAGCTTTTCAAATCCGATGAGGATCGCATTTTAGGCGATTGGGTGCTCGACACCTCTGACTACGGCGAGGGATTGGATAAGCTTGCAAATCTTAAAGGAGTTATTGTTGAAATAACATTTTTGAGCGACGGAACCTGCACCGTTGACGGAACAAGCTCTCCCGAAAGCGGAGTTTGGTCTATTGTTGACGGGCAGTTAAAGGTTCAGGGAACAACCGGCGGAATGTTTTGGAATTATAACGGCTTTCTTGCAGATTATGATTTAAGCGGAGACACGCTTACCCTTTACGGCGATGACGGCGATGATTATGTTTATTACAGAGAATAACAAATTTTAAAAATAAAGGAGAAATGAAAATGAATTGCTATTATTGCGGAACTCTGCTTGAAGACGGTCAAACCGTTTGCAGCAGATGTAAAAAGGAAAACAAGGAAATAGTTATTGATTTTGACGCGCTGGATTTGGTTAACAGAATACCGAGAGTTGAGCCAAAGCCCGTTGAGGTTAAGCCAATTGAAGTCAAGCCCGTTGAAGTAAAGCCCGTTGAGGCAGAAGCCAAAAAAACGGTTGTTCAACCTCAAAATGAGAGCCTGCCTGCCGAAAAGGAAACGCCTCCTGTTGAAAAAGAGGAAGCTGGTTTTGAAAAGCCCAGAGAAACGGAAAAGCAGTCAAAAACCGAAAAGCAGAAGGCACCTGCTTCTAAAACGCCCAAAAAGGTTGTTGTAAAAATCAAGCCTAAAAATAAGCATTAATAATTAATTAGGGTAACGGTAATAATCCGAACCCGCCAAAAATGCAGCATTAAAGCGATATTTGTCGCTTTCGCTGTTGCCTTGCGTCAGCAAGGCGGCCATTTCAAGACGCCAAATCTCATCTTTACTCCAAGCATTTTTGATGCTTTGCAGTTTATCGTGTGCAGATTTGGTCTTAATCAAGGCACAAAACGCAGTTAATCCTTTCGGATTAACGAGTATTTTAACGAAGAGTAAGGGCAATATCTGCCACGATAAACCGTGGTTCTGATTATTACCGTTACCCTAAGCAAAGGAGAACTAATATGATTTGTCCAAAATGCGGAATTGAAAATGATGATACTCAAAAGCAATGTCAGGTTTGCGGAAGCCCGCTCACACCTGAAAGCAAAAAGATTAATAAAAAAACAGGAATCATCATCGGCGTTGTTGCAGTGATAATTATTATTGCCATAATCGGTATTGCATCGGCAATAGCAAATTCTTCAAAGCAGGAAAGCGTTGATGACGATTGGAACAGCTACTCGGAGGACTATACATATACTACCGAATATACAACTATCGCAGAAACCACAACAAAGAAGGTTAATTTGAGCGATTCCTGCGATAAGGTTTTAGCGAGTGGCTCTTATAATGATGATTATTACGAGCTGGTGGCAACACAGGAGGAAACCTATAGTGATGTAGTTGTTAAAATCGGCGTTATAAAAAACAACGAATGGCTTGTTCCTTTAACAACAGACATTCCGTTTATTAATGAAGACGGAAGAATTTATACAGATCATTATTACGATCACGATGCCTCTTATGGAAATGCTTCCAGCACCAAAAATTTAGACAATATTTCAGACGATGATTATCATTTTATCGGTAACGGTTGTTTTCATATATATGAAAGTCGCGTAGGAGACATTATATATAATGCGGAGCTTGACAGGGAATTAGTAATTCCATTATCAGGAGGAATAGGAGTTGACTTTTATAGGCATCATTTAGAAAAGTCATCCGATGAGTTTATTTGTTCAGATAAGTTTATTGTCGAATATTTTGGAAAGGGGGATTATCACGATGTTAGGTTATTAGATACCAATAAAATGGAGATGAATATAATAATGGAATTGCCGAGATATTATTATATTGTCGGTCCATTATCAGATGGGCTTTTTGCTATGGGTTATAATAATGTTGATACGGTATGTGCATTTTATGATATTGAAGGGAATAAAGTTTTAGATATCAGTGAATATGGTATTTATTATCCAGAAGACACATATTATAAATACCCTCGCTTTGAAAACGGACAGTTTAAGTTTGTTACTACAAATGAAGCGGGAACAAAATATGATATGATTATAGATAAAACCGGTAAGGTTTTAAGCAATACAAAGCAGACAGAAAGCAATTAATAACATTTAAATATATTTGATTAATTGAAAGGATTACTATGAAAAAGCTTGAAAGAATCAGTGGAATTTTAACATTTGTGGGATTTGGGATTGCTTTATTAAGCGTTTCTGTTTTAGGCGGCAATCAAACGGTTGGATTAATCGGAATGGTGTTTTCCGTTTGTTCATTTTCGGTATATCTTTACGCAAAGGAAAAACGAAAGAAGCAAGAAAAGGACAATGATAAGCAACCACTCAAAGATGAAAAAAGCAAGGAGCCAAACAAAGAATTGCAAAAGAATAATGAGGATAATGCCTCAAACAATATCGGTAATAAATTTGATTCGCTTATGACCGGGCAGCTGGTTGCATTTTATAAAATAACACATATTAAGGATTATTCAGACGAATACGAAAGGCGATTACAGCATATCGGCTTTACCGAGCCCGAATCAAAATCCTTATTTATGCTTGAGCTTATGATGCTCAAGCACGACCATATCCCGATTTTAACCGATGAGAATTATCTTATTAAAAATAATTTCGATTTGAAAACTCCTATACTTCCTTTGGAAAATTCATACTATGTTGAGCATCAAATATTTTTGGTTTCTGAAATAACGAAAATTTGGGATGAAGCCGAATGGGTTTGGACTTATTTAAAGGACAGGGAAATGCCTAAGGATGTTGCAAATGAAATATTTAAGTTAACAAGATACGGCGGAGGAGAATTATTAATTGAAACGCTTAAATCAATATCCGAGCATTCACATATTGGTTTTGCAAAAATTCAAAAATATTCCAGGTGCGAGCAGGATATGATGTTCAAATATAAATGGAACAAAAATGCTAACGAAAAGCATCCGTATTATTGATATTTCGGTGAAAAAATATGGAGATTACAAAAATTGTTATTACCGGCGGACCTTGCGGCGGAAAATCAACAGCTATGAGCTGGATACAAAAGGCATTTACACAAATGGGATACACTGTTTTGTTTGTTCCCGAAACGGCAACCGAGCTTATTACAGCAGGAATTGCCCCATGGACCTGCAAATCAAATTTAGAATTTCAAAAATGCTTGATGTCTTTGCAAATTGAAAAAGAAAAGGTGTTTGAACAAGCCGCAATGTCAATGGATACCGATAAGGCTCTTATCGTTTGCGATAGAGGTGTAATTGACAATAAGGTATATATGACTGACTCGGAATTCTTATCTATTTCAAATTCGGTTGGTATCAACGAGGTTGAGCTTCGAGACAGCTATGATGCAGTTTTCCATCTTGTAACCGCTGCAAAGGGTGCTGAAAAGTTTTATACAACCGAAAACAATAGTGCAAGAACCGAAACAGTTGAAGAAGCGGCGGAAATGGATGACAAATTTATTTCTGCTTGGACAGGTCATCCTCATTTCAGAGTTATAGATAATTCAACTGATTTTGAAAATAAAATGAAAAGGCTTATTGCCGAGATTTCTTCATTTCTCGGCGAACCTGAGCCTTTTGAGATTGAAAGAAAATATCTGATTGAATACCCTGATATAAAATGGCTTGAAGGTAATCCAAATTGTCATAAAGTTGAAATTATTCAAACATATCTGAATTCTTCAAATGATGAAATAAGAGTTCGTCAAAGAGGAGAAAACGGGAATTATATTTATTTTCAAACTATCAAGAAAAAAGTTTCGGATATAAAGCGAATTGAAATTGAAAAAAGATTATCACAAGAGGAATATTTATCATTGCTTATGAATGCTGATACAACAAAACGCCAAATAAGAAAGGATAGATATTGCCTTACATACAATAATCAGTATTTTGAGATTGATATTTATCCGTTTTGGAATGATAAAGCCATTGCAGAAATAGAGCTTAGCGATGAAAACGCAGTTGTTCAGTTCCCAAAGGAAATTAAGGTAATCAAAGAGGTTACCGATGATGCGGCATACAAAAATGCGTCTCTGGCGGAAATAAAATGACGGAGATTACTTATGATTAATTATTTAATATTTCTTTTTGGGGTAGTAATTTTTTCAGTTTCATTTATTATTAATGCAAAAAAGCGCCCAAAAAGTAGAGACAACGAGAAATCTTGCACTAATGATAATAGCACGAAGACGGCCGCTCAATCAGAAAACACCGAAAGAAAAACAACCGTAACAACTAAAAAAGAAACAAATTCTTCAAAGACGGATTTTTCTGTGAAATCAAAGGATATTAAAAGCAATGCCGATAATTCAATCCAAAATAATGAAACATATCCCTTAAATATTATTTCCGAATTATTAATTGATAAAGGATTTTCTTTTCAAAAAGCTACTGTCGGAGGGGGTTATGATGAAGTAACTCACACCGGAGATGCGGCATATAATACGCAATATTCCGATTTTAATGATTTTCGAGATGATTTTGAATCGGATTTCAAGAAAGCCTTAAAACTCGAACGCGAAGATTCTAACGGTTGGGTAACAAGCTTAAACTATGGATATATTCGTGTGTCTTTGAAAAAACAATCATTATCTGTAATAGTAACTAAATATATTTTGTATCGCGAATTATATGTTAAGTGGACTTATAGTGATGATAGTGATATTGCATACATAACAGAAATAAATAATAACATAAAGTATTCGCTTGGCATTGATGATGAACCTGCAAAAGAAATTTGAATAAATCTTTTATATCAAGCTTTCCGAATTGAATAGATTTTTGATTGAAAGGAAACGAGCAATGAAGTTTAATAATGATAAAATAATCGACGTCTTTATAAAAATATCCTATTTGCTTTGGGGCGCTCTGTTTATGATAGGCACTTTAATAATATTGGTTTTTGAAGGCGTTCTTAATGCCGAAATGATTGTTCTTACTATAGGATTTTTCGTTTTTTGTATCTCGGATGTTGTATCAGCAGCCTGTGCAACAACAAAGAACCGATTTAGCAATAAAAATATTAAAATAAATATTATTGCAACCTCAATCAGAATTGCTTTGTTCGTTCCGCTTATTATTATCGGAATAACAAAAAATACGCTATCGAGTGCTTTTGGATTATTCGTTATCCCGATAATAGATGTGATATATTTAATTCTTATAATAAAGATAAAAAAGATGGCTTTAAGCAAGTATGAAATAGCAATGTATCAAAGAATTTATTCAAGGGATCGCTCAAGATACTCTTTGGTAAAAAAACAATCGAATAGCTTTTTTAGTTGGACAAATTACTTCAACGAAAAATGCCATCTTTATGTAATGCCCAGTGATGAATATAGTGGCGTATTTGTTATTGAATTATCGAATGATAAGATAATAAATACCTTTAGCGTTTCAAAAAATTATCTTAATTGCTATGATTTTGAATTATTCAAAAGTGAACTTGAAGAATTTATTTATCGTTTTGACGAAAGATTCAAATTGAATACGGAAAACATTGCAAAGGAAATATGGGAATATTTGAAGAAAGAGGCAGAAACGCTTGATGGCGAGGTGTCTCCCGAATATAAAGAGAAATTTTACAGAGAGCTTGTTATTGACGGCTTACATAGAAGTGGTGGTCAAGAAACGGTATTATACGATTTAAGCGTTGGTCATATTTTAGATAAAAGTGCTGTTTTTTGGGATGTTTCTTGGTTTAGAGGCGGCGAAAGCAGAACTGTTATTATTGACGATGAAACCGTCAATAATTTAACTGTTGAATCCTTGATTGAATGGTTGAAAAATAATATGGGCGATTTCTTTGATTTATGCACACCGAGTAAGTATTTAGAAAACGAAGAGCTTCGTGCTTGGTGCCAAAGGCAGGCGGAAAATGCCAAATCAAACAAGTTCGATGAAAGGAAATGAAAATGAAATCCAAAAATTTAAAAATCATTGATAAATTTATCTTTTTCTCTTTATTATTTTGGCATGGCGTAATTGAAATGTTCGGTGCTATAGTTGCGCTTTTTGCAGGTGGCTTTAACTTTGTAGCTTTAGGCTTAGTGTTATATTTTGCTTTGGATATTGTAACAGCTGTTTGCGGTACAACAAAAAATAGATTTAGCAGGAAAAGCATTAAAATTAATACTATTGCAACCTCAATCAGAATTGCATTATCTGCATTATTCTTCGTAATGGCATTATTCGCCGGTGAATTTGCTTTTTTAGCTGTAATAATTATTCCGATAATAAATGCAATATATTTAGGTTTTATAAACAAGGTTAAAAAAATTACACTGGTTAGTGATGATGAAATCAACATACAAGAACCTGAAAAACAAAACAACAGCGAAGAAATCAACGATTCTCAAGAAGCTGAGAAGCCTGACAGATACTCCTTGGTAAAGGATGTTGCAAAAGTTTTTGCAAGCTGGAAAAACAGTGATGGTGAGGAGTATCATCTATATGTAATGCCAAGTGAAAGATATGACGGTGTGTTTGTTGTTGAGGTATCGGTTAAAGATAAATATGCAAATCTATTTCTGTCAAAGAATTATATAGGCTGCTATGGATTGAACTTTTTTGTAAACGATCTTTATAAAACAATTCGTCGCATTGACTGGAATTTCAACTATCATATCGAAGAATTAGCACAAGAAATATGGGCGTATTTAAAAAATATGGCTGAAAGCTTTGACGGAGAGGTTTCACCCGAATATAAAGAAGATTTTTATGAAGAGCTTGAAATTGACAGAGATTTTAAAGAGTCAACAGGTGAAGCGAAATTATACTATTTAGCTGTCGGTCATATTTTGGATAAACCTGCTGTATATTGGAAAATATCATGGAACAGCACAGGCTACCATACCGATTTTGCAAGTGATACTGTTATTATTGACGATGAAACTGCTAAGAATTTAACTGTTGAGTCCTTGATTGAGTGGATGAAAAAGAATTTGAGTAATATCTTTGATTTATGCACACCAAACAAATATTTAGAAGACGAAAAGCTTCGTGCTTGGTGCAAATGGTGGTCAGATTATGCTAACAAAAAAGCAGAACAAGACAGCAATAAAAAAACAGTTGCCATAAGCATTGATTCCAAGGAATTAGGTGCAGATGTTGTTGAAAAGATCAATCAGCACAGAGAAAACAAAAGTGACGATACATATAATACCCTTATGAGTGTTATTAAAAAAAGCTTATTTATGTGTCCGTTTTTATATGAAGAGGAGGAATTTGGCAAGCCGGTTTCAGACAATGCTATTCATTTTAGCAATGATACTAAAAAATCGGTTGAAAGCGTAATAGACAGTGTTTCATTCAGTAGCTTTATTAACGATAAAGAAATAGACGGCAATTTTTCTTTTAATCCAACAATAATAACAACTGACGGCAGAAAGCTTCACATAAATAACGCCGAAAGCTATATATTTTCAAAGGAAGCGTCAACCCAAAAGATGCATTATTTGACGGTTGCAAATAACGGTAAGCAGTTTATTCCTTTATTCACCGATATTCAAATACTGAAAAAAATTTACGGCAACACGGCAAGAATTTGTATTGTTGATTTTGCAACTGCACTTGAAGCTGCAAAAATGGAAATTATTGATTATAACGGCAATAAAGCAAATATTGATGCAATAATTGTCAACCCGTCAAGAGAATCATTCGTTTTAGAGGTAAATAACGAAAAAAATAACTGATCTTGTTAAAAGCAAAAGAAACAGGAAAAGTGCCACGGCAGGAGTAAATCTGCGATTCGGCATTCGGCAGGAGTAAACCCCTGCCCTACGGGGACCATAAAACCCAAATGATATTTTGTAGGGAGTGGCGAGGTCGCCACTCCTTTTATATTGTATGTGTAACAAGAAAAAGCCGCAGAAGCCTTTGCTTCTGCGGCTTTTAGCCTTTTTATTCGTTTTCAGCATTTCTATCTTCGGCGAGTTGTTCGGCCTTTTTATCTATTGCGTCGGTTATAACCGCCTTTGCGAAGAGGACAATTCCCACCGCCGCAAGTATTCCCGCTATGATGAAAATAACCTTTGAAGCCGTTGAAAAGGACACCTTTTTCTCCGCCTGCTCTGCGGTTATTACACTGCCGTTTTCTGCCGCTTGCACATTTTCTTCACTGCTTTGAGAAAACTGCTCACTCTCCGACGAGCCACCGTCTGTGCTGAATTTTGTTGTGCCCTGTGCCTGTGCGCCTGCGGTGTATTTGAACTTTGTTGTTGCTTCCGTTGAACTGCTTTTTGCAGTTGTGCTTTCGGCTTTATCCGTTGTTTTCTTTGTTGTTGCCTTTTCCGTTGAGGTTTCCTTCTCTTCGGTTTGCGACTGAACTAAAACGGGAGATTTTAAGCCCGAAAGCAGCTCATAGGACGCAGAATTGATTTTGATTCCAAGGTCTATCGAATAGCCCTGTTGAAGCGTCTTTGTTTTCGGCTCAATGATAAAGCAGATTTCTCCGCCGAGGCTACCGTCATAATAAAACGCAGAGCTGACTGTATATTCCTTGCTGTCCGCCGTTGTTGAGCCGTCCGATATATCAAAGCATTTTGAGCCGTCCTTATAATTCAAAGAGGCGTTGAGCTGAACTGTGTTATTCTCGTTCTCCGTATTTTCAGCCGAAAAGCTGATATGGCAGTAAAAAGCAGAGCCGTCGAAAAAGTATTCCGTAACGCCCTCGTAGCCGTCAAAGTAATTAAAACTATATTGTTGATTTTCGCATTGACTCCAAGCAGAAAGATTTGTGTATCTCTCATCAAGCGCAAGGGCTTTGAGCGGAGTGATAACGGAAAACAAAAATATAAAAAAAGAAGCAGACGCCGCGGCGGCTCTGCCGAAATACAGAAGGCGCTGTTTGCTTCTGTCGGCTTTGCTGACTTGACCGCAATCTGCTCTGCCCATCATCTTTTCCTCTGCTTTTTCTACAAACTTTATTGAATTATACCATAAACAGACAAAATAAACAATCTCAAAGAAATATTTTTAACACTTTTTATTGCCAAAATTTTCCGCCGTTCTTTGTGCAACATTAACAAATTTCGCCTATTTCTTCGATATTTTACCACTTTTCATCCCGTTTGTATAATCACGGACAGTCCCTAATTGTAATATTTAGTTGTTCTTTTGATTCTACTCTAATAATCATATTGAACTATCCTTAAAAAATAATTTCACAATACAATAATACCATAAATTCACATAATATCCAAGCACAATTAATTTGTTTAACAATCATAGTACAAATATTGTATCTTATGCCTGCATTGTTTTCAACAATGCAGATTTTCGCGGCTTCGATTGCCGTAAATTAAAAAGCACCGCATTAGCGGTGCTATGGTGGAGATGGCGGCAATCGCACTCCGCAGGGTGCTTCGCACCTCGGAGTGCCTGTTTCGTATCTTATGCCTGCATTGTTTTCAACAATGCAGATTTTCGCGGCTTCGATTGCCGTAAATTAAAAAGCACCGCATAAGCGGTGCTATGGTGGAGATGGCGGCAATCGAAGCCGCGTCCAAAATTATCTTACCAAGGGCTCTACGAGTGTAGTTTACCGTTTGGGATTCCCCTCTCTCAACGGCGGTAAACGGCCTTTGAGATACGGTAGTCTTTAATTCGTGACGGAAGCCAAGACGCTCTTCCGTTCATGTTCGCCGCTAAGTCGACGCTCTGCCTGCCGCCGCGGCACTCGGCAGGAGAACGCAAGCCGCTAATTAAGCAGCAAGAGCTACTGATCTATTGTTGTCAGTTAATTTTAAAGTGTTACTTTTTAAGCGGTGCAACTCCGCTACCCGCTGACCAAGGCTCAACAACCCTGTCGAAATCCTTTCATCCCCATATATAAATATTATTATCAATAGCGTTCTTTAAATTCACGCTCAATGGTTCTTTGAGCGTCTTTTTTTGCGGCAACCTCTCGCTTATCGTGGAGCTTTTTGCCCTTGCACAAGCCTATTTGAAGCTTCGCCCTGCCCTTTTTTATATAAAGCTCAAGCGGAATTATACTTAACCCCTGCTGCTGACTTTGGCCGAAAAGCTTCATAATTTCCTTTTTGTGAAGCAAAAGCTTTTTCTTTCTTAACGGATTTCTGTTAAAAATATTTCCCTGTTCATAAGGCGAAATGTGCATACCGATAGCAAACATTTCTCCCGAATCAACGCTGCAAAAGGAATCCTTAAGATTAACTCTGCCGTTTCTGATTGATTTTATTTCGGTTCCGAAAAGCTCTATTCCTGCTTCGTAGGTTTCAAGCACGAAATAATCGTGATAGGCTTTTTTATTTTTTGCGATAACCTGAATTTCATTATTTTTATCTGCCAAGCCCATCACTTCCTTTCGTTTATTAATACGCTAAATAAGGCTTCTTCCCTCTATTGCACGGGAAAGCGTTACCTCGTCTGCATACTCCAAATCTGCACCGACGGGAACTCCGTAAGCAAGCCTGCTGACAGTTATGCCCATAGGCTTTAAAAGACGGCTGATATACATTGCGGTTGCCTCGCCCTCAACGGTTGGGTTGGTTGCCATAATGACCTCCTGAACCTCCTCGTTAGAGAGCCTTGCGAGCAATTCCTTAATTCTAATCTGGTCGGGGCCGACATTATCCATAGGGGAAATTGCGCCGTGAAGCACGTGATACGTTCCGTTATACTCGTGTGTTCTTTCTATTGCGGCAACATCTCGGGGATCTTCAACAACGCAAATTGTGCTTTTATCCCTTGTTTCGCTTTTGCATATCGGGCACAAATCATCATCGGCAAGGTCGCAACAGATTTTGCACTGCTTAATTTTAGTATGTGCATCCGTTATTGCCTTTGCGAAATCCTCTGCCTCCTCCTTGCTGAGACCGAGAACATAAAACGCCATTCTTTGAGCGGTTTTATGGCCTATGCCCTGCATACGCTCAAATTTATCTATTAAGTTTTGAAGCGGTGCAAGATTATATGCCATAATATAGTTCTCTTTTCTTAAATATTAAAGTCCCGGAATATTAAGACCGCCCGTTACAGCGGCAAGCTCTGTTTCCTCATCATCGTCTATCTTACGCATTGCCTCATTAAGAGCCGCCATAAGCATATCCTCAAGCATTTCAACATCCTCGGGATCAACAACCTCCGGATTGATGCCGATTGCCTTAATCTCGTGCTTGCCGGTTACGGTTACCTCAACCATTCCGCCGCCCGAGGTTACAACATATTCCTTTTCTTCAAGCTCTGCCTTTTTCTTTTCAATGCTTTCCTGCATTTGCTGAGCCTGCTTGAGCATTGCCTGCATATTCTGCGGACCGCCGCCCATTCCCTTTGGTAATCTTGCTTTCATATTTTTCTCCTTAAATTTATAAATAATAAATTTTAATCAACATCTATCTTAACATTTCCCTGCGCCTTGCTTATCAAATCTTCAAGAGGGTCTGTGCTTTTTTCAGCCTTTGGCGCCTGCTTGAAAAGTCCGAGCTTAAAGCTTGTTCCCGTTACATCATAAAGTGCCTGCTTGATGGCTTTTGCGTGGGTGGGAATTTTAATAAAATCACGAACAACGGGATTTTTACTGTCTATTAGGAAGAAATCGCCCCTGATATAGCCCTTTGAGCCGTTAAGTATTCCGTAAAGCGCAATATCCTTTTTATAGATTGCCTCCATAAAATCGGGCCACTGAGAAAACTCCTCCTGCGTTGCAGACTGAACGGGAGCCTCCTGCCGAGGAGCAGGTGCGCTGATTTCCTCGTGTTTAACGGGCATATCAATTTCCGCTTGTTCCTCCTTGGGCTGTTCCTGCGCAGGTGCTTCCTGCTTTTCGGTTACGGGCTCATCCTTTATCGGCGGCTCAATCTCCTTTGCAGGCTCCTCGGGAATTACTTTTTTCTCTTGAATAGGAGCACTGCTTGTTGCCTGCATAACAACTCCGTTTTTAACGGCGTTTTCAAGTGAGGAAAGCCTTGAAAGAATAGCCTCCTGCGAGGTTTCAAGCTTTGGCTCGCAAAGCTTAATAAAGCTCATTTCCATTTCAATTCTTGAATTTGCGCCGCCCTTAATCTGCGTTAAGGTTTGCTGAAACAAATCAAGTGCATAGATAATATTCGGAAGCGTGAAAGCCTCTGCCGAAGAGAGAATATTTTTATATTCATCATCGGTGCATATGATCAGCTCTCTGCTTTTATTAACCGTTTTTGCAATAAGGAAATTTCTGAAATGATTTATCATTTCAACGCAAAGGCGCTCCATATCATAGCTGTTTTGATGAAGAGTGCTGATAATATCAAGAGCTTTGCCGCTGTTTTTTTCGCTTACCGCCTGCGAAAGCTCATAGAGCGCTTCCCTGCCTGCGATACCTGCAACATCGGAAACGAGAGCCTCGTCTATATCCCTTGACCTGCCTGCGCACTGGTCTAAAATCGAAAGAGCGTCTCTCATTCCGCCGTCTGCAATTCTTGAAATAAGAAGTGCGGCTTCATCGGACAAATTCATATTTTCCGCCTTCGCAACCTCTTTTAAGCGAACAGACATTGTTTCGGGCTGAATACGCTTGAAATCAAAACGCTGACAGCGTGAAAGAATTGTTGCAGGAAGCTTGTGAACCTCCGTTGTTGCCAAAATAAATATAACATGTGCCGGCGGCTCTTCAAGCGTTTTCAAAAGCGCATTAAACGCACCGGTTGAAAGCATGTGAACCTCGTCAATAATATAAACTCTGTATTTTCCTCTTGCAGGGGTATAATTTGCCTCCTCGCGCAAATCACGGATATTGTCAACACCGTTATTTGAAGCGGCGTCTATTTCAACAACATCGTAAATTGTGCCTGCGTCAAGCCCCTTGCAAACCTCACATTCGTTGCACGGCTCGCCGTTTTGATTATGCTCGCAGTTTACTGCCTTTGCAAGAATTTTTGCGCAGGTTGTTTTTCCCGTTCCTCTTGAACCCGTGAAAAGATAAGCGTGAGAAATTCTGCCCTCTTTGATTTCATTGAGAAGCGTTGATATAACATGCTCCTGACCGTAAACATCGGCAAAAACCTTTGGTCTGTATTTTCTGTATAAAACCTGATACATAATTTCTCACCTCGTAACCTGCATAAAAATTGCGGCTGCGTTTTCAGCGTAACGTACAGACTTGTCTGCGGCGCACAGAATAATCCACTTATTGCTGCTCGGTTCCCCGCCTGACAAGGTTCGTAGCATCCCGTCGCACAGGGCCCATACGCTACGCTGAAAATGCAACCGCTTTTCAATTCCTATATATTATATACTAAAACTATTCCAAAATCAATACTTTTTCTATTTCTCCGAAATAGATATAATGCATATCCCTATCGGCATACCATTTTTTCATAATATCCTTATCAATAAAGCCTGCTTCATCAAGATAAATTCTTGCATTCTTTTTGCAGATAAGAACAAGCTTTGCCTCTTCAAAATAGGGAGCATTTTCGCTGTAAACGGGAGTTAAGCCCGTTTTCTTAACCTTATCGCAATCGCGTCCGCTTTTCGCTCCGCAGATTTTAAGCGCATTTTTATATTCATCCGAGAAAAAGCAAAGGGAAAAATAATCCTCTTTATCAATAAGCGTTTTGGTAAATCTGCTTTCGCGGACATAAACCGTTGCCATATCCTTGCCCCAAAGCTCGCCGATACCGCCCCACGACACCGTCATAGGATTGCATGTTTCTCCGTTTTTCGCAGTTAAAAGCGCCCAATCGTTGCTGATAAGCTTAACGGGATTTTCCTTAACATCTCTGATGTTTATTTCTTTAAAGCTCATAAAAATTCACATAGCCTTTCCGGCTACAAATAGTAAATAAACATCACAATATATCCCTTGTTGTAGCCGGACAAGGCGTGATGCGAATTTAGCCATCTCAAAAATATGCCACGGGCATTTTTTGAGGGCAATACAATTATAATAACGTGATTTATCACGTTATTTCCTCCCAAAAAAGTATTATATCAATCGGTTAAATTTTATGCAACAGAAAAAATAATCATTCCGTCAAAACAAAAAAACAATCAATCTATCTTATGTAAGAATAAACACAACACCGCCAACCGGGAAAATCCATTCATTCTTAATTGAAAATTCAATTTCTCCGGGCATCACATCAGCCTCCTCCGAATTTGATGAATAGTTTAAAAACGGAATCATTTTAACATCCATTTCGTCCTCCGGAAAGCTGAATGTTATTTCGGGACTGTATGTGGGGTCGCTGATCGAAACGAAGAAATAGCTTGCACCTTTCTTATGAGGTATATGGAATTTCAATTTGAAAATTAATGTGTTTTCATCCGTAAAAAACGATGAAGAATTGTATTTTGCAAAAATTCCGCTCTCATCAATTTTTATCATATCGGGAACCAAAACATTTCCATTTATATTCAATTTTACCTTCATATATTTTGTATAAAATGAAAGCTTCTCCTCGTCGCTCATCAACGATAATCGCTTCAAATCCTCGGCATCAATATTAAGATTTTCGCTAAACAGAAAGCTTTCGTTCTTTAAAGAGGAATCAAGCTTTTGCAAATCAGTAATAAATGAAATCCAAATATACTCTTCCGGTTTATCATTTAGATATTTTTTTGTATATGAAAACCTTTCTTCAAGCTTATAATACTTACTCTCATCAATATCATCAAGAGGAAAACTAAAATGTGAAGAAATTGATATGTTATAATTATAATTATCTCTGAAATTATAAGAATGGTTTAGCGTTGAGTGAACAAACGCATCGGCAATATTTCCAAATTCATTTCCAAATCTATTGAGGCAAATGTTTTTTAGAAGATTATTTTTTGCAGTTTCGGAAAACATTTTGATAAAATCTTCATTTGAAAATGCCTGCTCTAATTCTTCAATTCTGTCGTTAAATAAAAACTCGGGTTTTAAATGCAGAAATTCTTCTATCTTATCGATGGTTGCATCAAAAAACTCAAAATTGAAATTCACACCGTTATTTTTTAAAAGCTTATCTATTGCTTCAAAAGACGGGTCTTCGTTCAAATTCTCGGGCTTTTCAAATCCGTTTAGGAATACGGGGATAACATTTTTGTTTTTATTAATTGCCCTTTCAAATTCTTTATGAAACAAATCGTTTTGATTTTCACAACGCGCAAAGCAATTTTTCGACAATACAACTATAACAGCCTTGCAATTGTCAATTGTTTCTAAAATGTAATTTTCGTATTTTCCGTTTGAAAGAGATTTTTGGTCAAGAAAAACTTTATATCCACGCTGCTTTAATACCTCATAAATTAATCGGGCGTAAACATTTCCCCCATCTCTTCTGTAACTGATAAATATCTGAAATTCATTATTGTTCATTATTAATCCTCAAAATTAAATTATTTCATAGATTGATTTATACAACATCGGCTTTTTTGTATATACGCTCCAAAAGCCATCTCCATAATCATAATGCCACCATTCCGTTGGCAAATTCGTAAATCCGCTTTCAGTCATTACCGAGTACAACAATCTTCTG
>SAMEA3663039__coassemble_144_pt1 | contig 31063 bp, 24 predicted proteins | sample SAMEA3663039__metabat2_low_PE_029 | metagenome-assembled genome bin SAMEA3663039 (sample SAMEA3663039) | pig gut metagenome | biome: pig gut; feature: pig-associated habitat; material: faeces | place: France | collected 2012
ACAATATGTCTATCAGTCAAAATGTGGGCACAATGTCGGAGCATTTAACCGCTATAAGAACCTCTAAAAGATATTTCACCTTTAAATCAAAGGTTAGACGAACCTTTGCAAAAATCCCTAAAATAGGAAATCAAATAAACAGATTTTTAACGCTGATTAACAGTAAGCTTCGCCGAAAGGTTTATCATAACGCAACCTTCTTTGAGGATATGGGCTTTCGTTATTACGGTCCTATTGACGGGCATGATATGGAAAGCCTTATCTCTGCGCTTGAAACCGCAAAGGCACACACTCATTCGGTTCTTATTCATGTAAACACGGTTAAGGGTAAGGGCTATAATCCGGCAGAGCAAAATCCAACAATGTTTCACGGTATCGGTAAGTTTGATATTGAAACGGGCGAGCCGAAGCAAAGCGGAGAAAACTTTTCATCTGCCTTCGGAAAGGTTGTTTGCAGTCTCGCCGAAAAGGATTCAAGAATTTGCTGTGTAACCGCCGCTATGGCAGACGGCACGGGATTAATTCCTTTTTCGCAGAAATATCCAAGAAGATTTTTTGATGTCGGCATTGCAGAGCAGCACGCAGTAACCTTTTCAAGCGGTCTTGCAAAAAACGGTATGGTGCCTGTTTTTGCAGTTTATTCAACCTTTTTGCAAAGGGCTTATGACCAGCTTATACACGATGTTGCAATGCAGAATTTAAAGGTTGTTTTCGGCATAGACCGTGCAGGCTTCGTCGGCGAGGACGGCGAATCCCATCAGGGAATTTTTGATGTTTCGTTTTTAGATTCCGTGCCCGGTATGAATATTTATGCTCCGTGCACCTATGAAGAGCTTGCGCTTATGCTCGGAAAGGGAATTTATCACGATATGGGAGCCGTTGCAGTTCGTTATCCGCGGGGTAAGGAGCCCGAGCTTCCTATTGAATACCATTATAATAAAAATGATTATGATGTTTTCGGAGACGATAAATCCGATAATTGCATTATTACCTACGGCAGAGAGTTTGCACAGTGCATTTCGGCTCTTGAAGAGCTTGAAAACACATTTATAATTAAGCTTAACAAAATTAAACCTGTCAGCGCAGATGCCGTTAAAATCGCTTCAAATGCCAAAAAGGCTTTCTTCTTTGAGGAGGGCATAAAAAGAGGCGGAGTCGGCGAGGTGTTCGGCGAAATGCTTGAAGAGATTTCGGCAAATTGCTCGTACCGTCATATTGCCGTTAATGATGAATTTGTTAAGCAGGCTCCTGTTGAAAGGCAAATTATTTCTTATAAATTAGACAAGCAGTCTATAATTAACGAGGTTTTGAATGGCTAAAAAAATCAGGCTTGATGTTGCCGTTTTTGAAAGAGGATATGCCCCAAGCAGAGAAAAGGCAAAGGCTATTATTATGGCAGGGCAGGTTTATGTTAATAATCAAAAGGTTGATAAGGCAGGAACCGAAATTAAAGAGGACGATGTTCTTGAGGTTAGGGGAAGCACCTTAAAATATGTCAGCCGCGGCGGCCTTAAGCTTGAAAAGGCAATGCAAAAATTTCCCATCAGCTTAAACGGAAAAATCTGTATGGATGTCGGCGCATCAACGGGCGGCTTTACCGATTGTATGCTTATGAACGGAGCCGTTAAGGTTTATTCGATTGATGTCGGCTACGGTCAGCTTGCGTGGAAGCTGAGGTGCGATGAAAGAGTTGTTAATCTTGAAAGAACAAATTTCAGATATGTAACTCAGGAGCAGATAAAAGACCCTGTTGATTTTGCTTCTGTTGATGTTTCATTCATTTCGTTAAGCCATATTTTGCCTAATCTTCATAAATTTCTTTCGGAAAACGGAGAGGCGGTTTGCCTCATAAAACCGCAGTTTGAGGCGGGAAAGGACAAGGTTGGCAAAAAGGGCGTTGTGCGCGATGCTGATGTTCATATTGAGGTGGTTAACAAGGTTTTAAGCCTTGCGCTTGAAAACGGCTTTTCCGCCGAGGGACTTGAATTTTCTCCCGTAAAAGGACCCGAGGGAAATATAGAATATCTTGTTTACTTAAAAAAATCCGAAAATCCCGAAATAAACCCGTTAATTAATCCTGTTCAACTTGTTAAAGATTCACACGAGGAATTACAATGATTTTTTCAGTATTTGCAGATTTAAGCAAAAGTGAAGCAAAAAATATTGCGCTTAATCTTTTAAATATTTTAAATAATGAAAGCTGCTCTGTTTATTTCAGCAGTGAATATCAAAAGGAGCTTGCAGGCGAGAATTGTAAATTTGCCGATGAGGAAAGGCTTTACGATATTTGCGATATTGCAGTTGCCGTCGGCGGAGACGGAACAACAATGAAGGTTGCCCGCAATGCCGCAGTTCACGGAAAATCAACTCTCGGAATTAACGGCGGCAGGCTCGGCTTTTTAAGCACTATTGAAAAAAACGAATTAAACCTTTTAAAATGTGTTGTCAGCGGAGATTACTCTGTTGACGACAGAATTATGATTAAAGCAGAGGTTTTTGAAAACGGAGAGCTTAAAAGCACTTATCATTGCCTTAATGACGCCGTGCTTTCTCGCGGGGACTTTTCAAGGCTGATTGATTTTGATGTTCAGTCAGACGGCAGAGAGCTTCTTCGCGTTCGTGCCGACGGTGTTATCTTTTCAACGCCAACTGGCTCAACGGCTTATTCTCTTGCCGCAGGCGGTCCTGTGTTGAGCCCTGACCTTGATTGCTTTGTTATAACCTCAATCTGTCCTCATTCGCTTATGGACAGAAGTATTGTTGTTAATTCAAAAAACAGTCTTAAAATCTCTGTTTGCAGCGATGTCAGCAACGACGCGGTTTTAACCTGCGACGGCGAAAAGCCTGTTTTAATTTCAAATGACAGTTATGTGAAAATTTCACTTTCGGAATATAAAGCACATCTTATAAAAATTAAACCCGATAATTTTTATGAAATAGTTAAAAAGAAAATTGTTGAAAGAAGAATTTAAGAAGGAGGGGCACGGCGAATATGAAGAAACGAAGACACGCAAAAATAATTGAGCTTATAAAAAACAATAATGTTGAAACGCAGGAGGAGCTTCAAAATCTTCTGCGTGAAAACGGCTTTGAGGTAACACAGGCAACAATTTCAAGAGATATTAAGGAATTAAGGCTTGTAAAAGAGCTTTCCGAAGAGGGAAGATATATATATTCAACAGGCATTAAATCAAATCCCGATGAGCTCTCCCTTAATGCCTCCGGCATTTTCAGCGAGTCAATTTTAAGCATAGATTATGCGCTTAACACGGTGTGTATTAAATGCTTTTCAGGTATGGCAGGTGCCGCCTGTGCTGCTATTGATTCAATGAAATGGGCAGGAGTTCTCGGAACCATTGCGGGCGACGATACCATTTTTGTTTTATGCAAAACAGAAAAAGCCGCCCAGATATTTACACTCAATTTGGAGAAAACATTAAATGTTAAAAACTCTTAATATTGAAAATATTGCGGTTATTGAAAGCGCAAAAATTGAATTTAATAAGGGTCTTAATGTGCTGACGGGCGAAACGGGTGCAGGTAAATCCATAGTTGTTGATTCAATCAATGCAATTTTGGGCGAAAGAACCTCAAAGGAGCTTGTGCGCCACGGTGCCGATTATGCCTTTGTAAGCGCGTTTTTCGTTGATATAAGCCAAGATGTTTGCACTCTTCTTGATGAATACGGCATTGAAGGCGAGGAGGACGGCTCCTTGCTTTTAACAAGAAAAATCAGCAAGGACGGCAAATCAACCTGCAAAATAAACGGAAAAAGCGCAACCGTTTCAATGCTTCGCGAAATAGGAAGAATACTTGTTAATATTCACGGTCAGCACGATAGCCAAGCCTTATTAAATCCCGATTATCACTATAAATATATAGATATGCTTGCTCAAAATGATGAGCTTGTTTCCGATTACAAAAAAGCATTTTCGAATCTTTTATCAATAAGGCGAAGGCTTAAAGCACTTACTGTTGATGAGGACGAAAAGGATAGACGCCTTGAACTGCTTGATTATCAAATTAAAGAGCTTGAAAACGCAGATATAAGGATAGGCGAAACCGAAGCGCTTCTTGAAAAGAAAAGGGCTATTGAAAACTGCGAGGCGATGCTTCGTGCCTATTCTGCGCTTCTTTCCTGCATTAACGGAAATGAGAATGAAGGAGGCGCTCTTACCGCTTTAACAGACGCTAACAGAGAGATTGAAGCGTTTTCTCATATCTCAAAAAATGCCGAAAAGGCAAGCTCTGTAATGAATAATGTTTTTGATGAGCTTGAAACCGTTAAGGATATTCTTGAAGCTGAAATTTCTTCGCTTGATTTCAGCGAAAATGAGCGCGAGGAAACGGAGGAACGCCTTGATTTTCTTTTCAGATTAAGCAAAAAATACGGCGAAACGGAAGAGGAAATGCTTTCGTATCTTGAAAAAGCAAAGGAAGAAAGAAATGCCGTTTTGTTTGATGAGCAGTCGCTTGAAGAGCTTAATGACGAATATGATAACGCATATTCGCAGGTATTAAGCCTTGCCGATGAAATTTCAAAAATCAGGAAGGACACCGCCGTTAAATTTGAAAAGGAGGTTAAGGAAAGGCTTGAATATCTTGATATGCCTAAAATCCGCTTTATTGTTAATTTTGAAAAGGGGATTTTGACCTCAAACGGCTATGATAAAATTGAATTTCTTATTTCAACAAATCCGGGCGAACCGCCGAAGCCGCTTTCAAAAATAGCCTCGGGCGGTGAGCTTTCAAGAATAATGCTTGCAATTAAAAATTTGATAGCATATAATGATACGGTCGGCACCTTGATATTTGATGAAATAGACACGGGTGTTTCCGGCAGAGCAAGTAGAAAAATCGGACTTGCGCTTAAATCTGTTTCTAAAAGCACGCAGGTTATAACCGTAACACATTCTGCGCAGATAGCTTCCGCTGCAGATTATCATTTTCTTATTCAAAAGGATTTTGAGAATGAGAGAACCTACACCAAGGTTACCTTGCTTGATTATAACGGCAGGATAAATGAGCTTGCACGAATAATGGGCGGAATTGAAATAACTCCCGTTCTTTTACAGAGCGCGGAGGAGCTTTTAAAAAATATTGATAATTGACGCTTTTGCGTCTTAACGGAGGACAATATGGGAATTTACGAAGAATTACAAGAAAGAGGTCTTATCGCTCAGGTAACTAATGAGGAAGAGATAAGAGAAATGGTAAACAGCGGAAAAGCTGTTTTCTATATCGGCTTTGATTGCACAGCGGATAGTCTTACCGCAGGTCATTTTATGGCTTTAACTCTTATGAAAAGGCTTCAAGAGGCAGGCAATAAGCCAATTGCGCTTATCGGCGGCGGCACAACTATGATAGGCGATCCCTCGGGCAGAACAGATATGAGAAAAATGCTCACCCGCGAGGATATAGACCATAATGCCGAATGCTTTAAACGCCAAATGGAACGCTTTATTGATTTTTCCGACGGCAAGGCTTTAATGATAAATAATGCCGATTGGCTTTTAAATCTTAATTATGTTGAGCTTTTAAGAGAGGTTGGCGCGTGCTTCTCGGTTAATAATATGCTTCGCGCAGAGTGCTATAAGCAGAGAATGGAAAAGGGGCTTTCATTTCTTGAATTTAACTATATGATTATGCAGTCATACGATTTTTACCACCTATTCAAAAACTATGATTGCAATATGCAGTTCGGCGGAGATGACCAATGGAGTAATATGCTCGGCGGAACGGAGCTTATAAGAAGAAAGCTTGGCAAGGATGCTCATGCAATGACTATAACGCTTCTTACCGATTCGCAGGGCAAAAAGATGGGAAAAACCGCAGGAAATGCTGTTTGGCTTGACCCAAATAAAACCTCTCCGTTTGAGTTTTATCAATATTGGAGAAATGTTGCAGACACAGATGTTTTAAAGTGTATCAGAATGCTCACATTTCTTCCTCTTGAAGAGATCAAAAAAATGGACGAATGGGAAGGCAGTCAGCTTAACACCGCAAAGGAGATTCTTGCCTTTGAGCTAACGAAGCTTGTTCACGGCGAGGAGGAAGCGCAAAAGGCACAGGAGGCGGCAAGAGCACTTTTCGGTGCAGGTGCAAGCAGCGAGAATATGCCTTCAACAAGCGTATGTGAAGCTGAATTTACAGATGGAAAAATAGCAGTTCTTGACCTTATGCTTAAAGCAGAAATTATTAAATCAAAGGGCGAGGGCAGACGCCTTATTCAGCAGGGCGGCGTTACGCTTAACGATGAAAAGGTAACCGATCCCTATGCCGCTGTTGATATTAATGCCTTCGAAGATGAAGTCGTTATTAAAAAAGGCAAAAAGGTTTTCCGGAAATTTGTTTTAGAATAATTATAAACGGCAGTTAATTCTGCCGTTTTTTCTTTTTTATTTATATATTGATATTGAAGAATATATATTTTTTTGATATAATATTTAATTAAAGCGAAAATAAATTTAGGTGAAAAAATATGAATGAAATTGAAGCTAAAATTATAAATTTGCGAAAAGCTCTTAAATACCATAGTGATAGATATTATAATGACGATTCACCCGAGATTGAGGATTATGAATATGATATGATGATGCGCGAGCTTCAAAGGCTTGAAGAGCAGTATCCTCAGTATGACGCTCCCGATTCACCCACTAAAAGAGTTGGCGGACGGGCTGATAACAGCTTTGAAAGTGTTGTTCACACCGTAAGAATGGAATCTCTTCAAGACGCCTTTTCAAAAAGCGAAATATACGATTTTGATAAAAGAGTTCGTGAATCTGTTTCAAATCCCAAATATTGCGTTGAGCCGAAAATAGACGGACTTTCCGTTTCTCTTGAATATGAAAACGGCGTTTTCGTAAGAGGCTCAACAAGAGGCGACGGAGATGTCGGCGAGGATGTCAGCGGAAATTTAAGGGTTATAAGAAATATTCCTTTAAAGCTTAATAAGCCCATTCCTTTCATTGAGGTAAGAGGCGAGGTTTATATGCCTAAAAAGAGCTTTGAAAGAGTTGTTGACCGTCAGCTTGTAAACGGCGAAGCACCCTTTAAAAATCCAAGAAATGCCGCCGCTGGCTCCTTACGGCAAAAGGACAGTATTGCCGCCGCTTCAAGAGGGCTTGATATTTTTGTTTTCAACATTCAGCAGATTGAGGGAGTTACTTTAAATTCTCATAAGCAGAGCCTTGATTTCTTAAAGGAGCTTGGCTTTAACACTGTTCCCAATTATACGCTTGTTGATAATATTGATGACGCTATTGCGCAAATTGATAAAATCGGCGAAAGCAGGGGAAGCCTTGAATTTGATATAGACGGCGCAGTTATTAAGGTAGATGATTTTGAAATGCGCCGTGAGCTCGGCTCAACCTCAAAATTTCCGAAATGGGCGGTTGCCTTCAAATATCCTCCAGAGGAGAAGCAAACTAAAATTATTGATATTGAAATAGCCGTTGGCAGAACGGGCGTTTTAACTCCAACCGCCGTTCTTGAACCTGTTCATCTTGCAGGAACAACTGTTTCGCGCGCAACGCTTCATAATCAAGATTTTATAAATGAAAAGGGTATTGCAATCGGAGATATTGTAACTGTCAGAAAAGCAGGGGATATTATTCCCGAGGTGTTATGTGTTAATGAGCATAACAGCAGCGAAGCCTTTAAATTTCCCGAAAGATGCCCGAGCTGTTCAAGCAGGGTAATAAGAGAAGATGGCGAAGCGGCTATTAGGTGCATAAACCCCGATTGTCCCGCCCAGCTTTTAAGAAATCTAATTCACTTCTGCTCGCGCGATGCTATGGATATTGAGGGTCTCGGCCCTGCTATTCTTGAAACCTTTGTTAATAACGGATTGATTGAAAAAACAGAGGATATTTATGAGCTGACCTATGAAAAGATAGACGGCGCAGGTCTTGAAGGCTTTAAGGATAAAAGCATACAGAATATTATTAATTCCGTTGAAAAATCAAAGCAAAACGATTTGGGTAAGCTTGTTTTTGCTCTCGGTATTCGCCATATAGGGGCAAAGGCAGGTAAACTTCTTGCCGATAGGTTTAAGAATATGCAGGCTATAACAGATGCGTCCGTTGATGATATTCTTGAAATAGACGGCTTCGGAGAAATTATGGCTGAAAGCGTTGTTGATTTCTTTGCAAATCCCAAGTCAAAGGAGCTTATTAAAAGTCTTGCAGAGGCAGGAGTTAATATGCAGTCAAATACCGTTATTAAGGATAACCGCTTTGAAAATAAGGTTTTCGTTTTAACGGGAACACTTCCAACCCTAAAACGCTCAGAAGCGTCTGCCATAATTGAAAGCTTCGGCGGTAAAACCTCTTCAAGCGTTTCCAAGAAAACGGATTATGTTCTTGCCGGCGAGGAGGCAGGAAGCAAGCTTGATAAGGCTAATGCGCTTGTAATTAAGGTTATTAGTGAAGCGGAATTTAAGGAAATGATTCAATGAGAGAGTTTAGGAAAAAGCAAAAAGCTTTAAAGAGAATAATGCACGCGCTTGTTATAATAGGCGTTGTGTTTATACTTGTTTATATCGGTGTTCAGCCAACTGTTGCAGAGCTTAGCTCAAAGGCGGCGTTAATTTGCAGTTATATTTGTGATTTCCTTATTATTGCAAATATGGTTGTTGTGTTTATCTACTATACGAAATACGGAAAAACAGATGCGTTTCTTGAAAGAACAGAACACGAAATTTCCGATTGCGGATACTATTTCACTAAAAGCAGTAAGAAAACCGTTTCCGATTTTATAAGTGAGGCTGAAAGAAGCTTTAAGTATGACGGCTTTGCAGTTCAAAATAATGTTGAAATAGACGATTTGGATTTTGCGTTTACCGCCTTTAAAAGCAAGGAATTTTATTATTTTGCAGATGTTGAGGATTTAAACAGAGACGATGTAACCGCTTATACGGATGTAGTTATCAACGATATTGCGGTTCATAATTTAAAACGCTCGGGAAACGGTGTTATCTGCTTTGTAACGGATAAAGCGCAGGAGGGTGCAATTGCTCTTTCAAAAATGATAACTCCTCTCGGCAAAAAGGAGCAGATAAAAATTGCAATAGCAATCGTTGAGCCCGAAACCTCAAAATGCTATTTCCTCGGAAATATGCAAACAAAGTGTCAGCAAATGATTGCAAATTATATACTTAAAGCTCCCGTTCCCATTCCCGATGAGCTAAAAGGAAAGGAGCGGCTATCGTTTCAGTCGGAGCTTGAAGAAAAGATGAAGGATTTTTCCGCAAAGGAATTTCTAAACGGAACATTTTATGTGCATTAAGGAGTATACAATGACAGATAAGGTTTTAGAATATCTTAATTCTCTTAAAGATAAAAAGGTTGCATTCGTCGGTATGGGAGTTGCAAATATTCCCTGCGCCGAATGGCTTGCAAAGCACGGAATATGCGTTTATGCCTGTGATAAACGCGATAAGGAATATATAGGCGCAGATATTTGCAAACGCCTTGAAGAGCTTGGGGTTAATTTTTCCCTCGGAGAAAGCTATCTTGATGTTCTTCCCGATATGGATATAGTTTTTCGCTCGCACGGCATACTTCCTTTTCAAAATAAATGGATAGGCGAGTGTATAGAAAGAGGTCAAAGGGTAACAACCGAAATGGAGGTCTTTTTCAGCCTCTGCCCGTCAAAAATCATTGCCGTAACAGGCTCAAACGGAAAAACAACAACAACAACTCTTATTTCAAAAATGCTTGAAGCAGAGGGCAAAAAGGTTTATCTCGGCGGTAATATCGGCAAGGCGCTTATGCCTGCCCTTGAAGAGATAACCGAAAATGACTGGGCAGTTGTTGAGCTTTCATCATTTCAGCTTTTAACCATGGGCAATATGGCTTCAAAGCCCGATATCGCCGTTGTTACCAATATTGAAAGCACACATCTTGATCATCATATAAGCCTTGATGAATATGTTGACGCTAAAAGAAATATTCTTATTTATCAAAGCGCAAATGCCCGCACGGTTTTAAATGCAGATTGTGATTATTCAATCGGTTCAAGAGTTTATCACGATATGAGATATGATGTTCGCGGAAGGCTCTATCAATTTTCAATTAAGCACCCTGTTGAAAACGGTGCATATATGGATGAAAACGGAGATATAGTATTTTGTGAAAATTCATCAAAAACAGTTATTATGAATAAATCGGATATAAGAATACCCGGTATGCACAATGTTGAAAATTATTGCACCGCAATAAGTGCCGTTTGGGGACTTGTTAAGCCTGAAACAATTAAAAGAATAGCGCAAACCTTCGGAGGCGTTGAGCACAGAATTGAATTTGTTAGGGAGTTCAAGGGCGTTAAATATTATAACGATTCAATTGCAACCTCTCCGTCAAGGGTTATCAGCGGACTTAATGCGTTTAATCAAAAAATAATTATGATTTGCGGAGGCTCCGACAAGGGCAATGATATGAGCCAAATGGTGCCGTATATTCTTGAAAAGGTTAAGCTTCTTGTTTTAAACGGTGCAACGGCAGATAAAATTAATGAAGCTGTAACAGCTTCTCCCGATTATAAAAACAGTTCGCTTGAAATTGTTAAAACTGACACAATGGAAAACGCATTGAATATTGCAAAGGATAAGGCGGTCAGCGGAGATATAGTTTCGCTATGCCCTGCCTGTCCTGCGTTTGACCAGTTTAAAACCTTTGAATACAGAGGTAGAAAATTTAAAGAATTAGTAAATGGATTTGAAGAATAATGGATATTGTTAATTTGCTTAAAGATTTAACCTCCTGCTCCTGCACCTCGGGAGCAGAGGAAAGAATAGCCGATAGGCTTAAAGATTATCTTTCTGCCTATGGAGAAGTTCAAACAGACGCTCTCGGAAATGTTTTCTGCACCTTCGGAAGCGGCTATCATTTTCTGCTTGATGCACATATAGACGAAATCGGCTTTGCCGTTACCTCTGTTACGGAAAACGGCTTTCTTAAAATTTCGAATATAGGCGGAATTGACAGAAGGCTTCTTTTGGGCAGTGAGGTTACCGTTCACGGAAAGGAGGAGCTTTTCGGCGTTATTTCAACGCTTCCTCCGCATCTTATGAAGGATGCAGACGGCAAGAAGGTTCCCGAAATATCGGAGGTTTCGGTTGATATTGGCTTGAACGCAGATGAAGCAAAAAGGCTTGTTCCCTTGGGAAGAAGAGTAACCTTCAAAAAAAGGTTTGATACTCTTCTCGGTAACTGCGTTGCTTCAAACTGCCTTGACGACAGAGCAGGCGCCGCCTCAATCCTTTTGGCGCTTGACGAGTTGAAATCTCTCCCCGTAAAAATTACGGCAATGTTCTCCGTTCAGGAGGAGGTTGGCACAAGAGGTGCAAAAACGGGACCGTACGGAAAAAATATTGATGAAGCCATTGCAGTTGATGTTTCGTTCGGTTATACTCCGAATTGCAGTAAGGAGGAATGCGGCGAGCTTTCAAAGGGTGCTATGATAGGGATTTCTCCTGCGCTAAGCAGTGAAATTTCTCACACCTTGATTGATATTGCCGAGAAAGAAAATATTCCTTATCAAACGGAGGTTATGAACGGCAGAACGGGAACAAACGCAGATGTTATCAGTCTTTGTGAGGGCGGAATAAAATGCGGTCTTATTTCAATTCCGCTTAGATATATGCACACTCCCGTTGAGGTTATCTGCACAGATGATGTTTTGAGCGTTTCAAGGCTTATCGTTTCTTATATCAAAAGAAAGGCAGGCGAGATAAATGCTTAAAGAATTATGCCTTTTAAACGGAGCTTCCGGCAGTGAAATTGCGGTAAGAGATTTTGTTATATCTCAAATAAAGGACCTTTGCGAATATTCGATTGACCCTCTCGGCTCTGTTATTGCGTTTAAAAAGGGCAAAAAAACACCCGATAAAAAGATTATGCTCTGCGCCCATCTTGACGAGGTAGGCTTTATAATCAATTATATTACCGATGACGGCTATTTAAAATTCAGCACAGTCGGCGGCATAGAACCCTCTGCTATTATCGGCAGAAGAATTTCCGTTAACGGCTTAAAGGGTGTTATCGGCTCAAAGGCGGTGCATCTTTTAAAGGACAGTGAAAAAAAGGAAATGCCGTCTGTTTCCGATTTGTTTATTGATATAGGTGCAAAAAGCAGGGAGGAGGCGCTCAAATATGTGTCTCTCGGCGATTTTGCTTATTTTGAAAGTGATTATTGCAAGTTCGGAAACGGCTATTTAAAGGCAAAGGCGCTTGATGACAGAATAGGTTGTATGCTTTTAATTGAGCTGATAAAGTCCGATTTGGAATATGACGCTTATTTTTGCTTTAATGTTCAGGAGGAGGTCGGTTTAAGAGGCTCGGCCTGCACGGCTTATTCAGTTAAGCCCGATACCGCTCTTATCCTTGAAGCAACAACCGCCGCAGATTTAGACGGCGTAACGGGTCAGGATAAATGCTGCGTTCTCGGTAGCGGTCCCGTTGTTTCCTTTATGGACGGCAGAACGATTTATGACAAAAAGCTTTTTGACTCTGCTTTTAAAACGGCAGAGGATAATAATATAAAAATTCAAACTAAAACTAAAATCGCAGGGGGAAACGACGCAGGTGCGGTTCAGTCTGCCGCAGGCGGATGCAGAGTTATTGCGGTTTCGCTTCCGTGCAGATATATTCATTCTGCTTCAAGTGTTGTTAAAATCAGCGATATTGAAGAAACAAGAAAATTTTTAAAGGTGTTTATTAATAAGCTTTATGATTGAAAAGATTGCAGATATTGATGAATTAAAGCCGTTTGATAATTCGGATTTGTTTTTTGTGCGAATAATGTCTCTTGCAAAGGCATACGGCTGTGAATATCCGTTTGCTCGTTTTTACAGACAAATTGATGATAATGATAAAATTACTGCAATTGCCTCGTCTCTTGACGGAGATATAACTCTTTGTGTTTCAGACGGATATGACAAAAATGAGCTTTCCGATTTCTTTAATATACTTGGATATTCAACTCTTCTTTGTGATTCCCGTTTTGAAATGGGCAGTCATTTCCAAGAGGGAGCGGTTATGAACTCCTCAAAAAAATTTGAGGTTGAATGTGATTTTACCGAAATAGACGAGTATCCCCATTTGTTTGATTTGTATAATTTTATTGATTATCCGCAAAATGATTTTAAATCGTGGTATGTTGATATAAGCCACAGAATACGCCATAGCTGCGCGAAGGCAGTCTCTTTAAACAGGGACGGGGAAATTGTTTCGTCGGCTGTTTTATCGTCAATATACGGCAACGACGCCGTTATAACCGCCGTAAGAACCAATCCGCAATACAGAGGAAGGGGCTGCGGCTCAGCACTCGTCAGCGCATTGTGCGCAGAGGTTACGGGAACGGTTTATTTAATGCGTGAGGAAAATAAAAACGAAGCCTTTTATAAAAGATTAGGCTTTGAAAATTGCGGAAAGTGGAGAATATATAAATGATTCCTTTTTTTAAAATAGATGAAAAAATTGAAAGGGCTTCCGATATAGCACTCAAAAAGGCTGCGGATCAGTTCAAAAAAATTGATGAGATAACGGAATATAATCAGTTAAAGGTTCTTTCCGCATTTATAAATAACGGCGTTTCCGAAAGTCATTTTGTTTCAACAACGGGCTATGGCTACGGAGACAGAGGCAGAGAAACTCTTGATAAAATTTGGGCAGAGGTTTTCGGCGCAGAGGATGCCTTGGTTCGCCATAACTTTACCTGCGGAACGCATACGCTTGCAACCGCGCTTTTCGGTGTTTTACGACCGGGAGATAAAATGCTCAGCGTAACTGGCACTCCGTATGACACAATTCACAATGTTATCGGTATTTCGGGCAGCGGAATGGGCTCATTAAAGGAATTCGGCGTTGAATACAGCGAGGTGCCGCTTAAAGATGACAGGCTTGATTATGAAGCTATCGAAAAGGCTGTTGATGAAAGCGTAACAATGGTTTATATTCAGCGAAGCCGAGGCTATGAGCTTCGGCCAAGCCTTTTGATTGAAGAAATCGAAAGGGTAGTTAAAATAGCAAAAAAGAAAAATCCGTCTGTTATCGTTATGGTGGATAACTGCTACGGAGAATTTGTTCAAAAAAAAGAGCCCTGCGATGTAGGTGCAGACCTTTGTGCAGGCTCTCTTATAAAAAATGCAGGAGGCGGAATTGCCTCAACAGGCGGCTACATAGCCGGCAGGCGCGATTTGGTTGAAAAATGCGCTTACAGATTAACAACGCCCGGACTGGGCAAAGAGGTTGGAGCAACGCTTGGGCATAACAGAGAGCTTTATATGGGCTTGTTTTATGCACCGCATACCGTTGGAGAAGCGCTTAAAAGTGCAGTTTATATTTCCGCCTTGTTTAGCGGCTTCGGCTTTAAAACAACTCCTGCTTATGACGCTGAGCGAGGGGATATTGTTCAGTCGCTCGGACTTGAAAATGAGGAAAGGCTTGTTGCCTTTTGCAAGGGTATTCAAAGCGGAAGCCCGATAGACAGCTATCTTTCTCCCGAGCCTTGGGATATGCCCGGATACGACAGTAAGGTTGTTATGGCGGCAGGTGCGTTCACTATGGGCTCTTCAATTGAGCTTTCGGCAGACGCACCGATAAGAGAGCCGTTTTATGCTTGGATACAGGGAGGCTTAACCTTCCACAGTGCAAAAATCTGCGCAATGCTTGCTGCTCAGCAAATGCTTGAAAGAGGTTTACTTGATGTATAATTATAAAGGAATAACACCGGAAGCAATTGAACTGCTTTCTCTAAACAGATTTAACGATTCAAAGGCTTTTTATGAGGAGCACAAGGAGGAGATTAAGCAGGGAGCAATAATTCCTATGAGGCAGATTGTTCTTGATGTTTCCGATTTGGTTTGCGATATTGATCCGCTTATGGACACTAATCCCGTTTATATTGTTTCGCGCATAAGGAGAGACACACGCAGAACAAAAAGCAAAATGCTTTACCGTGAAAATCTTTGGCTTATGCTTCGCAGAAATAAGTTTCAATATCCCTTTGCACCGTTTTACTGGTTTGAATTTCTTCCGCAGGGATATGCCTTCGGGCTCGGTATGTGGGTTGGGAAGCCTGCGCAATTTATGCCCTTAAAGGAATTAATTCTTAAAGAGCCTGAAAGGTGGCTGAATGCCGTTAAGGCAACTGAAAAGGCAGGTCTTGCTTTCAACACCTCCGATTTTTATAAAAAGGATAAATTTCCGAATGCTCCGCAGGAGCTTCAAAAATACCTTAATGCCAAAAATATGGAATTTGTTAATTGGCAAAATGATATAAGAGATTTAAATTCGCCAAAGCTTATAGACGATTTTCGGGATATGATTTCGACTTCTTCGCCTATGTATCAATTCTTAATTGAGGCTTATGACAATGCTTTTAATGAGGGGTTAATAAATGCTGACTATTACAAAAGATAAGCTTTTAAAGCTGAAAAGCGGAACGGATATAAGAGGAGTTGCTGTTGAAACAGAAAAGGAATCGGTTGAACTGACCAACGAGGTTGTTTCTGCCGTTGCAGCTGCGTTTGTTCAGTGGTATAAAAAGAAATTCGGTAAAGATAATATAAAAATTGCAGTTGGGCACGATTCAAGAATTTCGGCTGAAAGAATAAAAAAGGCCGCAATAAATGCCTTTGTTGCAGAGGGAGTAACCGTTTATGACTGCGGTCTGTCTTCAACGCCCGCTATGTTTATGAGCATTGTGCTTGATATAAAGGCAGATGCCGCACTTGAAATAACCGCTTCGCATCATCCGTATCAGCGAAACGGCTTAAAGTTTTTTACCGAAAACGGCGGTCTTGAAGGTGTAGAGGTTAGCGAGATTTTAAATCTTGCTTATGATGCAGTTTCATCAAATTTAAACGGTAATGTTATCAAATATGACTTTATGAGCGTTTATTGCGAGCATTTAAGAAAAATTATAATCAACGGTGTAAATGCAGGCGATAAGCCGCTTTCCAAATTAAAAATTTCTGTTGATGCAGGAAACGGCGCAGGAGGCTTTTTTGCAGATAAGGTGCTTGCGCCTCTTGGTGCAGATGTTTCGGGCAGTATGTTTCTTGAACCGAACGGAATGTTTCCAAACCACATTCCAAATCCCGAAAATGAAGATGCAATTAAATCCGCCTGCAATATGGTTGTTTCGTCATCATCCGATTTTGGCTTTATTTTTGATACCGATGTTGACCGAATGGGATGTGTTTCCTCAAAGGGCGAGGAGATAAACAGAAACCGTCTTGTTGCCCTTGCTTCCGTTATTGCGCTTGACGGCAAAGACGGCGGTTGCATTGTTACCGACAGCTTAACCTCTGACGGCTTGCGTGATTTTATTGAAAAAGACCTCGGCGGAAAGCAGTTGAGATTTAAAAGAGGATATAAAAATGTTATTGATAAGGCAATAGAGCTTAATGCAAACGGAATTGAATCTCCTCTTGCAATTGAAACAAGCGGCCATGCAGCTTTAAAGGAAAACTATTTCCTTGATGACGGAGCATATCTTGCCGTTAAAATTGTTATTCTTCTTGCCAAATTATCGGCGCAGGGGAAAAGCATAGATTCGCTCATCAGCACTCTGCGTGAGCCCGCCGAAAGCGTTGAAATAAGAATACCCATTTTGCTTGATGATTTTAAGGAATACGGAGAAAATGTTATTTCATCTTTAAGAAATCATTATTCCGAAAAAGAAGGCTTTTGGGTTGAAGAGGAAAACTATGAGGGCGTAAGAATTAATTTTAAAGGCGGATGGTTTCTTCTTCGCCTTTCCGTTCATGACCCTATTTTGCCGCTTAATATTGAAAGCGACTGCAAGGGCGTTTGCTCTGGCATTGCCCGTGATATTAAGAATTTTTTATCCGCTTTTGAAAAGCTTGATATAAGTAATTTTGAAAAGGTGCTTTAATGTTAAAATTTGTTTTCGGCCGTTCGGGCTACGGTAAAACAGAATATTGCTTTAAGGAAATAAACAGGCTTGTTTCCTGCGGTCAAAAGGATATACTTCTCATAACTCCCGAGCAGTATAATTTTACTGCGGAGAAAAAGCTTTTAAAGCTTCTCGGCGAAGGTAAAATAAACTGCGTTTCAAATCTTTCATTTACACGACTTTCAAATGAGGTTAAGCGCCTTTACGGAACAGAGCCGAAGCCTGTTCTTTCAAAGGGAGCAAAGGCGGCTCTTATGAAAAGGGCGGTTGCTTCCGTTAAGGAGGAGCTTGTTTTATTTAACAAAAAAACAGAGCTTGCCTCCTTTATTGAATCGCTTGTTGATATTTATGACGAAATGAGAGCTTGCAGAGCACACTCCGCAGATTTTAAGGAGGTTGCCGAAAGGGTAGATAAAAAGGTGCTTGCAGATAAGCTTTGTGATTTAAATCTTATTTTAGGCGCTTATGAAAATCTTATTAAGGATAAATATCTCGATTCTGCCGATGACCTTGAAAGACTTTGTAAAAAGCTTGAAGAAACAGGCTACATAAAGGGAAAATATGTTTTTATAGACGGCTTTAACGGTTTTGTTGCAAATGAATTTAAGGTACTTGAGCATATTATTAATAACGCCGCCGAAACCGTTATAACGCTGACAACCGACAGCTTCGGCAACGGCTCTGATTATGATTTGTTTATAAATGTTAATAAAACTGCGTCTGCCTTGCTTAATATCGCAAAGGAAAATTCAATTCCCGTTTCACAAATCAGTTTAACGGAAAACAAAAGAACAGATAATAAATATCTTCGCCTTTGCGAAAAAGAGCTTTATTCGCCGAGCGGATTAACTGTTGAAGAGAAGCCCGATTCGGTATTCTTATATTCTGCAAAGAATGTAACCGATGAGTGCTCTTACACTGCAATTTGCATTAAAAAGCTTTTAAAGCAGGGAATAAGGGCAAGGGATATAACGGTTGTTTGCAGAGATGCCGATAAATATTCGGCAGAGCTTGCCTGCGCGTTTAAAAAATACGAAATTCCGTTTTATGACGATGAACGGCAGGATATCAAAATGCAGCCGCTCATTGTTTTTGTTACATATCTGCTCAGGTGCGTTATGTTTTCGTTTAGAAGCGATGATGTTTTAAGCCTTGCAAAAACAGGCTTAACCGCGCTTAACGGCGAGGATATAAATTCACTTGAAAATTATATTTATTTATGGAATATTTCAGGCGTTAAAAAATGGGGCAACACCTTTGAGGGCTCAACAACGGGCTTTACCTCTGAAATGAGCGAAAGCGACCGTAAACGCCTTGAAAAAATTAACGAATCAAGAAGTTATCTTTTTGATAAAATCAACAAATTTAAAAGCAAAATAAAAGGCTCAAACGGAGCGGATATAAGCCGTGCGGTTTATGAAGCGCTTTTGTCATTCGGTGTAAATAAAAATCTGAAAAATCTTGCAGGAGAGCTTATTGATTTCGGCAAAAACGCTCTTGCGCAGGAGCAGGAGCGCGTGTGGGATTTGCTTATGGAAATCCTGAATGATATTGCAGTTGTTTCGGGCGAAGAGGAAATCTCCGTAACGGAATATTATGAGCTCTTTACTCTTATGGTAGGTTGCGAGGATTTGGGAGTTCTTCCGCAGGGAATAGATAATGTTCAGTTCGGTCAGGCAGACAGATTAAGAGCCGATAATCCCAAAGCAGTTTTTGTTTTGGGAGCTAATGAGGGAGAATTTCCGCGTGCTGTTTCGGGCGGGGGATTGCTTTCGGAAAACGACAGAATTATTTTAAGCAAAAATGATTTTAATCTTTATTCCTTTGGCGAAACCTTAACATTTCAGGAAAAATATTTTGCTTATATGTCAACAAGCATTGCGCGCGAAAGGCTTTATGTTTCTTATATCGGAAACGAAAAAAACGCCGCGCCGTCGCTCATTGTTAATTCGTTGACCGATTTATTTAAAAATATTGAAATTAAAGCCTCCGACTGCGTTGACGATATAGACAGAGTTCAAAGCAGTGCGTCTGCCTTTGAGCTGATGGCGGAAAGATTTAACGAAAACAGCACCTTTTCCGCTTCTCTTAAAGAGTATTTTAAAAATGACACACGCTTTAATTCCGTTCGTCTTCTTTGTGAAAATGACGATATAAGTATTACAAATCAAAATAACGCTCAAAGGCTTTTCGGAAAAGATATGTTTCTTTCTGCATCAAGGCTTGAAGATTATTTTAATTGCAGTTTCAGGTATTTTTGCAAATTCGGTCTAATGGCAAAGCCGCTTGAAAAGGCTGATTTGAACGCTATGGAAACGGGAACTATAATTCATTATGTTCTTGAAAATATTATTTCGGAGCTCGGTTCAAGGTCGCTCGGTGCCGCTCGTGATGTTGAAATCAAGGTGCTTGTTGATAAATATTTAAATAAGTATTTTGAAACAGAGCTCGGAAATACCTCGGAGCTGACAAGTAGATTTAAGTATCAGTTTATGCGCCTTTCAAGAATGCTTTACAGTGTTGTTTCGCGTCTTTCGGAGGAGTTCTCCCAAAGCGAATTTGAAGCAAAGGCGTTTGAGCTTAAAATTGATAAGGACGCTGAGGTTAAGCCTCAAATAATCAATCTTGAAAACGGAACTGTTCAAATAAGAGGCGCGGTTGACAGAGTTGATGTTCTGGATAAAAACGGCGAAAGATATGTTCGCGTTGTTGATTATAAATCGGGAAACAAGGATTTTAAGCTCTCTGATGTGCTCCACGGCTTAAATCTTCAAATGTTTGTTTATTTGTTTACTGTTTGCCGTGATAAAAGCAGTGAGCTATGCGGAATACCGGCAGGTATTCTTTATATGCACGCCTCGCGCTCTGTTTTCAGCCTCGGCAGAGGTTCAACAGGCAGTGAGCTTGGCTCAAAGATTGATAAGGAATTTAAGATGAAGGGCATTGTTTTGTATGATGAAAGCCACGATATTCTTAAATCAATGGAAAAAGACCTCAAAGGAAAATATATCCCCGTTAAAGAGGGTAAGGGCGGCATAACGGGGTGCTTTGCCTCATTTGAGGAGCTCGGCAGAATCAGTAAAAAAATAGACAGTCTTATTGCCGAAATGGGTAATAATCTCCACAAGGGCTTGATAAATCAAAACCCGATTAACGGAGACGGTCATAAGCACACCTGCGAATACTGCGATTATTCCTATGTTTGCGCAAACAGGCGAGCAGTTGAAAGAAATGAAATTGACAGTATGAGCGATGAAGAGGTTATGGAAATTTTGAAGGAGGAGTAGGCGGTGCCGAAATGGACAGATCAGCAGAGTAACGCAATTAACGCAAGAAACAGAAATGTTATAGTGTCGGCTGCCGCAGGCTCCGGAAAAACGGCAGTTCTTGTTGAACGCGTTATCAAGCTGATAACAGATGAAAATAATCCCGTTGATTTAGACAGGCTACTTGTTGTAACCTTCACAAAGCCTGCCGCGGCGGAAATGAAATCAAGAATATCAAAGCGGCTTCAAGCGATATTGAAAAATGATCCTGCAAACAGAAACGCTTTAAGGCAGATGGCTCTCATTTCCTCTGCAAAAATCAGCACAATAGACTCGTTCTGCTATAATCTTGTTAAGGATAATTTTTTTGAGCTCGGATTGAGTCAGGATTTTACCGTTTTAAGCGAAACGGAAGCACAGATTATTTCGGATAATGCAGTAAACACCGCACTTGACGCTTTTTTTGAGGAGAAAACTCCCGAGTTTATTTCTCTTGTTGAAATGCTTTCATCTCCAAAGGACGATAAAGCACTTGTGTCTGCCGTTAAGAGACTGCATACCTACATAAATTCACAGCCCGAGCCGTTAGTTTGGCTTAACAATGCCGTTGAAGCATATAATCCCGATATACCCTTAAAGGACAGTATTTGGCTTGATGCGCTTTCAAAATATGTTAATGACGGATTAAATTGTGCACTAAATCTTGCAGAAGAAGCACTCTCAATGATTGATGAGTTTGACGAGGCGGCGGAGAAATATATTCCCGTAATTGAAGATGATATTTCAATGATTAATGCGCTTTCATCTGCCTTTGAATGCGGCTGGGATGAAGCGGCTGAAAGGTTTTCTTCTGTTTCATTTAAAACTTTAAGAGGTAAAAACGGATATACCGCGCCCTATAAGGAAGAGGTTGCTTCAAGGCGAAAGGCTTATAAAAGCATTATTAAAGATCAGCTTTCTCCGCTTTTTACCGTGCTTGAAGAGGATTATGTTGAGGATTGCAAAAGGCTTTATCCTATTCTCAAAGAGCTTTGCAGGGTTGTTGAACGCTATGATAATGAATACAGAGCTTTGAAGGACGAACGAAATGCCTATACATTTTCGGATGTTGAGCATTTTGCCCTTAAGCTTCTTATTGAAAAGGACGAAAACGGCAACTCCAAAAGAAGCAGGCTTGCAGAGGATTTAAAAAACAGCTTTTATGAAATCCTCGTTGACGAATATCAAGACACGAATGAAGCGCAGGACGCCTTGTTTCAGCTTCTTTCTAATGATAAAAATCTGTTTATGGTAGGCGATGTTAAGCAGAGTATTTATCGCTTTCGTATGGCAATGCCGTATATTTTCACTCAAAAGAAAAATTCCTTTGAGGATTTTGATGAAAAAAAGGAACAGCAAAGCGCAAGAATAATTCTTGATAAAAATTTCCGCTCTGCAAAGGAAATCTGCGGCTTTACAAATTTTCTTTTCTCGGAATTTATGAGTGAGGAAACAGGTGAGCTTGATTATAATGAAACCGAATATTTGAATTACGGCGAAACAGTTAACAGCCCCGAGGCTCCTAGCATAGAATATAAAATTTTAACCGATGTTAAGCGCTCCGATTTTAATAAAAGCGAGGCGGCTTATATAGCCGAAACAATACTGAAAAAAATCAACAGCGGCGAAAAAATATTTGACGGTAAGGAATACAGAACGCTTCGTTTCAGAGATTTTGCAATTCTCTTGCGTGCCGTTAAAAATCATATAAATGATTATAATGAGGTGCTCACGGAATACGGTATTCCCGTTGCCTGCGAAAATTCAACTAATCTTTTTGATAATAACGAGATTAAAATTCTTGTTTCTTTTTTAAGAGTTGTTGATAATCCTATGCAGGATATTCCGCTTTTAACGGTTATGATGTCTCCTCTTTACGGCTTTACCGCCGATGAGCTGACTGAAATTAAGCTTGAACAGAAAAACACAAAATGCAGTCTTTACACAAGCGTTGTTAATTCCTCCTCCGAAAAGGTTAAAGCATTTTTGGCGGAAATTGATATGTTCCGCAAGGTTAATATAACAATGTCTGTTGCTTCGTTTATCCGATTTGTTTGCGAATATAAAAGTGTTTATGCCTTTGCCTGCGCTCTCGGAAACGGAGAACAGAGATGCTCAAATATTAATAAGCTTATTGAATTTGCAGAAGGCTTCGATTCCTCGCAAAGCATAGGCTTAACCTCATTTTTAAGGCTCTTAAATAAGATTGAGCAGGGAGATAAGGGAATTGAAAGCGCCGCTTTAAATCCTGCAAGTGAAAATGCAGTTACGCTTATGAGTGTTCATCATTCAAAGGGACTTGAATTTCCCGTTGTTATTCTTGCGGGAACAGAGAAATATTATAATTATGATGAATTAAAGCAAAAGCTTTTGCTTCATCCAAGGGCAGGGCTCGGCGCAAAGCTTCATAATGAGGAGCAGCTTTATCAAACAGACACAATCCCTGCATTTGCCGTTAAATATCTTAACAAAAAGTCTATGATGAGCGAAAATTTAAGAGTTCTTTATGTTGCGCTCACAAGGGCAAAGCAGCAGTTTATACCGTTCATAACGGTTGATAATTTTGAAAATAAGATAAATAAACTGTCTGTTAATGTGGCAAAAGGAAAAATTGAGCCGTTTTTGTGTGCCGGCACTTCTTGCGACGGCGATTTGCTTTTGATGTCCGCACTTAATCATAAGGGCGGAAAAAAGCTTCGTTCACTTTCAGCCGTTGATGTTGCGGTTAAGCCTTCTGATTTTGATATTGATGTTGAAATAATCGGCTCTTTGGATGAAATCAATCCGCCCGAGGAGCAGGAGCAGGCGACATATTCAAATGAGCTTGTTGAGAAAATAGGCAAAAGAATTGATTATAAATATGAAAATATGGCTCTTTCTCACATTTCGTCAAAAAGGAACGCCTCCGAGCTTGATAAAAGCATTTCAAATCTTGAATTTTTTGCCTCATCAAAGCCGGCCTTTATGAGCGACGGCAAAATGACGGCAGGGCAGAAGGGCACTGCAATGCACACCTTTATGCAGTTTTGCGATTATCAAAATTCAAAAAACAATCTTGAAAAGGAAATCGGCAGAACTGTTGAAATGGGCTATATTTCTTCCGAGCAGGCAGCTGTTTTAAACAGAGAGGCTCTTTCGGCTTTCTTTGAAGGAGAGCTTGCAGAGCGTATGTTCGGCGCAGATAATATTTACAGGGAAATAAGAGTTTCCTCTTTTGTCAGCCTTCGAGAGCTCGGCGAAGCTGATTCCGACGAAGAGGTACTTGTCAGGGGTATTTCCGACTGCGTTTTTGAAGAAAACGGGGAGCTTGTTTTGGTGGATTATAAAACCGATAGGGTTAAAAACGAAAATGAGCTTCTTGAAAGATATAAAAACCAAATCGGGTTTTATAAGTCGGTTGTTTCAAAAACACTCGGCAAGCCCGTAAAACAGGCTGTTCTTTATTCGTTCTGCTTAGGAAAATCCTGTTATTATAAATAATTTTAAAAAAATGCTTGCATTTTAGCCGATGTTGTGGTATCATTCCAAATGTTAGCGACTTTAATATAAAGAGGTGAAAGAAATGAAAGACGGAATTCATCCCAACTACGATACATGTACTGTAAAGTGCGCCTGCGGTGCAACTTACGAAACAAAGAGTACAAAAAGCGAACTTAAAGTTGATATCTGTTCAAAATGTCATCCATTCTTCACAGGCAAACAGAAGCTTGTTGATACCGGCGGACGCGTTGACAGATTCAATAAGAGATACGGCAAAAAAGCGTAAGAAATTTGAGGCAACGGTTTATTCGTTGCCTTTTTTCTGCTTTCAGGGAATTGAAGCTTATGAAGGAATATAAAACCGTTGAAATTGAAAACTGCGATGAGTTTGTTGAAAAAAAGTCCCGCTTTATCGGATATGTTAAGCCTGTTAAAGCTCAGCAGGAGGCAGTTGATTTTATTAACAGTATAAAATCAAAGCATTGGGACGCAACACATAATGTTTATGCCTATGTTCTGCGCGAAAATAATATTCAGCGTTACAGTGATGACGGCGAGCCGTCAGGCACGGCAGGAGTTCCTGTTCTTGATGTTTTGCTGAAAAATTCACTTACCGATGTTTGCGTTGTTGTAACCCGCTATTTCGGCGGAACGCTTCTGGGCGCAGGCGGACTTGTTCGTGCTTATTCTCACGGCTCAAAAATTGCCGTTGAATCGGGTCATATTATAACTATGGCGCCTTGTTTTCTTTTTGAGGTTAAGGTTGCATATTCGTTTTATGAACGAATGAATAATCTGCTCGCTGATTTCGGTGCTAATATTGAGAAAACCGATTTTGCAGACGAAGTTGAAATAACCTTTTCTGTTAAGGACGAAAGAGCGCAGGCACTTTCGTATAAGCTTACCGATATGAGCAACGGCTTATATTCACTTGTTAAAATAGGAGAAAAATTTGCAAAAATATAAACGGCAATTTTTTAATTGCCGTTTTAGACTGTCGATAAAGTGGTCTGAACCACGCTGATATCAAAAAAATCGTATTTGTAATGCTTTTGTAGGGAGTGGCGACCTCGACACTCCGTTTTTATTGTAATCGTAACAAGAAAATTCCGCAGAAGCAAAGGTGTCTGCGGAATTTAGCGTTTTTCGTTTTTTGCTCGGGGGCAGTACCTTTGTACAGCTCCCACTCGCTAGAAAACGAAATTCAGTTCCATTTCTCGAAGTCTCCTGGCGTGTAGAAATTTGTTATTTTGACTTTTTCTACACGCCGAAACGGCAATTTTTTAATTGCCGTTTTCTTATGCTTTTATATTATTTATGCTTTAATCTAATTACATTTATTTCAGGGTGGTTAAAAAGGCGCAGATGAAATTCTGCATTTCCGAGCCCTCTGCTGATTATCAGCTTCGGTCTTTCTCCGAAAGAGCCTCTTGCGTATTTCGGGAAAACACCTTGACCGGGACTGAAAACAGGACCTATAAAAGGCAGAATGAACTGACCGCCGTGTGCGTGGCCCGAAAGCTGAATGTCAAAATCATATTGACAGTAATTATTTTCCTTAACCTCCTCAAAGTTTTCGGGAAAATGGCTTAAAACAATTTTAAAGCTGTTTTGCTTTGATAATTCATCAAAATAAGGCTTCATATCCTTATAAACAAAGGTGCCGTTTTTACGCGCCTTATAATCCTCAAAATCCGCTTGGTTTTCATCAAGCCCCAAAACAGAGATTTCATTTTCCTTAATTGTTTTATTGCATATTTCATTCAGCAAAACCGTAAAGCCTGCTTCTTTAAGCTCATTCATCAGCTCTTCAAAATTATCAAGGCGCCGTTCGTGGTTTCCCGTTATATAAGCAACGAGAGCAATTGAAACAAGCTCTTTTGCAATTTCAAGCATTTTATCCTTATTCTTGCATCTGTCGTTTATATAGTCGCCCGTAATAAGAATTAAATCGGGTTTGAGCTCCTTAACCTTATCAACCACCTTATGAAACGGCTTTGAGTGCATATCGGAAAGTTGAATAAGCGTCATTTCGTTTTTTATCTTTTCGCTTTCAATATTATATTCGGTTATGTCAATAAGATTATTCTGCAAATAGCAGAAAATCGCAATTAAAATCAGTAATATCAAAATAACAAAATATATCATATTTTTACCTCAATTTGATAATAACCCGTATCCTATTTCAAGTCAAGAATATATTTTTGAAAATTTCAAGGGATTATAGTCTTATCAGCGTATAATTTAATAGAAAATGATGAAAGGTGATATTTTGAATAAGTCTGTCAGAGAAGCAGCCGAAGAAAATGAAAAAATAATATTGTCTCCCTATGCCTCCTTGGCGTGTAATTCGCTCGGAAGAGACAGGGAGGAGCCCGAATGTGAAATAAGAACCTGCTATCAGCGCGACAGAGACAGAATTATTCATTGCAAGGCGTTTCGCAGATTAAAGCATAAAACGCAGGTTTTTCTTGCGCCGGAGGGCGATTATTACAGAACAAGGCTTACTCACACCCTTGAGGTTTCTCAAATTGCCCGAACGATTGCCCGTGCTCTTAAACTTAACGAGGATTTAACAGAGGCGTGCGCTCTCGGTCATGATTTGGGGCACACTCCGTTCGGTCATGCAGGCGAAAGAGCAATAAACGATTTATCGGGAATCAGGTTCAATCATAATGAGCAAAGCGTTCGCGTTGTTGATAAAATAGAAAAGGGCGGAAAAGGTCTTAATTTAACAAAAGAGGTTAAAAACGGCATTTTGTGCCATACTAACGGCGAAGAAGCGTTTACCTTAGAGGGCAGAATTATTAGAATTGCAGATAAAATTGCATATATAAATCACGATATAGACGATGCCGTTTCGGCAGGAGTTATTTGTGAAGAGGATTTACCCTCTGAATTTACCGATGTTCTCGGTAAAAGCAAATCGCAGAGAATAAACAGGCTTGTTCTTGATGTTGTTGAAAACAGTGAAAAAGAAATAGTGCAAAGCGATAAAATCAAAAAAGCATTTTCCGGCTTGTGTGAATTTATGTTCAAAAATGTTTACAACAGCTCGGTTTGTAGAAAAGAAGATGAAAAAGCATATTGCATTATTGAAAAGCTTTATTTATATTATATATCAAATATTGATGAATTGCCCGCAGGCTATCTTTCAATTGCTGAAAACGAGGGAAGCGAAAGAGCGGTTTGCGACTATATAGCAGGTATGAGCGACACATTCGCTTTAAGAAAGTATAACGAGCTTTTTATTCCCGAAATATTGCTCGGCTAAAAGGAGGTTGACATTATGGCTTTAAACGATGCTTTTTTGCAGGAGCTTAAATATAAAACCGATATTGAAGACATAATTTCAACCTATGTAACACTCAAAAAAAGAGGTTCAACCTCGGTTGGTCTTTGTCCGTTCCATAATGAAAAAACTCCTTCCTTTACCGTTTATCCGGACACTCAATCGTTTTATTGCTTCGGCTGCGGTGCGGGCGGAGACGCAATCGGCTTTATAAGAAAAATAGAAAATCTTGATTATATAGACGCAGTTAAGCTTTTAACCGAAAGAGCGGGAATGCAAATGCCGCAGGACGGCTTTGACGACAGTCTTTCAAAAAAACGCAGGCGAGTTCTTGAAGCAAACAGAGCGGCGGCAAAATATTTTCATAATTATATGATGAGCAACGAGGGCGTTGAGGGCTTGAATTATTTTTTAAGCAGAGGACTTTCACTCTCAACAGTTAAAAAATTCGGTCTCGGCTATGCTCCTAATAAGTGGGACGGGCTGTTAAGAGAATTATCTGCACAGGGCTTTTCAATTCCCGATTTGCTTGATGCAGGTCTTATAAGAAAAGGTCAAAAAAATAATTATTTTGATAGTTTCAGAAACAGAGTTATGACCCCGATAATTGATGTTAGGGGCAATGTTATTGCTTTCGGCGGAAGAGTTCTTGACGACAGTAAGCCGAAATATATAAACACCGATAACACAATAGCATATAAAAAGACGAATGAGCTTTTCGGGCTTAATTTCGCAAAGGACAGCGGTAAAAATACCATAATTCTCTGCGAGGGTTATATGGATGTTATTGCAATGCATCAGGCAGGCTTTACTAATGCCGTTGCAGGCTGCGGAACGGCTTTAACAAGCGAGCAGGTTAGGCTGATCAGCAGATATGCCGACGAGGTTATACTTGCTTATGATGCTGACGAAGCAGGTCAAAAGGCGGTTCGCAAGGCTCTGTCGCTATTCAGAAATGCAGATATTAAGGTGCGTGTTCCTGTTCTTCAATACGGTAAGGATCCCGATGAAATAATTAAAAATGTCGGCGTAGAAAAGTTTGCCGCTATGCTAAACGGTGCAACAAACGAAATTGAATTTAATCTTGAAAGCCTAAAAGGCAAATATAATTTAAGCAGTAATCAGGGCAAAATAGATTTTGCAAATGAAGCGGTAAAGGTTTTATATTTTGCAACACCTATTGAGCAGGATTTATATCTTTCAAAAATTTCCGAGGAGCTCGGAATTGAAAAAGCTCCGCTGAAAGCTCAGCTTGAAAGCTATAAACGGCGTGTAAACGCTAAAAATAAAAGAAACGAATTTAAGAGCATAATGAATGAAAGCGTTAAAAATTCCGCAAGAATAAGCAGGGAAAGCGGAACCACCTCAAAAGCAGTTAAGGCTTGCGAGCGGTTTATCTATTTGCTGATTAAGTATCCCGATTGCATTAAATATCTTGACGGATTTAACGAAAATTGCCTTGCAGATTCGTTTTTTAAGCAAGTCTATTCGATTGCCGTTAGCAACATTCAAAACGGCTACGATAATGACTTGATGAATTTCAGCGGTAAAATTTCCGATGATGAAACAGGCAGACTTTCGGGTATTCTTGCAAGAGAATATGAAAGCACAAATCCAAAAGCCGAATTTCTCGATTGCTTAAAGGTTTTGAAGGCCGAGGTTGATAAGAAAAACAAATCGGCATCCGAAATGAGCGATGATGAATTCAGAAAGCTTTTTCAAAATACATAAACAGAGGAGATTAAAACTATGGAAAACAATAAAACAACTCAGTTAAGCGCAGATGAAAAGAAAAACAACGCCTTTAAAAAGCTTGTTGAAAAGGGAAAAACAGTAGGTCATCTTACTGCGCAGGAAATAGATAATCTTATCGTTGAGCTCGACCTTGATGTTGACGAGCTTGAAAAGTTAAACGATATGATAGACGGTGCAAATATCAGTATTATAGACGACTTTTCCTCCGAAGCACTTGACGGTATCACGCTTGAGGTTGATCTCCCTAAGGAAACAGACGCCGCAGACACGGTTGCAACAAACGATAATGCCGCAATGGATGATCCCGTTAAGGTTTATCTTAAAGAAATCGGCCGTGTTCCTCTTCTTACTGCCGAGGAGGAAATTGAATATGCTATGCGAATAGCAGATGATGATCCCGTTGCAAAGAAAAGACTTGCCGAGGCAAATTTGCGCCTTGTTGTCAGCATTGCAAAAAGATATGTTGGAAGAGGTATGCAGTTTCTTGATTTGATTCAAGAGGGCAATATGGGCCTTATTAAAGCCGTTGATAAGTTTGATTACACAAAGGGCTTTAAATTTTCAACCTATGCAACATGGTGGATAAGACAGGCTATTACCCGTGCTATTGCAGACCAGGCAAGAACGATAAGAATACCTGTTCACATGGTTGAAACAATAAATAAGGTTAAAAAGGCAAACAGTCAGCTTCTTCATCAAAACGGCAAGGAGCCGACTCCCGAGGAAATTGCCGATTTTCTTGATATGCCTGCCGAAAAGGTCAGAGAAATTCTTCGTGTTGCACAGGAGCCCGTTTCGCTTGAAACGCCTATCGGCGAGGAGGAGGATTCCCATCTCGGAGATTTCATTCCGGATGATGACGCACTTGCGCCTGCCGACGCTGCTTCTATGAGCCTGCTTAAAGAGCAGCTTGCAGAGGTGCTCAAAACTCTTACTCCCCGTGAGGCAAAGGTGCTTAAACTGCGCTTCGGTCTTGATGACGGCAATCCTAAAACTCTTGAAGAGGTTGGCAAGGAATTTAATGTAACAAGAGAAAGAATCCGTCAAATCGAAGCTAAGGCGTTAAGAAAGCTTCGCCATCCGAGCAGAAGTAAAAAATTAAAGGACTTTTTAGACTGATGATAACAAAAGAACAAATAAACAGAATTAATGAGCTCGCCCGTAAAGCCCGTGAAAGTGAATTATCGCAGGCTGAAAAGGAGGAGCAGGCAAAGCTGCGCCGTATTTATATAGACAGCTTTAAGGAAAGCCTTGTCGGTCAGCTTGAAAATACATATATAGTTGACGAGCACGGTAATAAAAAGAAAGTTCAGAGAAAAAATAAATGCGAAAACTAATTATAATAGAGGGACTTGACGGAAGCGGAAAATCAACGCAGATTAAATTGCTTGAAGAATATCTTAAAAGCAATGAAATCATTTATAAAAAGATTAAGCTTCCCGATTATGACAGTCCTTCAAGCACTCTTGTTAAAATGTATTTAGGCGGCGAGTTCGGCTCGTCTGCCGATGATGTTAACGCTTATGCCGCAGGTGCTTTTTATGCGGTAGACAGATACGCCTCCTTTAACCTCGGCTGGAAAAAGGATTATGAAAGCGGAACGCTCATTATTGCAGACAGATATGCAACCTCAAATTCAATTTATCAAATGGAAAAAATTGAAGAAAGCAAATGGGATGAATATCTTGAATGGAGCGAGGATTTTGAATATAACAAGCTTTCTATTCCGCGTCCCGACTGCGTTATTTATCTTGATATGCCTGTTGAGATTTCGCAAAGGCTGATGACCTCACGTTATGACGGCGACGAGAACAAAAAGGATGTTCACGAGGTTAATGTGGATTTTCTTAATAAGTGCAGAAAATCGGCTCTTTACACCGCCGAAAAGCAGGGCTGGAAGGTTATTGAATGCTCAAACGGTAAAGAGCCTTATTCGGTTGATGAAATTCATAAAAAAATTATTGATATTGTAAAAGAGGAATTATGTTAAATTTTAAAGCACCCGTTCTTGAAGATATGGACTGGGTTAAAAAATGCTTTTCCTATGCTCACAGTATGAATTGTGAGTACACCTTCGGAAATATACTTTTATGGAGTGTTCCTTACAGAACACAAATAACGCATTATAACGGCTTTTTTATTTGTCGTTGGGGAAAGGATAAGGATATTTCATATTCGCTTCCTATCGGTAAGGGCGATTTTAAAAATGCCGTTGATGAGATAATCAAGGACGCGGAAGATTTGGGAAATAAAGCAAGAATTTACGGCGTTTCGGTTGATTATTTTGTGACCAAGGACGCGGGAA
>SAMEA3663039__coassemble_148_pt1 | contig 29869 bp, 21 predicted proteins | sample SAMEA3663039__metabat2_low_PE_029 | metagenome-assembled genome bin SAMEA3663039 (sample SAMEA3663039) | pig gut metagenome | biome: pig gut; feature: pig-associated habitat; material: faeces | place: France | collected 2012
TGAGATGGCTAAATTCCCATTATACGCCTTATCCGGCTACAATAAGGCGTTAGGAGTTTTTAAAATTATACTTTTTGTAGCCGGAAAGGTTATGGGATTTTTTATGGAATACATCAGTAAAAAGGAGAAAACAAGCTTTTATTTGGGTTTAAGCGGTCAAAATCTCGTTTATTCGCTTATCGGTGCTTCGTTTTTTACATATTTTATGACGGATATAGCATTGTTTCCTACTCTTGCGGTTTCCGTGTTGCTTATCGTTATGAAAATTTGGGACGGAATAAACGATCCGATTGTTGGTTCATTTATTGATAAGCACACATTTAAAAACGGCGAAAAGCTGCGACCGTTTTTAAAATACACACCGCTTCCCGTTGGAGTTTTCACGGTTTTGCTTTTTGTTGTTTTTTCAACAAAGGAGGATCTTTTATGGCTTCGTATTGCATATTTTGTTATTATGTATATCTGCTGGGATCTTGCATATACCGTTCAGGATGTTTCTGTTTGGGGTATAACCTCTGCCGTTTCGCCAAGCACTGATGAAAGAGACCGCTTTGTTCAGTGGGCAAGAACCTTTGGCTCGTGTGTTTACAGTGTTTTCAGCGTAGGTATACCAATGGCGCTTGAAATGCTTGCAAATGCAACGGGAAAAAGCCTTGCACTGATAACCTTGGTTTTTGCAATTATTTTTGGCCTCGGCGGCTCAATGCTCAGTATGAGGTGCTATGCCGCTCAGGAGCGTGTTCGTGTTGTTAAGGAGAAGCAGCAAGCATCTATGGCAGAAAGCTTTTCGCTTCTTTTCAAAAACAAAATGCTTTTGCTTGTAACGCTTGCTAATTTATGCGGTGCTCTCGGCTTTGGTGCAAATCTTGTAACATATTTCTTTAAATATGAAATACCGGTTGATTTTCTCGGGGAAAACAGTATTATAGGAGCATTAGGCCTCACAACTATTTATTATGTTATAACGGGTCTGCCGGGATTTTTGGGAATGATGCTTGCCGATAAAATCAAAAAGCTCTGCAAGGGCTATGTTAATGCAATGATATTTATGCAGATATGCAATATTATAGTTAGAGTTATTGCATATTTTATCGGCTTTGAGGGAAACAAACTTTGGGTTTCGCTTATTATTATCGGAATAGGCTGTATTCCGCTCGGTGCGGGCTCAATAGCGCAAACCTCTGTTTTTTGCGACAGTATAGATTATATGGAGTGGAAAACGGGCAAGAGAACTGAGGGCATAACCTTTTCTATGCAAACCTCGTTTACCAAAATATCAAGCGGAATAACCTCCGGACTTGCCGCCCTTGCTCTTCATCTGCTCAATTATAAAGCAATTGACGGTGCTTCCGTTTATGTCGGAACGCAGAGCGCAGCGTTTGATAAGTGGATATGGCCTCTCGTAATTCTTACTCCTGCGATTGCAAGTATGCTGTTTATTATTCCGCTACTGTTTATAAATTATACTCCCGAAAAGCGCAAGCAGGTTGAAAGCGACTTAAAAGCGCGCAGAGAGCAGGCGGAAAAAGCGCAAGCCAACTCTTGAAACGCTTTACAGAATATCAAATGCGCTTGATGTTAAAATGAGCGATATTGTTATTCAAATTGAAAAAAGACTTTAATTATAAACCATAAAACACCCGCCGCACATTTGTTGTGCAACGGGTGTTTTTTGTCCTTTTGATTATTTCATATTAAACGGATTGCTTCCGCTGATAAGACCAAGACCCGAGGGTCCTCTATTTATGTTAAGTCCGCTGTAAATCAAATAATATTTTCCGTTTGCATACAAAAGGGAGGAGCGATACAGCCCCTTGTTATCCCATTTTGAAGTGCTTCTTGTTGGGGAAAGAAGAAGCTGTGCCTTTGAATAATCCCTATTGTTTGCAGAAAATGAATAGTATAAATCCATTTGCTGTCTGTCTCTTGTTTTTGGATAATATGCGGAGATAGCCATTTCATAGCCCTTTGCAGTGTGAATAACATCAAGGTGCCACGGATAAAGCTCCTTATCGTCAAATTCAACCGGGATATTTATGATTTTGCTCCAATTTTTTCCGTCGGTGCTTTCTCGATAATCAATTGAATATCTTGTGTTTTCGTTGATAGCCCACATTTTGTATTTGCCGTTTTCATAAATAATAGCAGGGCTTAAAAAGTCATATTTGTTCATATCCGCAACTATCATATCCTCTGCGGAAGACCAATGAACGCCGTCTGTTGTTGTTTTTCTCCTCAAAATAACATGATTATCGTGAGGTCTATCGAAAAATCTCCACCAGCATTCAAGGGTGCCTGTGTCGGAATTATAAACAAGCTCTGTGTCGGAATTATAGATTTGTCCGTGCTCATAATCTGACGGCATAGGTTCAAGAGGATTTGAAAAGCCCTTCGGCGTTTCCCACTTTTTTAAATCGTTGCTGACAGTTATGTGCGGGTTTTCATATTTATCGTCGCATTTCGGATACGGAGTGTAAGCACACCAATATTTATATCCGTTCCAGCCGTTTTCAAAATAAACAAGAGACGGATGGTAATTATATGTGTTTCCGTATGAGCTAACAATGTCAAGCGGAGCAGAAGCGTTTGTGTTGGCGTTTTTAATATAAATTCGGCAGGAAGCCCGTGCACCGTTTTTTGTTGCCGTAATGATTGCCGTGCCGGCCGCTTTTGCCGTTATCGTTGCAGAGTTAACAGATACACAGTCTGCGTTTGAGCTTTCCCATTTAACGCCGTTTGCAGAGCCGTTTAGCTCCTTTGAGAGGTTAAGCGATTTGCCCTTATTAAGCGTGTAGCTGCTCTTTTTGAACGAGAATTCAGAGTCATATTCTGTAACTGTAACGGTTATTTTCTGCGTTTCGCAGCCTATTGAGGCGCTGATAACCGCCGTTCCGGAGGAAACACCTGTAACGCATCCGTTTTCAACACGGGCAACCTCGGCGTTGCTTGATTGCCAAGCAACCGCTTCGTTTGAATATTTGGGATAAAGGCTGAAATCAATTTGAACGCTTTCACCCTTTTCGCAAACAAAATCGCCATTTTCAATATTAAGCGAGGTGGCGGGAATAATTCCGTTTTCCGCATCCTTAAAGTCGCTGTTTTTGATATATCCCGTTTTAATTTTACCGCCCGATGTGAAAACTGCCTTGCTCCATTTTTTGCTTGAAGCAAGTATTTCGATTTTTTCTCCCTCGTCTGCTTTACCGCAGGGAAAAGCAAGGCTGAACGGCGAAATATATATATTTGCTTTTTTCGCCGAAACGGCAGTTTTATAGCCTGCATTTTCAAGCTGGATTTTGCTCATTGAAGAAGCAAATGCACCGCATAAAACCGCATAAGCGCAAATCAATATGACCGCCGTTAATGCAATTATCGTTGTTTTTTTCTTCTTTTTCATATCAGAAAATCTATTCCTTCATTAAAAGTATGCGTAAAGGCTTATGTCGCTTATGCGCCATTCGCCGTTTTCGTATGTGTAATAAATGCTTGCAGAGCCCGTGTCGCTTCTGCTTTCCTCAGTACTCTCGGCACTGTTTGAAATTTTATAGGTGTAATCAAAATCAAACGCAAGGCAAATGTCCTTGCCGGCAGAGCAGTTAAGCACATAATCCGAAAAGCCGTTTTTAACTGCGGGATTTGAAACGGTTATATCCGAAACGGTTATATAGCCGTTGCCGAAAAATGCCGATTGCTGAATATCGGAAATAAGCGAGGAAAAGCTTTCGTCGGAAAAGAACGCAGAAAAGCCGAGTGCGTTTTTATCTGCACTGTCGGAAAGTGCCGCGGAGTATATCGTCTGAACGCTTTTGGAAGCCTTGTCTGCAAGGGAGTTAAAGCAGCCTTCCGAAAGCTTCATATTAACATATATTTTGTTTTCCGCCTTTGTTATGCTGATTTTCTGCACATATTCCTCGCAGCTTGCATTAACTGCTTTAAGCTCGTGCTCGCCCTCAAAAATATGGTCAATTTTATATTCGTTGTAATAAACGGTTTTATTCTCATCAGCACTCTTTGCAGAAATTGTTTGAGTTTTTGAAACGCTTATTCCGTCAACCGTAATTTCGGTTTCGCAGGGCGCGTAAATAACCGCACCGCAAATGCCGTTTTCGGTTATGCAGGCGGTGTAGCGGTCATAATGCCAAAAGCCGTTTTTCGTTTGCTTAACGGAAATATAATAAACTCCGCCGTCTCCGCCTTCCGTTATATATCTAATGCTGTAATAAATAATTCCGTTTTCCTTTTTATCAGCCTGCACTTCAAAATCCAAAACGGGGGAGTTGCTCAAAGAAAAGCCCTCGGGGTTTTCCCTGCAAAAGCTTTCAAACGCTTCGTATGAAACGAAGGGAGACGTGCCGAAATCGGAATTGCCGTAAACCCTTTCCCAGTCCTGATTGATTATGCTTTTAATGTAAGACTCAACAAATTTGTTTGGATTGTGCTTCGGGGAAAGCAACGGGAAAATTAAAACAAATATCGCAATAAGGAGAGCCGCCGAAGCGGTAATGAAAACCGCCTTGATGATTTTGCTTCTTTTGTTGCCTGCGCTTATGCTTTTTTCTCGTTCCTCCAAGCGCTCCTCCTGCGATTTTTCGGGCTCTCTGCTGAAAAGACCGTAATCAAATTCGCCTTCGCTTGCCTCGTTTTCGGGTGCTTTGCTTTCGTTTTCTAATTTATTTTCCATCTGTTCCTCATCTTAATTAAGAGTTTGTAATAATAAAAATGTCTTCTCTGTATTACAGACTATCATACAGTTTTAACTTTGTCAATAAGAATGCAAAAATAACATATTTTTCGACAAAAAAAGCTCTGCCGAAGAAAATCCTCAAACAGAGCCTTTATTTCAATTTGAAGCAGGCTGATAATTCGGAACGTATTTTAAAAGCGTTTCGCGAACAGTTCCATTATTAATCTGCGAAAGGTCTTTAAGCATTGAATCAAAGAAATCCTGCGTTATTTCCATAGGCTGAGTAACATAAATTTTTTCAAGAGCCGTTGTTTTTCTTGTTTCCATTTCACTTTCCATCGCAAGCTCTTCAAACATTTTCTCGCCCGGGCGAAGTCCTGTTATTTCAATTCCTATGTCGTCAACCGTATATCCTGCAAGATGAATCATATTAACGGCAAGGTCCATAATTTTAACGGGCTCTCCCATATCAAGAACAAAAACCTCTCCGCCGTTTGCAAGCCCGCCTGCCTGGCAAACAAGCTGTGCGGCTTCGGGAATTGTCATAAAATATCTTTCAATGTCGGGGTGGGTTAAGGTAATCGGTCCTCCGCGCTCAATCTGCTTTTTGAATATCGGAATAACAGAGCCGTGAGAGCCCAAAACATTTCCGAAGCGAACTGCCGAATAATTTGTGTGCTCGGAAACGGTGTTCATATATTGAACGATGATTTCCGTTAATCTCTTTGTGCAGCCCATAACATTTGTTGGGTTAACCGCCTTGTCGGTTGAAAGGGTAACCATTCTTTCAACACCGTATCTGTCGCAGGCAACGGCAACATTATATGTTCCGAAAACATTATTTTTAACCGCCTCGCAGGGACTTTCCTCCATAAGCGGAACATGCTTGTGCGCCGCGGCGTGAAAAACAACATCGGGCTTAAATTCCTCAAAAACGGCGCAAAGCCTGTCCATATCCCTAACAGAGCCGATTCGCACCTCAACCTCAATCTTATCGCCGTAATTGTTTTTCAAATCGTTTTCAAGCTCAAAGGCACAGTTTTCGTAAATATCAAAAATAATGATTTTTTCGGGGTTGTATCTTGCAACCTGATTGCAGATTTCAGAGCCTATCGAGCCGCCTCCGCCTGTTACAAGCACCGTTTTACCGATAAGATAACGGCAAACCTTTTTGTCAAGCTTAACCTCGGGTCTTGCAAGCAGGTCGGTTATTTCAATGTTTCTTATTTTTCTCACCTTTCCGCCCTCTTCAAGAAATTCATTAACGGAGGGGGAGATTTTAACATTGCATTTTGTTTGCATTGCAAGGTCGATTATTTCCTTTTGCCTCGTCTTTGAAGCAGAGGGCAGGCAAATCATAATAGTATCTATATCGTGAAGTCTTGCAAGCCTCGGAATATCTGCGCAGGTGCCCCTAACCTTAACTCCGTTAATTCTTTTTCCGAGCTTTGCGGGATTATCGTCAACCGCCAAAACGGGATAGCCGTCCTTATAATTATTGATTATCAATTCGTTTATAAAGAAATTTCCCATAAAGCCCGCGCCCACTATCATAACGCGCTTGTTGTTGCCCGAATATTTAAAGGAGTGGTGGCGTAGGAATTTATAAAGTCTGAAACCTATTCTCGGCACGCAAAGGGCAACAAATTCAAGAACAAACATTAAAAAATAAGCATAAAAGGGAAGCCAACCGGAAACACCGAGAAGCTTGTTAAAAATCAGCCTGTCCGTTGCGAAAAGAACGCAGGTTGAAAGTACCGCAGAAATAAGATTTCGCGATATTTCATCAACTCCGGCAAAGTTCCAAACGCTTGAATAAAGGTCAAGCCATTTATTAATGAAGAAGAGAATAACGCTGACGAAAGCAAGATGACCGTAATTAAAAAGAATATTGCTGTATTCCGTGGCACGAATATGTCCGCCCATAGTGAGATAAACAATGCAGGCGTTTGCAAAGAAATAGAGCGACAGGTCAACAAGCGCAATAATTCCCTTTTTGCACATTGAGGTTATCTTTACTGCTTTAGGATTGTTATTCATAGCTTCACTTCCCACTATACATAATTAAATACAATTTTATTTTATATCAATAACAGTCTTTTTTCAATAATTTTATTATTTTTTTGACTATCAATTTTACAAATTTGCAGTTATGTAAAACCAAAAAGAAAATATTACTAAATTAACCTTTTGTTAGGTTGAAATTTTTTTAGGTTAGGATATAATATTTATGATAACAAATTGATTTCGTTTATAGGTGGTTGAAATGAATAGGTTAAAAAATACTCAGCTTGAACACACAACTCCCGAAAGCGTAGGAGTAAGGAGTTCAAAAATTAAGGCTTTTATTGATGAGATAAATGAAAAAAAGCTTGGGCTTCAAAGCTTTACGGTTGTAAGGCATAATAAGGTTTGCGCGCAGTGCTTTTGGAAGCCGTATTCCGCCGATTATCCTCATGTTCTTTATTCAATGAGCAAATCGGTAACCTCAACGGCTATCGGCTTTGCAATAAGCGAGGGGCTTCTCAGCCTTGATGATAAGGTTTCGGATTTCTTCCCCGAATATAAAAGTGCAAGGCTTCACATAAATAAAAAGCTAACCGTTCGTATGCTTTTAACAATGCGCTCGGATAAGCTTATAACGGTTGCAGATGAAAAGGGCGGAAAGGATTGGATAAAGCAGTTCTTTGATGCGCCGTATCTTCTTCCACCCGATTCAAAATTCAATTATATTTCCGAAAACACCTTTATGCTTTCGGCAATTATTTCAAAAATAACGGGAATGAGTATGCTTGATTATCTCTATCCCCGCATGCTTGCGCCCCTCGGAATCGAAAAACCGTTTTGGGAAACAGACGGCAAGGGCAATAATTCTGCCGGCTGGGGCTTATATATGAAATCAGAGGATCTTGCAAAGTTCTTTTTGCCTTACATAAACGACGGAAAATGGATAGACGGTACTCAGCTTGTTCCTGCTTTCTGGGTGCGTGAGGCAACTAAAAAGCAAACTGCTTCGGTAAACGACGGATATATTGATAATATGTGCGGCTACGGCTATCAGTTTTGGCGCAATCCCGTTGCAAACAGTTACAGGGCAGACGGCCTTTTCGGTCAAAGATGCTTTATGTTTCCCGAATATGACGCACTTGTTGTTCTTAACTCGGGCGAATCGGAAGACTATAAAATTATGAAGGTTTTCTGGAAGTATTTCCCCGAATGCTTTGAAGGCGATGTCTTTGAGGAAAATGAAAAGGAATATTCAGAGCTTCAAAGTGCAATCTCACAGTGCACTGTTGAGGAGCTTGAAGCAAAGCCGAGAAATGCCGAGGCAGAGCAGAAAATCAGCGGCAGAAAAATCAGATGCAGGTCTAATAAATTCACCTCTGTTATCTCTGTTTCAATTTTGCAAATGCTTTATAATAAGCCGGGCGAAATCAATCAAATGACTTTTGATTTTGACGATGACGGGCTTTTGTTCACTTGGCGCGAAAAGGACGAGGTAAACACAATAAGAGCCGGTATGAACGGCGAATACGGCGTTTCCGAAATCCATCTTAAAGACCTTCATTATCACGCCTATTCAAAGGCGGCGTGGCAGGAGGACGGAACTCTCAAGCTTTGGATAAGACCTGTTGAAACGGCTCATGTAAGAAAATTTACATTTGATTTTTCGGGCAACAGGATTAAGATAACAAACGAAATGTCTCCTAAATTTGAGGAGCTTGCAATTTATAATTTCACATTTTTAGGCTATCCCACTAAAACTCAGGGAGGAGAAAATGCAGTCCAAAAAATAGTTCACGATGTCGGCCTGCCGATTTTCGAGCCGAATTTCTACGGAGCATTTGAATAATAAAAAGAAGCAGAGCATAATGCTCTGCTTTTTTATTATCTGCGGTTACTTATTCTTTTTCTTTTTAATAGCCTTTGAGATTATTATTCCTGCTCCTGCCGCAAGCACAATCGCGCCCGCAACGCCGCAGGCTATCGGAAGAAAAACATTTTTATATTCATAGTATCCGTGATTTCTTATGTATGCGTTGCTTTCTCTGTAATCGGTTATATCGTCATACATAAGAAGCTCGGAGGAGAAATTGCTTAAATCATCCTCTTTAAGCGTTATTGTTCTTATTCCGTGATTGTTGCCGTAGCTGAAAAAGGTTGTTCCCGGAACGGCAATTAATTTTATTCCCTTGTATTCTCCTGCAAAGCTATTCACATGGTCATGCCCGAAAAATGCACCTAATATATCGCCCTGCTGAACCCAGCTTTCAAACTGTCCGTGGTTGTTGTTTGGAGGGCAGGGGCCCTCGTTAACGCTTCCCTCATATATGTATTCACTGTTTGCAACATAGTATTTTCCGCTGTGTGCACCGTTTCCGCTGACCGCACCCTTTGTGCCCCTTTTAACCTCTGTCAGCATATCGTAAACCTCGGGAACTGCTATGTGCTGAAAGAGAAGCGACGGCATAGGCTCACCGTTGTTTTGCGCTTTCAGCTCGTTTGAGGTTTTTATATACCATTCGGTTTGGTCCTCGTGAACGTATCCGTATCCGCCACCCTCTTCCTCGGGTGCGTAGGGGTTAGAGTCCATAAACCAAAGGTTGAAAATGTCCTTTTGTCCCTGCGAGTCCTTTATCAGCAGATTGTAGCTGCAAACGCCTGTCATTTCCTCGCCCTCAACGGCAAGGCAGGTGTCATATTTTTGATAGCAGGAAAGCAAAAACCCCTTTGCCTCTTCAACCGATTTATCGTCCTTGCCCTCGGCAATTCCCTCGTGGTCGTGATTGCCGAAAACAAGCGCAAAGGGAATGCCTGCGTTGTCTATAACAGAGCAAACCTCGTCTATGGCTTTCTCTGTTTTTTCTTTTGTAACGCCTTTCCAGCTTCCTGCCGTATTATCGCCCAAAAGAACGATTAAATCGGGATTAGTTTTTTCAATAGCATCCGTCATAAGAGCCATTGTTGCCTTTTGGGGCGTATCTGTATCCTGAATATCGGAAAGGATAAGAATTTTAAATTCGCCGTTATTGAATTTTAACTGTGCTTTATCGGTGTTTTCAAAAGCAAGGGCAGTGATTGCCGATGATGATATAGCCATAGTAAATGCAATAATTAATGAAAGCAGGCGAAACGCCTTTTTCTTGCCTTTCATAATTTTCCCTCTCTAAGCAGTTGTTATTTTTGGCTTTCGGTCTCTGCTTTAATTGATTTAATAAAATCAACAAGCCCGTCGGGGCAGTTGCCCTTAACAATTATAAAGCCCTGATTAACCGAAGCCATAATATAAAAATTTGTTTTTGTTTCAATGATTTTGTAAATCTTTGAATATTCAAGCTTTGTTTCGCCGTTTTGAGTTATTTCGCGAACATAATTATCATAAAATTCAAAATCGGCAACGCACGAGGTTATCGCTTTGTTTGAATAATATGTTTTTTTAATGGTCTTTTTGAAGGAAGCAATAAAAATAGCCGTCGAAAGCAGTAACGCAAAAAGCAAAGCAAAAACGGTTGAAATTTCCCTTGTTGAGTAAAAAACAGCTCCCATTAAAAGAACATATAAAACAGGAAGCGTTATCATCACTGCCTTAAAGCCCTTTTGCTTTAACAACACGGCTTCGTTATATTTACTGTATTCCTCAAAGCTGTATGCGGTTTGAGTTTTATATAAAGGCTCCATAAATGCTCCTTATTATTCGGGATATTTTAAATCGTCCTTTGTCCAGTTTTGAATAACTTCAAGAAATGCCTTTGCCTCTTCCTTTGCCTGCGCAAGATTATGGTCGGAGCAGTTTCCGCATTCCTTCATTGTTGCACCGGGAATCATTCCCCAAAAATCCGCAATATACTGAAATGCTTCTTTAATGAGGTTAATCGAATAACCGTCCGAAAGAGAGCGGGTAAGGAAATAAAAGCCCGTGCGGCAGCCCATAGGTCCGAAGTAAATAATATTGTCGCCGAATTCGGTGTTGCGCACGTATGTTGCGAAAATATGCTCAATAGTGTGCATAGCCGCGTTGGTCATAACTGTCTCTCTGTTTGGCTCGCGCATTCTGATATCGTAGGTTGTAATATCGTCGTCTATGCGGCTGATATAAATGCCCTTTTTAAGCTTGTTGTGGTCTATTTGAAAGCTTGGAATAGTTTTCATTTTACTTTCACTCCTGTTAAAAATGATATATTGTCAGTACATTCTCCGCCCGACGCACCGCCGAAAAAGCCGTTGATAATATCAATTGCCTCGTCCTTGGCATCTTCAAAAAGCTCAAAAAAGCTTTCGCGCCTTTTGCCGTCCTCAAACGGAGATGTCCATCTGCCGTTATTTATATTAGCATATTTTTTTGCATTTTCCAAGTCATCTGTGCGAAGGAATGAAGAAATTTTAAAATTTTTTGTTAAAGGAGCCGCCGCGCTCTCCAAGGTGCGCATTGCCTTTTCCTTTTTGCCGTTTGCGTCAAGGAGAAGCCGTTGGGCATATTTTGTGTCCTCAATAGCAGTTTTAACCTCCTGCGCAGTAACGCTCTGCGGAGCAATAACCGCCGAGGCGAATGAAAGCATTTCGGCAATTTCCGCCTCTTCGCTTTGAGTGCAGTTAAAGGTTTTTTCTGTTTCAAATGCCTTTGGAGCTTCAATTCCCATTTTGAGAGAAAGCAACAGAGAATCAAGAGAAAGCTCAATCGTGTTGTGAACGGAATTTGGGTTAAGAGCCCTGTTTTTATCTGTTATCAAATCTTGAAGATAATAAACAAACGGGTGGCATTTCCTGTCAAGCGCATAGTGCATAATGAAGCCTGCGGCATAGCTTTTTGCCGTTTCGGGATTTTTTGAGCCTTGCAGATATTTTGCAAAATAATCAAGAATATCTCCCGGCCTTGCTCTGTGAAGCGCAGAGCCTGCACCCCTTAAAGATTTCCCTCTTTGCCAAGGGAGCGCTCTGTGAAAAAAGAATATGTCGGGCCCCTGTGCGCCTATATAAACTGCGTTTTCGCAAACGGTAAAATCAACCGTGCCTTTGAGCCTCTCCATAAGCTCCTTTGCGAAAATATAATGCGTTGAAAATGCAGGCATTTTATAAACCTCCGAAATTCGATTGAAATTCCTTTTCAATAATTTTTTTCATATCCTCGGGAAAGCCACAGGAAACGGTTATCTCCTTTTCGGTAACGGGGTGCGTAAAATAAACCGCTTTGCAGTGAAGTGCCTGCCTGTTTATTTCCGTGCTTTCCTCGCCGTAAAGTGTGTCGCCGAGCAGGGGAGCACCGATGCTTGAAAAATGAACGCGTATTTGATGAGTGCGTCCCGTTTCAAGATTAATTTTCAAAAGCGTGTATCTGTCGTTTGAGCATATCGGCTCATAATGTGTAACGGCGCGTTCTCCGTTTTCGCTGACTGCTCTTTTGATAATGCTTTCGCCAAGCCTTGCAATCGGTGCATCTATTAATGACGCCTTTTCGATTTTACCGCACACTATTGCGTAATAATCCTTCTTGATTTTTCCCGCAAGCTTTGCCGCCGCAAGCTCGTTTTTTGCAATTATAACAACGCCGCTTGTGTCTCTGTCAAGGCGGTAAACGGCGCGAAAGGCAGTTTGCTCCTTTATATATCCCGCAACGGCGTTTGAAAGTGCGTCGCCCCTGTGGTTTCTGCTTTCGTGAACGGGCATAAAGGGTGGCTTGTTGACTGCAAGAATGTCCTCGTCCTCATAAAGAATTTCAATTTTTTCTCCCGAGGGCTTAGGCATTTCTCCCTTGCTCTCTATTGAAATTTCAAGCTTGTCTCCCGTGTTAAGAGCTGCAATGGCCTTTTCCTGCCTGCCGTTTAGCATTATTCCGTTTTCCGTTTGCTTTAAGCGTGTTAAAAGGGAGGCGGAAACGCCGAACGAGCGCAGAAAATCCCGTATCTGCCTGCCATTATTCTTTTCTTCAATAATAAAACTGATTTTTCTCATAGCCTAATTATACATTTATTTTTCTTTTAAAGCAATAAGGTATTGCACTGCTCAGCTAAAAATGGTATTATATAAAAAAGATTCTGACGGAAAGCAGTTTATCTTCTGACCGAAAGTGCGTATATCGGCAGACGCATTGCGTCTATTTTTCGCTGAATATCCGTGCCTTCGGGCACGGTTTTTTGTTTTTAGTTAATAATTAAGAAAGGCTATGGTAATCATTATGGAAACAAGAGTTGCCGTTATCGGCATTATAGTTGAAAATAAAAAAAGCGTTGCCGATTTAAACGCTATTTTGTCGGAGCACGGCGAATATATCATAGGCAGAATGGGTGTTCCCTATGATAAAAAGGGAGTAAGCATTATTTCCGTTGCGGTTGACGCTCCGCAGGACGCCATTAATGCGCTCAGCGGAAGCATCGGCAGGTTGGAGGGCGTATATGCCAAAACAGCATATTCAAATGTGTAACGCTTTAATTGATAAGCTTGACAGAGGCTCAGAGCTATCTCACGAGGAATATCTTTATTTGATTAAAAACAGAGAGCTTTGCCGTGAGGAGCTTTATCAAAGGGCGTCTGCAAAACGAAAAAAATATTTCGGCAGAAAAATCTATATAAGAGGACTTATTGAGTTTACCAATTACTGCAAAAATGATTGTTATTACTGCGGTATAAGGCGCTCAAACGCTTCCTGCGAAAGATATAGACTTTCACATGATGATATCATTCTTTGCGCAGAGGAGGGATATAGGCTCGGCTTCAGAACCTTTGTTCTTCAAGGCGGAGAAGACCCTTATTACACAGATGATATTCTTTGCAAAATTGTTTCGTCAATAAAAAGCCGCTTTCCCGATTGTGCGCTAACGCTTTCTCTCGGTGAAAGAAGCACGGAAAGCTATAAAAGGCTCAGGGAAGCAGGTGCAGACAGATATTTGCTTCGCCACGAAACCTCCTGCAAGGAGCATTATGAAATGCTTCATCCAAAGGAAATGAGCTTTGAAAACAGGCTGAAATGCTTAAATGATTTAAAGGAGCTCGGTTATCAAGCAGGCGCAGGCTTTATGGTTGGCTCGCCGTTTCAAACAGATGAAATGCTTGCTGATGAGCTGATATTTTTAAAAAAGCTAAATCCGCAAATGGTTGGTATAGGACCGTTTGTTCCGCATAACTGCACACCTTTTGCCGATATGAGTGCAGGCACGGCGGAAAAAACTCTGTTTATGCTTTCGCTCATACGCCTAACGCTTCCGAGCGTGCTTTTGCCGGCAACAACGGCTCTCGGCACGGTTGATCCTACGGGCAGGGAAAAGGGAATACTTGCGGGTGCAAATGTTGTTATGCCGAATTTGTCCCCCGTTTCGGTAAGAAAAAAATATATGCTTTATGATAATAAAATCTGCACGGGCGATGAGTCTGCGCAGTGCATTGAATGCTTAAAAAGAAGAGTTGCTTCCGTCGGCTGTGAAATTGTAACAGACCGCGGGGATTATAAAGGAGAGGGAAAAGATGAGTAATTACAATCCAAAATCAATGAAGGCAGAGGAATTCATAAGCGATGAGGAGATAAGGGAAACGCTTGCCTTTGCAGATGAGCATAAAAATGATTTGGAATATATAGATAAGATAATCGAAAAGGCAAAGCAAAGAAAGGGTTTAAGCCACAGAGAAGCAAGCGTGCTTCTTGCCTGCGAAAACGAGGAGAAAAATAACGAGATTTACGACCTTGCCGAGCAGATTAAAAAGGATTTTTACGGCAACAGAATAGTTATGTTTGCTCCGCTTTATCTTTCAAACTATTGTGTAAACGGTTGCCTTTACTGCCCTTATCATCTGAAAAATAAGCATATTGCAAGAAAAAAGCTTACTCAGGAGGAGGTTGCAAGGGAGGTTATTGCGCTTCAGGATATGGGGCACAAAAGGCTTGCAATCGAAGCAGGCGAGGATCCCGTTAATAACCCGATTGAGTATATCCTTGAATGTATAAACACAATCTATTCAATTAAGCATAAAAACGGCGCAATAAGGCGCGTTAATGTTAACATTGCGGCAACAACCGTTGAGAATTACAGAAAGCTGAAGGAAGCAGGAATAGGAACATATATTCTGTTTCAGGAAACATATCATAAGGAAAACTATGAATATCTTCATCCAACGGGACCAAAGCACAATTATGCTTATCACACGGAGGCTATGGACAGAGCTATGGAGGGCGGTATAGACGATGTCGGCATCGGCGTTCTTTTCGGCCTTGATAAATACAGATATGAATTTGCAGGTCTTTTGATGCACGCCGAGCACCTTGAAGCCGTTCACGGAGTAGGTCCTCACACAATAAGTGTTCCCCGTGTTAAGCGTGCAGATGATATAGATCCCGATGAATTTGATAATTCGCTCAGCGACGAAATGTTCTGCAAAATTGCCGCTTGCATAAGAATTGCAGTTCCTTATACGGGAATGATTATTTCAACCCGTGAAACTCCCGAGGTGCGCGAAAAAATTATCCGTCTCGGCGTAAGCCAGATAAGCGGCGGTTCAAGAACCTCCGTAGGCGGCTACTGCGAGGAGGAGCGTCCGCATGATACGGAGCAGTTTGATGTTTCGGACAACAGAACGCTTGACGAGGTTGTAAACTGGCTTATGACGGCAGGATATATTCCGTCCTTCTGCACAGCGTGTTACAGAGAGGGCAGAACGGGCGACAGGTTTATGAGCCTTTGCAAATCGGGTCAAATTCAAAACTGCTGTCATCCAAACGCGCTTATGACCTTAAAGGAATTTTTAATGGATTATGCCTCAGAGGATACGCGCAGAAAGGGCGAAGCGCTGATTGAAAAGGAAATTGATAATATCGGCAAGGATAAGGTTAAGGAAATAGTTAGAGAACGCCTTGTTAAAATTGAAAACGGAGACAGGGATTTCAGATTTTAGTTTAAAGAGGTGGATTTATGGGACTTAATGACACACCAAGCGGCGAAAGAATTGCAATCGGCTTTTTCGGTTGCAGAAATGCGGGAAAAAGCAGTCTTGTTAATGCCGTAACAGGTCAGGATTTATCGGTTGTAAGCAATGTTAAGGGAACAACAACCGACCCTGTTAAAAAGGCTATGGAGCTTCTTCCGCTCGGCCCTGTGCTGATTATTGACACCCCGGGATATGACGACGAGGGCGAGCTCGGTGCAATGAGGGTTGAACAGGCGGAAAAAATACTGCGTATGTGCGATATAGCAGTTCTTGTTAAAACGGCAGGAAAGGAAAATAACGCCGTTGAAGGTGCTCTTATTTCTCTTTTTGAAAAGAAAAAAATGCCTTATATTATTGCCGAAAATAAATCTGATTTGCTTAGTGATATTCCCGAAAGCACGGATAAAAAGGTTTACACAAGCGCGCTGAAAAAAACAGGCATAGAGGAGCTTAAAAACGCACTCGGCAGAAGTGTTAAAAGCGATGAACCGCCGATTCGCCTTGTGGGCGATTTAATTCATCACGGCGATTTTGTTGTTCTTGTAACGCCGATTGATTCAGCCGCTCCAAAGGGCAGAATGATTTTGCCTCAGCAGCAGGCAATCCGTGATATAATTGATAGCGGTGCTGTTGCGGTAACAGTTAGGGAAACGGAGCTTGCAGAAGCTCTTGCGTCTCTCGGCAGGGAGCCGTCGCTCGTTGTAACCGATTCGCAGGTGTTTGAAATAGTCAGCAAAATTGTTCCCGAAAGCATTCCGCTAACCTCGTTTTCAATACTTATGGCAAGGTATAAGGGCTTTCTTAAAACCGCGGTTGAGGGCGCTCGCAAAATATCAAGCCTTAATGAAAATTCAAGAGTTCTTATCAGCGAGGGCTGCACTCATCACAGGCAGTGCGACGATATAGGAACGGTTAAGCTTCCGAGGTGGATTGAAAAATTTACAGGCGTTCGTCCGTCGTTTGAATGGTCAAGCGGAACGGGCTTTCCGAAAAGCCTTTGTGATTTCGATTTGGTTATTCATTGCGGCGGTTGTATGCTCAATTCAAATGAAATGCAGTTCAGAATGAACAGTGCGATAGAGCAGGGAGTACCGTTTACCAATTACGGCACGGCAATTGCATATATGCAGGGCATACTTGAACGCAGTATTGCTCCGCTCCCCGAATTTGATTAATTATGTTTTAGGAGTGTCGGGGTCGCCACTCCGTACAATTAATATAAAAAATTAAATGTAACACCGTAGGGGAGAACTGTGTTCTCCCGTGAAAAAGCAAAACGAAAAGCGGGCGAACGCAGTTCGCCCCTACGAAACAATTTCAGAATATTTCGTAATAAAATATGTGTCGCAGACCATTTTCTCTGCAAACAAAAAATCCGTAGAAGCCGATGCTTCTACGGTTTTTTTGTTGTATCCTTAATTTGCTTTTTTCTTTTTCGCATTTCCGAAAGCTTAATATAATATGTTATTAAAACAGTGCCAACAACTATTCCTGCCGCAATTCCGAAGGTTATTGCAAGGGTGTCGGATAAATATCCGGAAAACATTTCGCTGTTTCCGTCAACAACTCCGCGCATTGTGTAGTAAAGCGCATTACCGGGCAAAAGAGGGATGATTCCCGGAATAAGATAAATATTTGCAGGTGCTTTTAAGATTCTTGCCGCCGTCTCGGCGTAAAGATAAACCATAAGTGCGGCAATAAAGTTTGCAAAAAACAGGTGCTCGGTAAAATGGAAAATAAGCAGATATATTGCCCAGCCCATTGCGCCTCCGAGCGTTGCGGCAAAAACATTTCTTTCGTTAACTCTGAAATAAATTGAAAAGCCGAGCGTGCCTATTGCCGCCGTTATAATCTGTATGATTGATTCCTTCAAAGCAACACACCTCCCGCAACTATAAGCGCAAGCGCGTATCCGCCTGCAAGCGCAACGGCAACGAAAACCGCCTCAATAAATCTGTAAAGCCCCGTAACAATATCCTTGTTGAACATTTCCTTAATTGAATTAACAAGCAAAAGTCCGGGGATAAGAAGCATTATGTCGCCTGTCATAACCTTGTCAACATTTGTTCCAAAACCGAAATGAACGAAAATGCTTGCCGCAATTCCCGCCGTGAAGCTTGCAACAAAGGTGTATATAACATTATTTACATTGCGAAGCCTGAAATTGTAATCCATAAGATAAATAAGTATGCCAACAACCGCAGAGGCAACGCCGTCAATAAGATTTCCGCCGAAGAAAACCGCAAAGCCGCCTGCCGCAAGCATATATCCAAGGCATTTTAAAAACGGCTTCGGCTTTGGCCGTTGAGTGTTTTTTATTAATGAGTCAAACTCCTCAATATCCGGCTTGTTTTCGCAGATATATCTCGCCCGTGCATTTAGCTCTTCAAGCTGACCGAGGTCTGTTGCGCTCTTTGTTATCCTAACGCTTTGCGTGTAATGCTCGTTGTTTTCCGATTTTATCGTTACAACTATAAGGCTTGTAACGGCATATATTTCGGGGCTTTCAAAGCCGTAGGCGGTGCATATTCTTTTTATCGTGTCCTCAACACGCTTAACCTCGGCTCCCGTTTCAAGAAACTGCCTGCCGAGGCTTAAAACATCCTCTAAAAATAATTCACATTCACTGTGCGTCATAAAAATTCCCTCTCTTTTAACAGTTATATTATATTACAAATCAATCCGTAAGGCAAATAAAATATGTTTAAAACTACCAAAAAACACCGCTTTTATTCCCTTTTATATGGCAAAAAGCAAACTCCCCATACATTGCGTATGGGGAGTGTTTTTATGTCTTGTTATTTTTCGTAGGAAACGATTATGCCGCCGTTTGAAGCGTAAAGCGAATTAAGTCCGCTTGCCTTTAAAACGATAATGTTTTCGCCTTTGTAGCCGCTTTGCTGTTCAATTAATGCCTTAACGCTGTTTGCCTTTTCCTCACAGCAAACATGGCTGATAATGCAGTATTTATCCGATAAATCGGCACCGTCTGTTTCCTTTGCAACAAAGCCTGCAAGCTTTGAAAGAGCCCTCTTTTCCGATAAATCCTTGCCTGCAACGGAAATGTTTCCGTAATCCGTTCTTTTGCAGATAAGCTTAACGCGAAGCGCTTCAATAACATTTGCCGCAAGGTTGAAAAGCCTGCCGTTGCCTTTAAGAGCGTCAAGGCTTTCAAGGCAGAAATAAAGTCCGCAATTCTTAACGCAGTATTCCTCAACCTGCGAAACAATATCCTCAAAGGGAGTGCCTGCGTCTGCAAGCCTTTTAATTTCGTGCGCAAGAAGCGTTTCAAGTCCCGAGGTTGCAAGAGAATTGAAAATATGAATTTTCTTGTTGTCCTCGTGCTCATCTTTATAAAGAGCAACGCCCTGAACAGCGCTGTTGTAGCATCCGCTGAGCTTATCGGTTATCGTTAAAATATAAACCTCGTCATAATCGCCCTCGCAAGCCTTTGCAAACGCTTCGGGGGAGGGACAGGCAGATTTTGCAAGCTCGTTGCTTGCCACCATTCTGCCGATGAAATCATCCTGATTAAAGTTTTCGTCATCCTGAATAATATAATCTTCGATTTGAAGAGTGAGCGGAATAAATTCAATGTTCTCCCAAGCTCTCATATCCTCTGTTATATCACAACAGGAATCTGCAATAATTTTATAAGCCATAAGAAAAATCCTTGCCCTTATGTTTAATACTCAATAATTATAAACGATTTAATCAGTCTGTGTCAATCACATAATGAAAAATATACAAATTTTAACAATTGTAAGATTTTGGCAAAATAAATCAAACCTTGCAAAATAATGTTATTTCTTGAATTTTTCTGTTGCTTTCCTTGCAAATTCAATTTGCGTGTTAACGCTTTGCTCGCTCGGTCCGCCGGGCGCAAGTCTGTCTGCAACGCATTTTTCAAGGTTAATTGCCGTGTAAACGCCCTTGTCAAATAAATCGCAAACGGCTTTGTATTCCTCAATCGGAAGCGTTTCAAGCGTTAAGCCCTTGTCTATGCAAAGGGCAACAAGCTCGCCCGTTGCCTTGTATGCATCACGGAAGGGAAGACCCTTGCCAACAAGATAATCGGCGCAGTCGGTTGCATTAATAAAGCCCCTTGCCGCCGCATTTCTCATATTTTCTTTAAGAACTGTCATTGTTTCTATCATAGGAGTAAACGCCGTGAGGCACATTTTAACTGTGTCAACTGCGTCAAATATAGCTTCCTTGTCCTCCTGCATATCCTTGTTGTATGCAAGTGCAATGCCCTTCATAACTGTTAAAAGCGTTGTTAAATCTCCGAAAACTCTTCCGCTCTTGCCCCTAACAAGCTCTGCAATATCGGGATTTTTCTTTTGAGGCATAATAGAGGAGCCTGTTGAAAAGGCGTCGTCAAGCTCAACAAATTTAAACTCCCAGCTGCACCACATAATTATTTCCTCGGAAAACCTTGAAAGGTGCACCATTATAATTGAAAGAGCACTCGCAAGCTCAATGCAGAAATCACGGTCTGAAACTCCGTCAAGCGAGTTAAGGGAATATCCGTCAAAGCCAAGCGCCCTTGCGGTCATTTCTCTGTTTATGGGATATGTTGTTCCTGCAAGCGCACCCGAGCCGAGAGGGCAGATGTTCATTCTGCTTTTTGCGTCCTCAAGCCTTTCAAGGTCTCTACAAAGCATTGCCGCATAAGCCATAATGTGATGCGCAAAGGTTATCGGCTGAGCCCTTTGAAGATGTGTGTAGCCGGGCATAATAGTCTGCTTGTTTTCCTCGGCCTTATCGCATAAAACATTAATAAGAGCACAAACCTTTTCTTCAATTTCGGTTATCTCTTTTCTTAAATTCAGCCTTATGTCAAGCGCAACCTGATCGTTTCGTGAGCGTGCCGTGTGAAGCCTTTTTCCCGTCTGCCCGAGCCTTTCGGTCAGCTCGCCCTCAATAAAGGTGTGAATATCCTCGGCGCTCATATCTATTTCAAGCTTGCCCAATTTTATGTCGCTCAATATCTCTTCAAGCCCTGCAATGATTTTTTCGCTTTCGCTTTTTTCAATAATGCCCTGCGCGCCGAGCATAGCGGCGTGAGCCATACTGCCCTTAATGTCCTCTTCAAACATACGGCAGTCAAAGCTTATCGAAGAGTTGAAATCGTTTGTTTCCTTTGCAAGCTCCTTTTTAAATCTGCCCTTCCATAACTGTCCCATAACAATAAATTCCTTTGCGTTAATTATAATCGGGTCGTCGGGGGTGCGGGTGTCCGGTGGACACCTCTGCGTCAGCAGAAGCACCGACCGAACCGGCAGGTGAGACCGCCGACCCCTACGAATATACATTTAAACCATTATAAAACCTAAATGTAACACCGTAGGGGAGAACTGTGTTCTCCCGTGTGAATACCGTAGGGGAGAACTGTGTTCTCCCGTGTGAATACCGTAGGGGAGAACTGTGTTCTCCCGTATGAATATTATAGAGAAAAGCGGGCGAACACAGTTCGCCCCTACGAGAATATTTAAAAACCAATCCCTACAAAAAACCGTAGGGAACGCCGTCCTCGGCGTTCCGCATACTATATTATATTATTTATCTTCCTTTTCCCTTTGCGCGTCAAGCAACGCCTTAACCTTAATCGGCAAACCGAAAAGATTAATAAATCCTGCCGAATCGGCTTGATTGTATGCTCCGCCGTCCTCGCCGAAGGAAGCAACATTTTCATCATAAAGCGTGTAAGGGGAGGTGATTCCCGCATTCATAACATTTCCCTTGTAAAGCTTAACCTTAACATCGCCCGTAACGGTTTTCTGCGTTTCGTCAACAAAAGCCGAAAGCGCTTCACGAAGAGGAGTAAACCATTGACCGTTGTAAACAAGCTCGCCGAATTTCTGTGCAACAAGCTTTTTGTAGTGAGCGGTTTCCTTGTCAAGAGTAATCATTTCAAGCATTTCGTGTGCCTTGTAAAGAATTGTTCCGCCGGGTGTTTCATAAACGCCTCTGCTCTTCATACCAACAAGGCGGTTTTCAACAATGTCAAGAAGACCGATTCCGTTCTTGCCGCCAAGCTCGTTAAGCTTTTCAACAATTTCAAGTCCGTCCATATCAACACCGTCAATAGCAGTCGGAACGCCCTTTTCAAAATGAATGGTAACATAAGTGGGCTCGTCGGGTGCCTGCTCGGGAGCAACTCCGAGCTCAAGGAAGCCCTCTTTAAGATATTGAGGCTCGTTAGCAGGGTCTTCAAGGTCAAGTCCCTCGTGTGAAAGATGCCAAACATTCTTGTCCTTTGAATAGTTTGTTTCGCGGTTTATTTTAAGAGGAATGTTGTGCGCCTCGGCATATTCAATCTCTTCCTCACGGGATTTAATGCTCCATTCACGCCACGGTGCAATAATCTCCATTTCGGGAGCAAATGCCTTTAAGGTCAGCTCAAAACGAACCTGGTCGTTGCCCTTTCCCGTGCAGCCGTGGCAGATAGCGTCTGCGCCCTCTTTTTTTGCAATCTCGGCAAGTCCCTTTGCAATGCAGGGGCGTGCGTGAGAGGTGCCAAGCAGATATGCCTCATATTCTGCGCCTGCCTTCAAGCACGGCCAAATGTAGTTTTCAACATAATCCTTTTTAAGGTCAAGAACATAAAGCTTTGAAGCGCCTGTTTTTATTGCCTTTTCCTCAAGTCCGTCAAGCTCTGTTCCTTGGCCAACATCTCCCGAAACCGCAATAACCTCGCAGTTGTTGTAGTTTTCTTTAAGCCACGGAATAATAATTGATGTGTCAAGTCCTCCGCTGTATGCAAGAACAACCTTTTTAATTTCCTTTTTTGCCATTGCCTTTTTCCTCCATATATAAATGTTATTAATATAAGAAATATTGATTTTCTTATTACCCTAACCATTATATATACGGCAAATACGATAGTCAAGCAAATAGAGAAAAATTGTATAAATATACAAATAAGTGTAATAAATTATGAATAATATGTATAAAATTGCATAATTTACCGTATGATTATTGGAGCGTCGAGGGTGCGGATTCCTACGAACACACATTTAAATTATTATAAAACCCAAATGTAATACCGTAGGGGAGAACTGCGTTCTCCCGTGAAAAAATCAAAACGAAAAGCGGGCGAACGCAGTTCGCCCCTACGGGAACATTTAAAAATCAAAACATAAAATAATTTGCCGTCGCGGACCCGATTTTTTTCAATATTCTCTCTTTAAACGCTTATTGACATTGTGAACATTTTGTCAAATAATGGATTGTAAACAGCTTGTTTTCAATTTTGTGAACAAAAAATGTAAACAATTTGTAAATATTTTTTTACCCGCTATTTGCAATTATTATGTTGACAACGCCTATTTATTATGATATTATTGATTGTGTAATTTTAAATGGGTAAGCTATGCCCGTTTTTAATCATAGCGCCGGGGCAGGCGGTGCGCTGTTTTCGGAAAAAGAGGCGTGGTCAGTGCTTCTCCGAAAACCCCGTGTTTCCTTGTCTCGCGGCAGATTCTAAGGAGGAATTATCTATGAAAACAAAGAAATCAAAGAGGCTCTTTGCCGCATTGCTTTCATTGGTTATGGTTATATCAACCTTTGCCGCAATGCCGTTCAGCTCTTTTGCGTCAACCTATACGCTTGATGAATTGAACACATTGATGTCTCAATATGAAACAAAAATGCAAAACGGTAAGGTGTATAAAAATCTTGTTTCTGCGTATGATGCGTGGTATGACGCTTATATCACTTATGTCGGTGTAAAAGCAGGCAAAACTCCCGACACACAGATTGATACCGCATACACCAACCTTCAAAATCAAATTAATTTGATGACTGATGATAATGTTTGGACTCCGACTCAAATAACCTCAAAGGTTCCGTCTTTTGCTAAAAATTCAAGCACTATCAGCACGGATTATTATAATAATATTCTCTATACTGAAACGGGAACTTCAAATGTTGCTGCTGATTTTGGAAATGTTGCTAATCTTGAAGTAGATGTATATTATCCAACAACAGTATTGCTTTATGACGGAACAGCTCCTATTATGGGTGTTCATTTTGCCGGTTATAATACAACAGTTGGTTCTTCTCAGCCAAGATATGTTTATTCTGTATATCCGACAACAGGCGCAGGAAATGAGACGAATAGTAATGATTTTGAACTTATCGGAAACTGGAAAGGTCAAGCTAAAGGTACAAATGATTTGACAAGTGCTCTTGACTGGAGCTGGGCAATTATGGTAGGTACCGGAAACAGCATAGGTCATAATTCCACTACAGGAATCAGTAGTGCTTTGTTTGAAAGACGCGGTTCTTCAAATATCGTTGCTAAGAATTATTTTAAAGGTTACGGTAACTCGTTGAAGTTTAAAGCGGCTCTTGCAGATGATGTTTACACTAAGTCGTATAACCTCAACTGGCGCTATTATGCCGGCTCCACAGAAAAAGTAACTTGGACTGACAAAAACCTTGCAGGTATTAATGCAACAGCAGGCACAACAATATATGTTGTAAACTATAATGCAATTATCAGCAAAATCAACAGTGCGATAAATAATCTTAAAACAAATAAGATAACCGATTATTCATATTCAACTGCAAAAGCGTTGTTAACCGCAATTGATAATGCGCAGAATTATAATCCGGCTACCCGTTTCACAAGCTCAACCTCTTCATCTGTTTCGGGTGATGTTAATAATGCAAATACAGATATTTCGGGCTTTGTTAGCGCAATTAATAATGCACAAGCCGGTCTTGTTTCAATTAATAAGGCAAGCTATGTTTCCTATGCAGAGCATTATGCAGCTTATAAAACTGTTGCAGATGGTAATAACGCTAACGGATATTACACAACAGGGTCATTCGACACATTCAAAACTGCTCATAACCAGGCAGGAACAGACCTTGACGCTATCATAAATAAGTCTGCTCATATGACGAATATTTCATCGGCTGACACTGCTCTTACTACTGCATATGGCAATCTTGTTGCCGCTGAATCATATATTGACGATACAGAGCTTAAAGCATATATTTCTCAGTATTATCAGTTAACAAAGAGCTATTACACAACATCAACCTACGATGCTTTAACCGCAAAGGTTAATGCCGCTCTCGTTTATTATAACGACGGAAGCTACACCGCAGGTATAACTCTTAAAGATAACGAAACCGATACTGCTATATATAATACATTATTAAAAGACATCAAAGCAGCAACTGCCGCTCTTGATATTAGCAGAGATGCAGTAGTTGCGGTTGACGGCGAGCTTACAAGCTATAATGCCCTTATTAATGAGGCAAATGCTCTTGACGGTTCAAAGTATTCTAACTATTCAGAGGTTATGAAAAAGGTCGGCGAAGCCTCCGTTGCTATCGTTAATCTTGAAAACACGGATTTCACAACAGAATCCGAAATGATAACAACCTACACATCTGTTCTTAAAATCGCTAACGATGCTCTTGCAAGTCTTACAATTGCGTTTACTGCTCTTGAAGACGGAACAATCGTTTCAACAGATTACGGCACAACAGGCGGATATACTCAAGATAAAGTTAAGGTTTATCTTAATAATGCAATCACCCAAAGAACATATTTCAAAACAACCACGGAAACATCAAACTATGTAACCGAATATGATATCACGGTTGATAACAAATGGGAATATATCGGCTCGCATAAGGGTGCTCAGTTCCATGGTCTTGCATTTGCTCAGGCAGGAAACGACCTTTATAAAACTAATGACGGTAAAATGACTCTTCTTTGGAAAGAGGGCGGCGCCGCTAAATCAAGCACCTTTAATACGGCAACATATACCTATCACACCGCTCTTATGAAGAGCCCATCAAACTACACCGCCGGTCAGGATTATATTGATATCGTTGCAAACACGACTAAACAAAAGATTCTCGGTGAAACAACTGTAACACCAAACGCCACAACTCCGGCAGCAGGAAGCGAAATTTATTCTGTTTCCTGGACCACTCCCGATCTTTATGAATTCTTCTATATTAATGATAAGGTTAAGGAGGTTTCTGCAAACACCGATTGTAAGCAAACCGTTACCGTTATTGATATTTCAAGATTAATCACAAAGGTTAACGAGGCTGTTGGAATTGTTAACGCCTGTCAAAGTAACGCATTCAATTGCTACACGGCAGCAAGCTGGTCAACATTTTCAACTGCTCTTTCAGAGGCACAGGCAAACTTGGCTTACACCTCAATGACAAATGCAGATATCGTAACTGCCTGCCAGGCAAGATATAACAATCTTGTTTCTGCTATTTCAGGTCTTACAAAGAACACGGCAGACGGTGCTCATAACCTTGTTGAGCAGGCCGACAGTGTTCACGCAACCTGCACGGTTGACGGAAATCTTCATTATATCTGCTCTGTCTGCGGATATGACACCACAAAGCCTGATCGTGCAACAGGCCACGATATGAGCGTTTATACCTCAAATAAAGACGGTAGAACACACACAATCAGCTGTTCTAAGGGCGATAACAGCGTTGTTGAAAACTGTACTGCCGGCGCAGATAATAAGTGTACTGTCTGCGGTCAAACCTTATACACTCCGGCTGATTGGACTGTATATAATAACGCTAAGGCAGAAATGCAAGCCGCTCTTCAAGCTTCAACAGACGGAACCGCTAAATATTCGGTTGCCGCTCTTCAACAGGCAAACACAGATATTGCCGCTCTTACCTTCTATAATTATGATGCGGCAGAGCAGGCAAAATTTGCAGATTCAAGACAGTCTGAAATAGACGCACAGGCGGCACAGGTTTCGGCTGCTGCACAAGCACTTAGAAACGGTATTGCCGATTCAAGCGTTTATGACGCTAATAAATCAAAGGCAACAACTCTTAATGCAGACGCATATAATGTTGCAAATGTTCAAAGCGCAGTTTCCGGTGTTTCCGTAACTCAAACCGTTTCCGTAAACGGCTCGGATTACCAAGGCTATGATTATGATAATTATAACACCGCCTTTGCAACTGCTTTAACTGAAAACTGGATTCCTTACAAAGTAACTGTTTATGATTACAATAATAATCTTTATTATTTAACTGAAACAGGCGGTGTGTTTGGCTACACACAGGATGAAGCTTCTGCAACGCAGTTCCATTACGGCGATTATGTAACCGCTCCAAACCCGAACGATCCTAATGAAATTTGTGATTGGGCAATTTGTGTAACAACTAATAACAACACAACCGGAAGCACATATAAATATATGCTTACAGATACTGATTACATCTTTAATGTAAGAGGTAACACGGAAATAACAACAACTGCAGCAGCATCTGCTGATTCAAATAGTAAGAAGATTGTATTTATGCTTCTTCTTGACGGAGTAAACACAGGCAAGGTTCTTGATGTTCAGTACGCAAGCGGAAGAATCAGCTTGAAAAACTGCAACATTCCGGATAACATTCCGTATTATGCTAAATCTGAAATTTATTCACTTGCGGCAGACGGAACAAAAACAACCTATTCATTTACCGGAAGATTTACTCCTTCATCAGATTTAGTTATTTATGTTAACTATGAGTCAACTGCTCCCGCTTCCTACACAATCACACTTGTTGATGAAGGCGGCAACACATTAAGAGCTGTTTCGGCAGTATTTAATGAGTATGTAACTCTTAATGCAGCAGGCGCGGCGTCATATATTAACGATGCAAACGGAAAAACTCTTTGCTTCGGCTCTGAATATTCCTTCTATGCTTGCAGAGATATAACCGTTAAAGCACTCACAACCGCTTCAACAACGGCAAGCACAGATGTTATTGCAACACCTGTTCTTGATAACGGCAAGGTATATCTTGTTGGCTCCTTTGCACTCCCCGAGGGTTGCACAATTCAGTCCTTCGGTATTGTATTTGACGCTCGCGCATCAAAGCCTGATAACCTCAGCCTTGCTGATGTAAGCAAAGATAACTATATATTCAATCTTTCTGCTTCGAAATACACCTGCGGAGGACAGCGTGGTAATCAGTTTACTGTAAGCTTCAAGCAAAACAGCGGTGATTATCCGGTTGGTAACTATGTTGCTTATGCAATTTATACCGATGAAAACGGCATCACACAGTATGTTTATTCAGATGTTGTGGTTCGTGCAAATCTCGTAGGTTAAAATGAAGGAGGAATGATAATATGAAATTATTTTATGAAGACCCGGAATTACAAATTCGTAAATATTCATTACCTCCAAGTGATTTAATCACAACATCAGACCCGGCGGACAACACAAGCGTTGACCTCGGCGACGGTGATGATTACGGCGATCTTTTCGGCAAATAAAACAATTCAAACCAAAAGCCCCTCTTTTGAGGGGCTTTTCCATTTTCAGCGTTATTATAAAACATATTTCGTAGGGCTCGGCGACCCAGACGGGATTTATTTAATCCCAAAGGATATTTTGTAGGGAGCGGCGACCTCGACGCTCCTTACAATTGATATAAAAATTGTAAGAAAAAAGTCATTGACCAAGCAGGCTTATTATGTTACAATTATAATCAGTAATAAATAATTTGAGAGGCTTTGTAAATTATGGCTGAAAAAGATATAAAAATGAGCGAAGGAAAGCTTTCGGCAAAATTAATTAAGGAAAGTGTTAAAAGCTCATATAAAAATCATAAGGTGCTTTGGAAATGCGGTATTGTTGCGGCAGTTTTTGTTATTCTTATTGCACTTGTTGTTTCCGCAATTCAAAGCGAATGGTTCGTTCAAAAGGCTTTTGATATAATTGTTCCCGAAAAAATTGAGAACGAAACAGACATTAATGTCAACCTTGTTTTTTACAGAGAAAAAAATCCTGATTATGACCCTGAGGAAGAGGTTGTTGACGGAGATAATTATACTATGATGTATAATTTTTATTATTTAGACGCAATCGGCGAAAAGCAATATGTTCCCGACGGTATTTACACATATATGGATTCAACAGGCGAAGAGCAATCGATTATGGTTGCGCTCGGCTTTGTTATGAAGGCGGGAGACAGACTTGCTAAAATCGTAACCGTTTTAAAATGGATTGCCGTGGCGGCCGTGGTTGCCTTTGTTGCTTGGCTGATTGTTCTTTGGTATAAAAAGGATAAGCAGCGAATGCTTGAGGAAAAGAAAGCCGCAAGAGTTCATAAGAAAAAATAGATAAAATAAAACGCTTCGGAAACTGAAATTTCCGAAGCGTTTTTTGTTGCTTTGATAATCATTCGCCGTAAAGGTAATTTTGAAGAATTTCTTTATTCTCGTCAACATCAAGCGTAATAACGGAAGCACCGCCCTTGTTTGCATATTCCCAGGTGCCTTCGGCAGGGCAGGTGTTTTGCTCAAAGCCTCCGGTAAGACAGGGAATAACGCTTATTGCAAGGCTCTTTAATTCGCTTTTGCTTAAATTCGTTTCTATATACGGTGCAACGGCAGAAGCTGTTTTGTAAGCACCGATAGGTCCCGATGAAGCAATTCCTTTGATTATTGCCTGAATAACCGTTCTTTGCCGTTCTGTTCTTTTCCAGTCTGTGTCTATCTTTCTGATTCGGCAAAAGGCAAGTGCCTGCTCGCCCGTTAAGGTGTAGGTTCCTGCGTCAAGCGTAACGTGTCCGTATCTTTTCGGATGATTTGTAACCTCGTTTGCTTCCTTTTCGCTAACCTCAACCTCAACTCCTCCTATGCTGTCCACCATAACCTTAAACATTTCAAAGTCCGCAACAACATAGCCGTCAATGTCTATCCCGAAATTGTATTCAATAGTTTCAACAACTCCGTTATAGCCGCCGTAGGTGCACGAGGCGTTAAGCCTTTGCTTCTTATCCGCCGAGGGAATATATATCCAAGTGTCGCGCAGAAATGATGTTAATTTAATGCAGTTGCTGCTTTTATCAACCGTAATCAGCATCATTGTGTCGGCTCGGCTTGCTTCGCTTTCCTCTCCCGAGCGGGCGTCAACACCTAAAAGCAGAATGTTTTTAACCTTGCTTGAAGAAAGAAGCTCGCTCTGCGAAACAAAGGTGTTTTCCGCCTTTTCATCATAATTGATTTTTCCCAAAATAGGCTCAATCATCATTGCGCAAAGCAAAACAATAACAAGGAAAATGCTTATAATCGCCGTTGCGGCTTTCAGTCCGCTACCTGTGCTTTTTTTCTTTTTTGGCTTTGAGCGGGGTGTCGGCTTCAAGTCGGAATAATATTCATTGCTGTATTGCTCCGTTGGATTTATTCCGCCCTCTGCGCTTAAATCGTATTCGCCCCTGCTTCTGCGCGGAATATATTCATCCTGCGCAGGCTTGTCC
>SAMEA3663039__coassemble_150_pt1 | contig 29760 bp, 13 predicted proteins | sample SAMEA3663039__metabat2_low_PE_029 | metagenome-assembled genome bin SAMEA3663039 (sample SAMEA3663039) | pig gut metagenome | biome: pig gut; feature: pig-associated habitat; material: faeces | place: France | collected 2012
GTACAGGTTGGATCAACTGCATTGTCTGTTACAACTTTAGTATGATTGCTTGAATCAACCGGAATTACATCCTGAGCAACAACGGTTGCACCGCAAGCGGTACAATGTGAGCCCTCTGTGAGACCTGTTGCTGTACAAGTTGCAGGAACTTCATTGTCTGTTACAAGACCAGTGTGATTATTAGGATCAGGATCTGTGTAATTAGATACCATTGTGCCGCCATCGCCAGCAGTACAGGTATAGGTTGTGTAGCCCTGTGCAGTACATGTTGCAGGAGTTACAACGCCTGCATCCCAAGTATGACCTGCTGCCTCAACAGGTGTTGAATCAACTTTGTAGTTACATACTGAGCAGTGCCATGCTTCTGTTCTACCGGGTGTTTCGTGGCCGGGAGCAACTGCAGCTTCATCAACAACCTTTGTACAAGCTACCGGAGAGCCGGGTGTTGCAACCTCTGTGTAAGAAGTTGTGCCCTGAGCGAATGCCGGCCAACTGTATGTTGTGGTTGTATGAGTGCCGTCGCCGTTAGAAACGGGCTTATCTGCTGTGTTAACAGGAGCTGTTGGCTCTGTGCCTTCAGCAGCTGTTACAGTTGTTGAAGTGCCATCAGCAAATGTGTAAGTATAAGTTACATCTTTGCTTGTTACAGGTCCTGTTACGCCCATTTCAGGGAAGATAAATGTTGTCTTCTGTGTTTCTTTGCCGTAAACATCAAGACCGCCGTAAACAACGATGTTCTTGTCATCATTGCCTTCTTCCATAGAAATAATGCAGTTTTCAGCATCATTCTTTAACTGGAATACATCTGTGATGTTGAATTCATCAACAAGCATCTGGAAACCAAAGATAGCCATAATCTGACCATTGTATGTTGCGCTTGCACCACAATCAAGTTGCTGAGTAACAGTGTTAAGAGTTACACCATTAAATACGCAAGATACATTCATATCGCCTGTTACATGTTTATTTGCTGTACCTGTTGAATCACAAGGTGAGCCCAAATAATCCTTGGCGCACTCAAGATATGAGTTTTCTGCATCGGCTCCAACAGACAATGAATCTCTTCTGCCGTATTCAGCAGGCTGAACTTTACTCCAATCTACTGTCCAAAGTAACTGAGTAGTAAATGGAGTTACATCAAGATTTTCAACTGTTATGATAAGTGCAAAACAGCCGTCTGCAGAAGAAAGATCTGATTTTTTCAATGGCTGCGACATATCAAAGAATTTAACGGTTTGAGAACCATAGCCATATCCATACTGACAATCGTAGTTTGTAAGATATGCATGATACTCTACATCGTAGTCTGTTGCATACCTTCCGTCTGTATTATTTGGATTTTCAAGAGCCATTGCAGAGAATGGGAAGCTGAAAACAACCATAAGAACGGAAAGCATCACAGCCAAAGCTTTTTTAAAGCTTTTCATCGTTTTTCCTCCTAATTTATTTAACTAATTATAGTTTCTGCATAGGTCATTGTTGCAGATGTTTTACCAACAAATCGTGCATAAATAGCATAGTCGTTAACATTAATTGTTGTATTTCTATCAAGGTTAAAACCAACGTCGTAATTTTCACTTGATGAAGTCAACCCAACATTAACAGAATATTTGGCATAATCATTTACATTAATTGAGGTGTTGCCATCCCAATTGCAACCAACTATTCCAACCATTGTTGATGAAGAAACATCAGCACTGTTTACAATAATGGTAAAAGTTCTGTCAAAGCCGTACTTATAGGTTACGGTTGCGGTATACGTTCCATCGGGCACCTCTTGAAGAACGAACATTCCGTTTTCATCTGTTTCGGATGAAATAGTTGTTCCATCAGTTGTTTCTATTGAAACAACTGCACCGGTGGTTGCATACTTTCCTTCTAAATCACTTGGCGAAGACAGAGCTCCAATGTAAGCAGAAACTGTATAGCCTTTTGGAAGTTCGGGAGACAAATCACATTCCATTGAATAGACTGTTCCCTCAAAATCAACTGCTGTGCCAAGGGCATAGCAATCATAAATATATTTACCATCGGCTGATGCTGTGCGATCATTATAGCTTACCTCAAAAAAGGTAAAATGCGGATTTGAATCTGCAATAATGATATCAGCCACATCAACGGACGAATCCGAAGCGACGGTAAAATCCATTGTTAAAAGCGTTAAGCAGGAATCTGCCAACGCAGTACACTCTGCATTTTCGGAATGGATTCCGAAAATCAAGCTTCCGTTTTTAGCCTCTGCCCCAACAGGGAGAAGCTCTGAATTTGAATCGGGAAGAACAGAGCACGAATTAATCGTTATAACGCTTTCATCATAAGTTGCCGTAAACTGCATTTGAGAAATATAGGAAACATCTGAAACAGACAAAACCATTTGATATGTTCCTGCGGTTAAGGCATTGCCATCAACCTTTTCTCCGCTGCTATCGGTATATACGGCGGTTATCTTCGGCACCTCTGTTCCGACAGTGCTTTCAGCAGCATTTGCCGAAATTCCGAAGCAATTTAAGCTGATAACAAAAAGCGTACATACGAAAGCAACATAGAGCTTTTTTATTACTTTTTTCATAATAAGTCTCCTATGTGCTTTGAAAATAATTTTTTATACGAGTTATAAACGGGATATACCCGGCGGAGTTTCCCCCGCCGAGTAAATTATAATATTACTGAATTGTAATATCAGTATAAGTCATAGTTGTTGATGTTTTACCAACAAAACGAGCGTAAATTGCATAGTCGTTTACATTGATAGTTGCGTTTCTATCAAGGTTAAATCCAACATCATAATTTGCACTCGAAGATGTTTCACCAACATGGCTTGCATATTTAGCATAGTCGTTAACATTGATAGTTGCGTTACCGTCCCAGTTACATCCTACAATACCAACCATTGTTGTTGAAGTAACATCAGCACCGTTTACTATAATTGTAAATGTTCTGTCGAAGCCGTACTTATAAGAAACAGTTGCGGTGTAAGTACCGTTCGGAACATTTTCAAGAACGAACATACCGTTATCATCAGTTGTTGCGGAGATAACAGTACCATCAGCAGTTGTAATAGAAACTGTTGCGCCGGTTGTTGCGTACTTACCAACTGTGTCAGTCGGAGCAGTTAAAGCACCAACATAAGCAGTTACGGTGTAGCCGGCAGGAGCTACTGTTACATAAGGAACTAATGTGTTTTCAGCCTTCATAAGGGTTGTTCTGGTGTAATCGTTATCAGAAACCTCAATGTCATAGGTTTGAGTATCATCATAGATACCCTGAGTATAACCTGCTGTTTGACTATTTGCAGTTGCAACAGTGTTGATTGCAGTTGCAAGGAATCTTACATACCAATCCCAAGAATCTGTTGTGTAAGCCTGGTTGCCTTCGGCATTTACATTTTGAAGTGTGCCGTCAGCAGCAAGAGTACCATACTTAGGAGCGATAGAGGTGTCTGTGAATACAACCTTTGTTTCGCCGCTTACAAGTTCATTTGTTGTTGGGTCATATTCGCCAACTGTTGCAGAGAAGCTGCTGTTGATATGGCTCTTCAATGCTGCTTGGTCATAGTTGTAGTTATAAGTATCGCCTGTTGCGCAGATGATTTCTCTCATAAGAGCGCCATCATTGTCTACATAACCGCGATGAACAACCTTTGACTTATAGAACTCATAAAGACGAATTGCTTCATCAATTGTAGCACCTGATGCAGTTGTTGAGTAAGTGTAATCAATCTTGCCCTCTGCATTCTTAACAGGAGCGGTATAACCAAACTTATACTCATCTGCTGTTGAAGAAGCTGTTAAGCCAACTGAAGCATATTCACCTGCGAGCAATTTTGAGTAGAACAACGGATATGTTGTTGTATCAAACGGAGTTGCAGTTGCAGGATCGTCTGCAGTGAGATAGAACTCATAGGTTTTACTAACCTCATATTTCTCAGAAGCTGTTGTTACATAGATAAACTCTGTGTCATAAGAGGTTGAAACAAGACCTTCTGCAAGCTTAGCGGCATTAACCATAAGCTGATATGTTACCTTATCGAAGTTATTTTCGTTAAGGTTTGCTCTGTCTTCTGAAACATCTGTTATGATTCGAGAAGCAGCCGAAGAGTTAACGAGCTTCTTAGCTTCGAAAATTGTGTAGCTTGATCTATCTGCTTGAAGCATATAGATACCACGGTTTTCAGTTGAACCTGTGTTCGGGATAATCTGATTTACCTGTTCCGGAACCTTGAATGCCCAATTGATATCCTTTGAGCTGGTCTTTGAACCGTCAGCGCGTCTGTAAACAAACTGAACCTGATCGTACATTCCTGAAAGCTCAGCGGTATCTCCGTAATAAGGAGCTTGATAGGTTGTTGCATCCCAAGCCTGTTTATATTCAGGAGCATTCTTAACATAAGCTGTAAGACCGTCTTCGTAAGCAGTAACAATCTTCTTATCTGCATTGAGATATACATATCTGTCGGTGTTGAAGTTTTGTGCTGTTACAGCAACCTGAGTGTTTGTGTAATATGGAATTGTGCAAAGCTTATCAGCATAATAATATGTTACTGTGTCTGATGTTTCGCCCCACTCGTTTGTGTTCGAGCCGTATTTCTTCATATTATCACTTACAGGCCAATTAGGAGTATTCTGTGAATCTGCCTGAACATAAGCCTTATCGCCGAAGGTTGAACCGCTTGTTGAAGTCTTAGCATAGTCCTGTCTGTTTGAAAGGAATGCAACATTATTGTTTACATTCTTGATAGAAACAGGCTCACCTAAGGTGATGATTGTGTTCTTTAACTGCTCAACAACAGTGTTATATGTTGCAGATGATGAGCCGTTATAATCTGTGAAGTCAGAAGGCTGATATGTTGCAACAAAGTTTTTGACCTGAGCATAAGAGCCTTCAAGGTTTGCCTTTTCCTGTGTATCTCTGATAGAGATATCAAGTGTAGCGTGGCCTCTTTCGCCTGCATTTGAGTTTTGGTTATCAAACGCAACATTAAGAGTATAGTCGCCTGTCGCAAGCTCGTCGGTATTAAAGGTTTTAATCCATCTGAAATACTGAGTCTGCATCTTTGTTGAAAATGAGAACTTGATTTGGCCGCCACCATCGTTGAAGTTAAGATAGATACCGGGAATCGGAGTACCCCAACAGAATGTGTCTCTGTTATCCTTATTATAATCGATTGTAGCATAAAGAAGGTTTCCGTCTTTGTCTGCATACTGCTTATAGTTTGCAACGCCCGTAGCCTTGTTTGACTGGATGTCTGCATAAGAAGCAATAACATGAGGACGAGTGTCGGAATAACCGTAATCTACATTACCGTCTCCGTCAACATCCTTACCGTTTGCACCGCCGTCAGCAGCAGAAACCCAAGTATCATTATATTCATAATAATAATCGAGTGAACGATAGTCGATAATATCACCGTTCTGGTTTACAGGAACAACGGCATTTTTTTCAGGCGCTGAACCATCAGGATTATTTACATAAGCGAACATTGTGTAAACGCCGCCCGTTTTTCCGCTCTGACAATCAGCACGCATTGTTACCTTATCGAAGGTGCCGGCGTCATTACTGTCAAGAATAATCTTTGCAGGATAAAGAACGCTAAGCTGTGATCTCTGACCAAAGCCGCCTGTTGTCTTTGATGCAGGAACACTTTCAAGACCTGCAACTTTGTAATAATATGTTAATGCATTTGTACTGAATGAACCGGAAGGAACTTCATAAGCAGTATCAAACCAGCTATATCCGCCGCTTGAACGGGTATATGTAGTACCGAACCAGTCTGCCTCGTTAGTTACATAAAGATAAGCCTTTGCGGTTTGATTTTGGAAGCTTGCAAGAGCATTTCCGTTTGCATCTGTAATAACTTTGCCTGTATTATCAACAATATCATAGGTTACAGTTACAGTTTTAACACCTGCTGATGAAACAGAGCCGTTAACACCGAAGTAAAGTGTTTTACCACCCTGGATAGGAGCGGATGTCGTTGAACCGAAGGTTCCGTCGCTGTTTTTCTTATAAACATCTGTAAGAGAAATACTCATACTTGAATCATCGCAAGCAATGCTCTTAACATCTACAAAGTAACGGGAAAGCTGCTTAACCTGTCCGTTTTCAATATAGTTTCTGTTAAGACCGAGTGATTCGTTTGAAACAGCAAGATAGGTCATACCTGTAAGCTGCTGTGTTCCGATATTAAATGCATTGATATACGGAGTTGTGAACGAAGCCTCGGGAGCTGCATAGCTGTGCTGAGCAAGCTGCGGAACAAAGCTTGGAATGAAGCTGTTTACAGCTTTAATAAGGTATGCAATACCGGGAAGAACGGTATCTGTTGTTGATCTTGATGTGCCTGTGTAAAGAACACCTGCACGACCGTTTTCTGCAATTCTTGCAATAAGAACTGCAAGGATACCGCCGTTAGTATAATAGCCTGTGCAAGCTGATGACGGAGCAATCGAACCGCTTGAAAGAGTGCCGTTCTGAACTAAATCTGTAAACGGTCTGTATCCTGTATTATTAGGAATAAGGAGTCCCCAAGGATCGCCTGAATCACGAGGACCAATGATTGTGTTGAAGATATCCTGTAAGAAATCATAAACAACATTAATCATAGCCTGTGATGTAACAGGAGCAGACTGAATGAATAAGTAAACAATATTTGAGAATATTGCGCTTACACCCTGCTTGCTGCGACCGTACTGGGTTGTGTTAACATCAGCAATGTTAACAATACCGTTAACGATAGTTTTCATAATAAGGTCTTCGGACTTAACATTGCCTTCGCCGTCTTTAAGAAGAGAAGGAATTGCCGGGAATGCCTTATTTACAACAATATCAATGTTTTCCCAAAGAGTATGAGAAAGATTAATAGCACTTCCGTAAGGATCGGAGGATGCTTCGGCTGTTGAGCAGCCGTAATTTGTAAGGCCGAGAAGCTGAGCGATCTGCATATTGTCTGCATAGTAGCAAACAACCTTGTTAAGCATATCGTACAATGTGGTTGATGAATCGTTGAGAGCACCGTTTGTGGTACCGCCCTGAACGAATACGCTCCACTGAGAGCCGTCTGCTTCCATAAGCGGAACTAAATTCTGCATTACATAAGCAACAGCATCACGAGCCATATACTGATATTTAGTAATATCTGTGTCAATATAACCGTCTGCGCCAACCGGAGCTAAGAATGAATAATCATTATCCGGAAGAACATATTTAAGATATTCTTCAAGGCAAACATAGATTATACCGTCTACATCATCGCACTTGTCCCAAGTTTCCTGATGAATCTGCTTTGCCATACCGATTTGATTAAGAAGCATCTTAATAAGCGGAAGGATAGCTGATTCAATGTTGCTTTCTGTAAGAACAGCATCAGCGCCGTTTGCTGCATAGAAATCAGCAAGGATAGCTGCGCTTGAAGAATCTGCAACGAACTTAATAAGATTAAGTGCTGACTGAACAAATTCTGTTACGATACCGTCAACATCCTGAGTTGCCGAAGCAGGAGCCCAGTTATTGAAGGTTGGGAACAGATATGAAAGAATAGATTTAACAAGGCCGTAAACATTATTGGCAACAGAACCGTTCTCGGGAATTACCGAGAAATCATAGATGTTCTTAAATCCGCCGAAATATGTATCTTTAATATTAAGGTTAAGAACACCGGTCTGGATGCCCCATGTTGCAGCAATCGGGCTGTATAATACCTTATTAAAGAGGTTTACAGGATCGATTTCTGTTTCATTTCTTCCTTCGTTAAGCTCTGTAAAGAGCTGCTGCATAATTGCCTTAACTTCATCTGCTGTGCAGGTTGCGGTAAACTGATCGGTAATAGCATCTCTTGTTCCGAGACCCGGGAAGCGCTGAGTTTCAACGCCGTCTACCGTTTCCTTAATTCCATCAAGGTAAGAAGCAATTGTATTGATATCAGCAGCAATCCAAGCATCGAGCTTTTCAGTTGTCCAATAAGAGTCTATTTCAGACTGCGTTTTGGGAGCAACGAAAAGTGATTTGCCGTTTGCATCAACTCCTGCCAAACCTGTTGTGTATTTATAATACATCTTAGTAAAGTCGGTTACGAAGCTGTGTGCAACGCTGATTGTTCCGATAAGCGGAACAAGAGTGTGCTTATAAATCGGCTGGAATGCATCATAGAACTGCTCGTAAGCAGTTTTGCTGAGATCAAGAGAAAAATAATCTTCGTGTGAGCTGTCATTGCTGAACATATAATATTCATCAAGACCGATAAGGGTGTAAAGAACACCGTTGTTAATGGCATCTGCTGCCCACTGCTCGAATGAAAGAGCGTTTCCGTTGGAATCCTTGAAATAATAAGTTGATGTTGAAGTATCAAGATTATTATTTACATTATCCCTTTGAAGGTCATCGGCAACCTTCGATTTGAGCATATATGCAACAATGTTGTTTGCAAGGTTTTTCTCGTAGCCGGCAGGCATTCCGAGAGCATTGCCGAGAACCTCATAAATTGTACCGCCGAGAGCCTTTTTAACAATACCGTCAAGAGTACCACCCAGTGAGAAGTTACCGTTTATGAACTGCTGAATAACTGTTCCGCCGGCCTTAACACCTGAAGAATTGTTTTTTGACTTAGCGGAGTCATTTGTGTTCATATAGATAATGTTTGCTATACCTCTGATGATATCCTTTGAGGTGCTGTTTTCACGGGTCATTACTTCGCTGCCGTTGCCGGTATTAGCATAGTTCTTTAAGCAACCGCCGAGGTTAATATTCTTAGCATCGCCGCCGAGAACGAGCTTAACCGTGCCGTTGTCTAAAAGCTTACGAACGCTGTTCACCGTGCTGAGAGCACCGTTGATACTTGTGAGGTCATAATTAATTGTTGCAACATAAACGTTCATTTCGCCCTTGATTGTTGAGCAGTTATCGGCAAGGATGCCGTCTACCCAGTCAAGAAGAGCAGTTAAGGTTTGCTCATCAGTTGTTTCAACCCAACCGAGGAAGTTGCTTGAAAGATAATTATCGGTGTATTCCGAATCAGCAGACATACCTGCGGCATAGGCACTGAGAGCACCTGTAAAGCAAGAGAGAGCCATTAATACAGCAAGAAGAAGCGAGAGCAATTTCTTGCTGAATGATTTTGACTTAAACATAGTTCATTTTCACCTCTCTGTTTATTTTAGATAAGTCTTTTGCTAATGCGCACTTGGCTTATAGCTTAAATCAGCGCCTGCACCCGCTCTCTGACCCGTAGGCAATCTACTCAAAGCAAGCTGCCGTTTGGCAGCAGACACATACAGTATTAAGATATAATATGCGCAAATTACGCACTTTCATTAAAACACAAAGGGCGTGAAAAGTCAATATTAACAATTCCGAAATATTTTTTTCAGCATTTTTACCGATTTTTAGGTGCTTGTTTTGTGCAAAATTTACATAAAACGGGCAAAAATCGGCATTTTAAATGTTTACAAAAAATTTACAATTCAGCTGAAAAAACAAGGCTAAACACCTTTACGCTTTGTAAATTTCGTTAAGCATTTCTACTTTACATAACAACATATTGTATATTTGTATTCAGGTGCAACATTTTGTGCGGATGGGTGTAAAGCATTTTGCTTAACAGAAGTGTTCTCCTCTTTTTTTGAGTACCGCTACGCTTTGCCGTTTTAGATGAAATTTGTTTAAAAACGGCGAAGGAGGTTTTTGTTCACAATTTGTTAAAAATTCAAAAAAAGGTATTGACTTGCGCTAATATATTTGGTATAAATATATTGTATTGTTCGTGCGCGTGGATATATTGCGCTCTTTTTCGGGAAATTTGTTAACAATTTGTTAATGAATATTTCCGCCAAACCGCAATATCTTGTGCTGCAAATTCGGCGTAACCCAAAATAACGCCTAAATCATAATAAGAAGGAGAGATGATTATGAAAACGAGCAAACGATTACTCAGCTTTATTTTAGCTGTGGTAATGGCGCTGACTGCATGCTCGGTTGGATTTACTGCACTTGCCAATGAAGTTAATCCTCAGAGCGAATCTGTTTTCAGTGCCGAAAATGCAGACGCTCAGGGCTCTGTTGACGCCCTTAACGGTCTGATAAACGACTATCTTCCCGTAATTCTTGAACTTATCGGCGAAGATAAGCTTGCATCGGCAGGCATTAATCTTGATGCGATTAAGTCGGCTTCTTATGATGACGATGAAATCAAATCGGATTCATTCTATGCTTTGATGGGCCAGCTTTCACCCGTTTTATACGGCTTGTTAGGCGGCGCAAGCAAAAGCTCCATCCTTGCAGACGAACACCTTTCGTTTGGCAACGATATAACAGATGAGCAATATTACGCTTATCTTGAAGATGAAGATGCAGCTATGGATTTCTGGACTCTTTATCAATTATGCAAGGATAATAAAAACAACAGCAATGCAGAGCTTAAAGCACTTTGCAACAAGTATCTTGACGGATACACAGATGAAGACGGCAACGAGGTTGTTGGCTTAACAGAGCTTCTTTATGCTGAAAAAACAGCATACGACACAGCAGAAAACAACTTCAATATGATGCTCGGTTTTATCCAGGATTACGGCATTGCAATCGGTGTTGCTTGCGAAACCGAGCTTGGCTTCCCGGCAAACAGAGATTACACCGTTGAAGAAATTCAAGCTCTTATTGACGCTTACGAAGAGGAAAACGGAGAAATCCCGCTTAAAACAGAGGAATACGATGTTGAGCTTTTCTATCCGTTTGTTGAATATCTCTATTCTTTATTCGAGCAGGAAGCTGAAACCGATGGCACCTCCGAGCAGGAACCGGCTCAAAAGGTTAAAATTAATTCTCTTGCAGAATTATTCTATTATTTCTCATTCCCGCACTTTATGCTTCTTTCCGGTCTTATTCTTATTGACTGCCTTGAAGCAGCAGGATATGACACATCTGTATTTTTCGGAGAGAAGCTTACCATTGATAACTGGTATAACGTTCTCAGCGGATTAATCTCTTATGAGGATTTCCTTACCTTCGGATTAGTTGCAGATACTGCTTCCGAAGAGGATAAGGTTGCAACCTATAACGAGTTCCTTATGATGCAAATCATGATGAATGTTGATGTTGAAAGTGATCCCGAACTAAAAGCAACTATGCAAAAGGGTTCTCTTATTTATTTCGGATTTGCAACCGCTGAAAAAGTTGAGAAATATGTTACAGATGTTTACTTCTCAAAAGAGCAATATGCTCAATTACGTGTTAGATGTAATGACGGAACCATTGTTGACGGTACCCGTTTGAAAAACTATATTAACAACGATCCCGACGGTCTCGGCTTCAGCGAGGATTTAAAGGGATATTTCACAAACCTTCCTGATGCAGAGGCGCTTGCGTTTTATAGCAGAATTAAATTGTTTGACGGCACAAACGACCCGACAACAGAGGAGCAAAGAACTCAATTTAGATATTATGCTATTGATAGCTATGCAAAGAACTTCCCGGGCGAAGGCGACTATTCATTAATTGCTTACCAAAACGGCTATCAGGCTTGCGCAGATATACTTCTTGCCAAAACAAACTATAAATACGATTCCTCAAAATACCCGGTTGACGACAAGTATATGATTTTTGTTGTTAACTCTATGATTAACAAATATGTTAATATGATTAAGAACCTTAACGGTGCTCTCGGTATTCAGGGAATTGATATTAACGCAATAGTTAACGAGGTTGTTTCCGCACTTGTTGTTACAGAAGGACCTAACGGCGAGCAGGTTACTCTTGAAGCAATTGCAGCAAACCTTCAAAATATCTATATGAGACTTGCGAAGGATCCTGTTTCAACAATTGCAAACCTTCTTCCGCTTGTAACAATCCTTCTTGATGAGGTTATTGTTCCGTTGTTCCTCAACGATGATAAGGACGCATACGGAAACGACTTCATTTACGGAATGCTAACAAACAAAGGCGAGCTTCTTTACAACATTTCGCAGGATGCTTACAACACCGTTAATAATCTTTTTGATGAATACGGTATAAACACGCTTAACTTTGACCTTAACTACATTCTTCCTGCAACACTTCATTATCTCCAGGGCGATGAAACACTTGTTGCAGATTATTACAAAGATGCAGACGGAAATGATATTTTAACAGAGGACGGCAAAAAGATTCCGGTTCTCTTCAACGTTCAGGTTCTTGATGAGCTTCTTGTTGGATTCCAGGGCATGCAATTTGCAGATCCTGCAAGTGAAAACGGACCGATGATTAACGAAATCGTTTCTTCACTTGTTGGCTTCCTTACTCCTATCATTGATGAATATGTTAAAGAACACGGCAAGGACGCCAAGATAGGCACAATGGCCAGCGGCGACCCGGCAACAATCAACAAGGGACTTAACAACCTGTTAACCGCTCTTCCTGTTCTTATTGATATGGCAGGAGCTGCATTCCTTGAAAAATACAATGTTGATTCCGACTGGGGCTTTGATTACAGAATCCTTTACGGAACAGGCACCGTTCCTGTTGAAGATGTTGACACCAATTTTGTTACGGTTGAAAACGCAACTCTTACTGATTTAAAGGTTCATTTCTTTGACAGTGATCCTCAGGCGGCAGACATTGCGGCTTGGCTTGTAAATCTTCTTATTTCAGACTGGATTAACGCAGTTATTGATTTGTTTAATGATATTTTCTCAACAGAAAATGATTTAACAACAAATATGCCGATTATTACCGCTTTGCTTAATTCGCTCGGCGGCTTCGGCGAAATGAGTATTATTTCGGATGTTCTTAACGGCTTCTTCGGAATGTCAAGAACAGATGATTGCAACTTTGAGCTTGCAGAAAGAGCAATTCCTCTTTCAACCGACGATACTGCAAATTATGTTGGCTTCAGCGAGGAATCCGCTTTCTATCTTGTTGCTAATGTTAACGAGCTTGTTAACCTCATTATGAGCATAGTTAACGCAAACAAGGCAAGCACCGCTTCACTTGCCGCTGAAAACGGCACAAAGGCTGCATCGGGCATTCTTGGTTCGGTTGATATTGAAAAGATTGCAAACGATTATTCAAAGATTGCAACACAAAAGAATATTGAAGCAGCAGACAAACTTATCGAAAAGGTTGACTCGCTTCTTTCAACTCTCCTTGCTAACACATATTTGAACGGATACAGATTCGACCAGCTCGACAGTCTCCTTTCAAGTGTTATCACCTTCCTTCACAACCACCTTGGCGAAGACAATACCAATGAGCTTCTTGCTCTTGTTACCGATTACCTTACCGCTATCAACGCGGCAAGCACAAAGGATAACGGAAGCTGGAATGTAAATTCAGGTAAAGACGGCTGTGCGGTTGATGTTAAGAAGGTTTACTCAAAAGAAAACCTTTCAAATCTTGTAACAAGAACTTATGCTCTTGTTGAAAATATTCTTGGTAGCTTAATCGTTATAAAGGGCGACTACGCAAATGCAGTAGTCGGCGCAATTTCGGGCGTTATTTCTCCGAGCGCAGTTGCAATCCGTTCAAGCGTTATCAACGAAGATATAATGGATTGCGTAACCTGGAACGAGATCAGCACTTCACGCTATGCTAAGAATCTTGGCTATGATAACCTTAGTGCAGGAGATAAGGAAACCTTCTATAAGGACCTTGTTGATTCGCTTGGCGCAATAACCGCTATTGCAGGCGCACTCCTTTGCACAACAGGCTATTATTCAAATGTTTTAGAGCCGATCGTTGCTTCTGTTTGCGAAACAATCGGTGTTGATTATCTTACAGGCGTAACCGAGGATACATCAGGAAACGATGTTGTTTACGGAATTATTGACACTCTTGCAAATGTTGTCAACGCATTTATGGACGCTCCCGCTACAACGCTTCTCAGCTTAATCAGAGGCGCAATCGGAACACTTGACGATAACACCTTAACCGGAATTATTGACGGTGCAATCGCTCCGATTATTAACGAGGTAAACGGCCTTGGCGTTATAATCGGAAACCTTTCCTCAATCCTTGCAGGTAAGGTTGCAGGACTTGCAGATTCAATCGGCACAACAGTTTGGGATGCTATCCCCGATTCAAACATCTTGATGACACTCATTGCAGGCGAGGATGCTCCTGAATTTGATCCGTCAGTTATTAAGCAAATCAGCAATGCTCAGTTGCTTCTCATAGTTTACACGGCTGTTGTTGATATTGTTTTGAATTCCGGATTAATCAAAAATCTTATCAGTGGTTCTTCACAACTTAATGACCTTGCAAATAATCTTGCCAAGCTTGACGCTTGCGTTGTTTTGGATATGCTTACCGAAATTATTTCGGCAACCCAGAACCCAACTGAAATTTACTGGACCTTCTCTGAATATGTTGCTAAGGAAACAGATTCCTTCGTATTCCCGAGAGGCATTACTCAGAGCAAAGCAGATGACGCTGTTGACGGCCTTGATGAGCTTGTTAACAACATCTTCCCGCTTCTCCAAAGCTTCGGCGTTCTTAACCAATCAAATCTTACCGAGGTTGTTGATGAGCTTCTGTTCACAAACGATATGGTAACAAAGATTGCAACAGGCGTTTACGGAGCAATTGAAAAGGCCGCAAAGGGTCAGTTTGTTTTCACTCCTTCGCAGCTTGCAGATTATCTGTTAGACAGCAGCTACGGCGCAACCTACACCTCAGCCGCTGCGGCTCTTAAAAAATGTTCAAGCTGGTCTCAGGTTAAATCACTTAACTGGGGCTTCACAGACGGCTCGGCAAAGGCTGAGCAGGGCTTCATTAACGCTCTTGCCGCTCTTTGCAGACCTGTAAACGACGTACTTGCAGTATTCCTTGCAGAGGGAGATGCAAACATTGTTGAAATCGTTAAGGGTGTTCTTAAAGACCTTAACCTTAAAATCGTTACAAATTCAGGCGATGTTAAGTTAACAATTGCAATAACAGACAACGCTTTGTATATCGAAACATACAACAATGCTGCAAAGAATGCACAGCCGAACCTCTTCAAGGTTGAGCTTATTCCGCTTCTTGATGAACTCAGCAATGTTAAGATTGCAGGCGGAAACGGCTACCAGAGCGCAATCATCCCGCTTCTTGAAGCTTTGATGTGCGACGGTGTTAAAACATACAAGCAGTATATTAATGATTATAATAAAGCAAAGGATAATCTCCTTATAGATATCCTTAATCCGCTCTTTGGATTTGTTGACGATGTTCTTGAAGCACCGTTTGACACATTAACGGCAGTTCTTCCGAATGTTGCATATTTCCTTGACAACAACGGAGTAGGTCAGCTTGTTAATAATCTTCTTTCTCCGATAACAGAGCTTCTTACTATCCTTGATAAATACGGTATTAATATTGACACAATTATCGAGGCAATTGCAGGAAAGTCTCTTGGAGAGCTTATCAATATGCCGGGTCTTAACCTTCAACTTGCAGACCTTAACAGCTGCAACATTCAGGATGTTATCATTCCTCTTGTAAACAGCATTCTTAAAAATAAGAACATCAACATTAAGCTTCCGAACATTGATTGGGGCAAGCTTGCAAGCCTTGGAACAGAAAAGGTTGTTGCAAGTGCAGCAGGCGGAAACGTTACTCAGATTATCGGAAATCAGGGTAAGGTTCTTATCACGGTTCTCCGTTATCTTGAAGATGTTCTTGTTGATAATGCCGCTTCAATCAATAAGCTTCTCGGCTCAATTGAAGCAATCAGCAAAAACAAAACAATCCTTGCAGTTATCGACAGCGTATTCGCTCAAATCGGAACTGCTAAGCAGGACGAAATCGTTCTTGCAGTATTCTATCTCCTTTGCGGCGATCCGGTTAACAACTTCTTCGATTACACCGGCTTCAAGTATAAGGATTATGAATTCAGCTATCCGTCAACGGTTGATGTTGATTTCTTAACCGTTATCGGACCTATGCTTGACGGTCTCCTCGGCGGACTTATCGAGGGCGGACTCGGAAGCCTTGTAACAAACAATATTTATAAAGACAGCATCATCAGCTCTCTTGCAGTTGGTCTTTACGGAGCAATTGAAGGCGTTAAGATTAACGATTCTATGAATCTTGCGCAGCTTCTTGCTCAAACAGACATTGACTTCACAACAGGCAATGTTGCTAAGCTTCTTACAGATAAGGATTACGGAAAGCAGTACACAAGTGCGGCAAAGGTTATCGAAAAGGCAGGCTCTTGGAGCAAGGTCAATAAAGACAGCCTTAGCTGGGGCGTAACCGACAGAGACAGCTTCGTTCACGCACTTTGCGCAGTTCTTCGTCCTATCTACGGCGTTCTTGATGTTCTCCTTAATGACGGCTCGCTCGGATTATTCAATCTGATTTATCTTCCGGGCTCAGACGGATACACATCAGCAATTGTTCCTCTTATGGAGGCATTCGGTCTTTACAACATAAAGACTCAATATCAGTACAGAGAAGATATGTCAAAGGAATACGATGCAATCCTTCTCGACATTCTTAATCCTCTCCTTGATAAAGTTGAAGACATTCTTAATGCACCGATAGAGATGCTTGCGGATATGCTTCCGAACCTTGCACTCTTCTTTGCAAACGATGGACTCCTTCAATTAATAGAAAATCTTCTTGGACCGATAAATGCTCTGCTTGACGCTATTGAGCCGGTTGCAAATGTTAACGCTATTCTTAAAGCAGTTGGACTTGATATCGATAAAGAGCTTTCAAAGCTTGGCCTTGTTGGAAGCAACTATCACTTTGATATTTATGACCTTTCGGCTTCGCTCAAGCCTCTTATCGGCGCAGACAATATCGTTGGCTTACTTAACAAAATTCTCGGCTTAATCAAGATTGGCGGCGCGCCTCTCGGAATTGAGCTTATGCCGATTGATTGGTATCAGCTTGCTTCACACGGCGAGGTTATCACTAATGAGGCTTCACAGGCAGCAACCTTCGGCGGAAGAGTTTATGTTAAGGCCGATCAGGCAGAGGTTCTTATTGCAGTTCTTCGTTACCTTATCAACACAGTTAACTATAAGGATAACTACAATGTAATCAGCAACCTTATCGGCGGATTACTCGGCGGTGCAAGCGATTCCATCTCCGATGTTGTCGATCAGGTTCTCGGAATGCTCGCAGGCGATACGGATCAGGTTATTTCCGACCTCTGCGGACTTCTTCAAACCCTTGCTTAATCCGTAAATTAAAAACGGCTTAACGCATAAATAAAGCAATAAGGGGCAGTCTTAACGGACTGCTCCTTTTTTACTTCCGATAAAGTGGCTTGAACAAAAAACAAACGGAACGCCGAGGACGGCGTTACCTACGGGACATATTAAAACCTCAATGTTATTTCGTAGGGGTCGGCGTCCCCGACGACCCGTTTTTACAGTGATTCGGCATTCGGCAGGAGCAAGCCCCTGCCCTACGGGGAATATGGAACCTTTATGTATTTTCGTAGGGGTCGGTTTCCACGCCGACCCGTTTTTTCAGCAGAAACAAATCTGCGATTTGGAATTCGGCAGGAGTAAACCCCTGCCCTACGAGGCACATTAAAACCTAAATGTTTTTTGTAGGAAGCGGCGACCTCGACGCTCCAAAAATAAATCAAACTTATATTGGGTCGGTTTCAATGCCGACCCGCTTTTGTTTTCTTTTTCACCGTTTTATATATATAATGTAATTAATACTTGTATATTTGACCATAATTTAGTATAATAGTTTTATATTGTAACTTTTACTCGGTGGTGAAAAAATGCTCGGAAAATATATCAGAGTCAAGGTCGTTAAACCTATCGGCTCGATAGATGAAAAAACGGGCTATACTTATCCTCTTAATTACGGCGAGGTTTATGACGATGAAAACGGCACAACCGCATTCATTATGGGCATAGACCATCCCGTTCGTAATTTTGACGGCCGCGTTATAGCAGTTCTTAGCCCGAAAAGCTCCGGGAAGCCCATTCTTATTGTTGCACCCAAAAGCACCCGTTTTATTATAAACGATATAAGGCAGCATATAGATATAGAAAAGGACTTTCCGCAATACAGAATTGAATGTCTTTATGAAAGCAGCTGCGGCGCTGTTGTGTTTAGAGACATTAAAGGCGAAATACGCTATCTTCTTATAAAAAACAAACGCTCGGCGCACTGGGGCTTTCCCAAGGGTCATATTGAGCCGGGAGAAACAAAAAAGGAAACCGCAATTCGCGAGGTGCTTGAAGAAACAGGTGTTCATGTTAAAATAATTGACGGATACGAAAGCGTTTCAAAATATAAAATTCAAAACAGAATTGAAAAAATTGTTTCAATCTTTGTTGGCACAACAACAGACACCTCCACCTCTATTCAGCCCGAAGAGATTTCAGATTATATATGGCTCACCTATGACAGAGCACTGAGCATATTAAAATTTGAAAATGACAAAAGCATTATAATTTCGGCGCATAAATTTTTAAACGATAATAACTATATCTAAATTATAACGAAAGGCTTGTGATTTTTTATGCAGGAGCTTTGCCAAACAATACAGGAATTTTTAACTGCTCACGGCATACCTGATGAGCTTGTTGTTTTTTTAATTTCCGTTATGCCTATTCTTGAATGCAGACTCGGAATGTTTACGGCAATTGTTTTGCTTCAAATGAATGTCTTTAAGGGCTTCATCATCAGCTTTTTAGGTAATATTTTACCTATCCCCTTTATTCTTCTTTTAATAAACTGGATATTTGAACTGCTTAAAAAGGTTCCGAAAATCAACAAGCTTATTTTTTGGCTTGAAGACAGAACATTAAAAAAACGCGATAAAATTGATAAATACGGCATTTGGGGCTTACTGTTTTTCGTTGCAATTCCGCTTCCCGGAACAGGCGGCTGGACAGGTGCTTTGCTTGCTTCCCTGCTTCATCTTGATAAGAAAAAGTCCTTTGGCGTTATTGCAATAGGCGTATTTATCGCAGGGCTCATAATATCAATTTTATCCCTTGTTATCGGCTCTGCCGTTTTCGGATAATTATGGATAAAGAGCAAAATTATTTAATAGAGCTTTCAAGGGCTTATCTTAACGAAGAAAAGATTTCTTTAAAAAGTGATATTGATTATAAGCACCTTTATTCTCTAGCGAGGGAGCACAACCTTTGCGGAGTGCTTTACTGCGCAGTTAAAAACGCAGAAAACAGGGATATAATCGAAAAAGAGCTTTTCAGCCGACTTGAAAACACCTTTTTTGATTTGGTTTACGCATCTAATATGCAGGTGCAAACGCTCGGCGAGCTGAAAGCACTTCTCTCGCAGGCGCAAATACGCTTTGTTTTGTTCAAGGGTGCGGTTTTGAGGAATTTGTTTCCCGTGGCGGAAAGCCGTTCTATGGGCGACACAGACCTCCTTATAGACAAAGAAAACAGAGATAAGGTTAAAGAGCTTTTAACTGCAAACGGCTTTGCTTGCAAAAACTCAAACGGGCCTGTTTGGGATTATGAAAAAAACGGCGTTCTTTTTGAAATTCACACCTCTGTTATAAACGGCAGAGCAGGTGCGGGAAATGTCAGCGAATACTTTGAAAACGCTGTTGAAAGGGCTGTTTTTAACGGATACGAGGGTGTTTTCCCCGATGAATACCATTTTGAATACTTAATTGCTCATATTGCCCATCATTTTTGCTTTTACGGTGCAGGAATAAAGCTTGTGCTTGACCTTGCCGCCGTATTAAAAAAATGCAATATTGATTTGGACAGGGCTGTTTCCGATTTAAGCGAATGTCTGCTTTCCGATTTTGCAAAAGAAATTCTTTCCGTTTGCTTTAAATGGTACGGGGTCGGCAGGGATTTCGGAAAAAGCACTCAAAAAACAGAGGATTTTTTGGCTTGCCACGGTGCGTTTGGCAACTCACAGAGAAGCACCGCCGCCGTGCTTGAACGCAGAGCGCTTGAAGAAAACGCCTCTTCGGGAAAAATAATCTCAAAAATACGCCTCTTGTTCCCCTCTTACGAAAAAATGAAGGAAATACCGTATATTAAATTTATTGAGGGCAGACCTTATTTAACTCCGCTTGCGTGGGGATACAGATTTTTTTATAATTTAAAAAACAGAAAAGATTTTATGAAAACCGCCGTTCGCGAACTCGGCTCTGAGGAAGCAAGGGCACAGGCGGCTGATGAATATGATTATTTTAAGGAGATTGGATTGGTATGAAATTTTTTATAGCTATTTTGGTTATTCTGCTTATTGCGGCAGCTTCATTCGGCATTTGGTTTGCCGTTTACAGAAGCAGAGGCAAATGCCCTATCTGCGCCTTGCAGAAAATAACTAAGCCAACAAAGGTTACTATCGACACCGATTCCGAGGAGCCCTATTCAAACGGTGCCGCGCTTACTCCCCCTATGGGATGGAGCAGCTGGAACACCTTTCGCCAAAACATCAGCGAGGACCTTATTTTAAGCACCGCAGAGGCAATGAAAAAAACAGGCTTGCTTGAAGCGGGCTATCAATATATCAATCTTGATGACTGCTGGCAGAGCTCTCTGCGCGACGCTAACGGCAGACTTCAAGGCGATTTGGAAAAATTCCCGAACGGTATTCCGCACCTTATTTCGCAGATAAACCAAATGGGAATGAAGGTTGGCCTTTACACCTCAAACGGAACGGCAACCTGCGAGGACTTACCCGCAAGCCTCGGAAAAGAAGTGCTTGACGCGCAAACCTTTGCCGAGTGGGGCTGCGAATTTTTCAAATATGATTTCTGCCACCACAAAATAATCAGCGGTGAGGCTCCCGTTATTGAAGCAATTGAAATAAGCGCTCCCGGCAGTAAAGCAGAGCTTACGCTTTATCCCGAGGACGCAGAGCTTTCGGGCAGAGCAAGAGTGCTTAACATTAAAAGGCTTCCGTCCGGCAAGGGTATCGGTCTTCTTAATCACGGCGCAGGCACGGCTACCTTCCGCCCCGTTGTTAATTTTGACGGACAGTATGTTCTTACCCTGCTTATATATAAGCAATTCGCACGCCGCGAGAAATATCTTCAGGTTATCGTAAACGGCGAAACCTATGAGGTCTTTTTCCCAACCTCAAACGGTTTCAGCGCAACAGGCAGAACCCAGCTTATAGTTAGGCTTAAAGGCGGTGCTAACGAAATTATTCTAAGGAATCCGATTGCAACCGCGGCAGACAGCTCCTATGTTCAGTATCGCAGAATGGGCAAGGCTCTCAAAGATGCAACAAGAAGGGTTTCCCTTGAAAGAGGAACAAGAGAAAAGCCGATTGTTTTCTCCCTTTGCGAATGGGGAACGGCGCACCCTTGGCATTGGGGTGCAAAGGTAGGCAATATGTGGAGAACAACCCACGATATAACTACTAACTGGACTGTTATTAATTACATTTATGAGCGCACGCTTAGGCTTTATCAGCACGCAGGACCGGGCGCGTGGAACGACCCCGATATGCTTGAAGTCGGCAACGGAAAGCTGACAGATGATGAAAACAGAACTCATTTCAGCCTTTGGTGTATGCTTGCCGCTCCGCTTATTTTAGGAAACGATTTAAGACTTATGCTCAGCTCGGACGGCGAAGCAAACCCCGATAACCCCGTGCTGAAAACAGTAACAAACAAAAGCCTTATACTTATTGACCAAGACCCGCTCGGCAAGCCCGCAAAAAGAATTAAGAAAATGCACGGCATTGATATTATCGCCCGCCCGCTTGCAAACGGCGATATCGCGCTTTGCTTCTATAACGCAGGCTCGCATGTTAAAGGACTTTCCTTTGATATAAACGAGCTTTCAACAGATGATTATCTCAATTTCAATGCGCCTGCCGCCTCTTATCAGGTGCACGAGCTTTGGAGCGACGAAAGATTTGCCGCTAAAACAATTTCCGTTTCACTCCAAAAGCACGCCTGCAAGGTGTTCAGAATCAGTATTTAACATTTATATGGCAAACCGCTCCGCAGATTTTCTGCGAAGCGGTTTTTTGATTTTTGGAGTGTCGAGGTCGCCACTCCCTACAAAATATTATTCGGGTTTTGCATAACTCATAGGGCAGGGGTTATTCCCCTGTTAGGGGAAATGTCTGCGAAGCAGACAAAAGGGTCTGCCGAATCGCAGATTTACTCCTGCCGAAAATGGAGCGTCGAGGTCGCCACTCCCTACAAGCACGCATTATTCCTTCGTAATAATCATCAAACGCAAAAAAACGCACAGGAGCAATGCTCCTGTGCGTTAATTTGTTTTATTAAGATTATCAGTTATTGCCCTTTGATTCGATGAGCTTGCAGTCAACATCAAAGGTGTCTATCTGGTTGTTTTCGATTCGCGCAATAGTCAGCTTAATTGTGTCGCCGGGCTTGCAATCCGAAAGGATATTCGTCATAACATCCGTATCCGTCATTGTTTCGCCGTTTACGGCAACTATCATATCGTATTCGCGAACGTCTTTATTTGCAAGGTCTGAGGTTGGGCTAACCTCATTAATAACCATTGTGCCGACTGCGTTTTCATAGCCAAGTCTTTCGAGAGCACTGATAATTGAATTTGAATTTGAATAGTTTTGAATATTTGTGTATGTTATGCCGACTTTTGCTCTGCCCTCAACATAACCGACCTTAATAAGACTGTTTGCAGTTGCAATTGCGGTGTTGCTCGGAACGGCAAAGCCTATTCCCTCATAATCTGTTGCGGCAATTTTTGAGGAATTAACTCCGATAACCTGACCCTGCATATTAAAGAGTGCGCCGCCGCTGTTTCCGGGGTTGATAGCCGCATCTGTTTGGATGCACTCATTATCATAGCCGATTGAAGATGAAACAGGTCTGTCAAGCGCAGAAACATAGCCGCTTGTAACACTGTTCATAAATTCAAGACCGCCGGGGCAACCGATAGCAACAACCTGCTCGCCTAATACCGTTGAATCCGAATCTCCAAACTGCGCAACGCTAAGCCCCGTTGCATTAATTGAAAGAACGCCTATATCCGTTTGACTGTCATAGCCAACCATAACAGCGTCATATTCTGTTGAATCATTAAGTGTAACCTTGAAGCTTGAACCGTCGCTGATAACATGTGCGCAGGTTAAAATATATGTTTTTCCGTTATCTTCAAGCATTATAATTCCCGAGCCCTCGCCCGATTTTTGAGGTGTTGAGCCCGACTGCGAATTTGACGAGCCGTAACCGTAATTATAAAAATCGCTATATGATGACGCTTCGCTGTAAACCGTTATGCCAACGCAGGAATCAATGCATTTTTCGGCAATACCCGCAACGGTGTAATTACCCTGATTATCCGTTGTTGCAACATCGCCCTGTTGCTGCATTTCAACCTGTGCAGATGAGGACGAGGTTGTTGTTTCCTTTGCGCCTGCATTTGAGCCGTCCTCAGAAACGGCATAAGCTATTCCGATAACGCCCACAATTACACACGCAATTATTATTGAAACGATTGCAATAACCGTTTTGTTTTTCTTCGGCTTAACGGGATTTCCAAATTCGTCATACTGAACGGTTTTTTCCTTATTAGCCCTTTTATGCTTTTTCTCCTCATCTCTTATCGGCTGAGGGGCGCCTTCGCTTTGCGGAGGAGTGTAATAATTTGAAGCGTTTTCATTATTCGTGTTTCTGTAAGAATAATGATATGTTGTGTTTTCCTCCTGCTGATTTGAGGAAGGATTATATCCGTTTCCGTTTTGCTCATTATTGCCGTTTGAGTAACCGTTGTTATAGTCGTCCATAACAAATTTTGCCTCCTTAGTTTATCGGTTATTGATTAATATATAGCCTATTTCGATTTGCCTAAATAAACAGGACTGAACTGCTTTGGCAGAGTAAACGAAAATTGAGCAGTATCCTCGCTCTCACTCTTTGCACAAACTCTGCCTGCGTGCATTTCAACCATAAGCTTAACAAGATAAAGCCCGAGCCCTGCGCCCTTTGAATCAAGGCTTCTGCTTTTATCAACCTTATAAAATCTTTCAAAAACCCTTGAAAGCTCCTCTGCCTTAATGCCCGTTCCGCTGTTTTTAATGCTCAATTCAATCTGCGAGCCCTTATCGCTCAAACGAAGCTCAATATATCCGCCGTCGTTAGTAAATTTAACTGCATTGTCAACAAGATTATATATACATTGATATATCATATCCTGATCGGCAACAATATATGTTGGCTTAAAGGCGTCAAGCCCTCTGATTTCAATATGCTTATTTTCTATTTTCTGCTCAAAGGTCAGCAGAATATGAATTATCTGGTCTGAAATATCGTAATTTGACGGCTTCATTTCAAGGTCGCCGCTTTCAATTTTGCTCATATTAAGCATTGAAACAACAAGCCTTGAAAGTCGCTGAACCTCTGCGCTGACTATTTTTAAATAATAATCCTGCTTTTCGCGCGGTATTGTTCCGTCAAGGATACCGTCGATAAAGCCCGCAATAGAGGTCATCGGCGTTTTCAGCTCGTGAGAAACATTTGAAACAAAGCTCCGTCGCGAGCCTTCAAGCACATCAAGTGCGTCTGCCATATCGTTAAAGGCAATTCCCAAATCCGCAAGCTCGTCCTCGCCCTCAACCTTAACGCGATAGGAGAAATCTCCAATCGCAAACTGCTTTGCCGCTCTGCTCATCTGTTGAAGCGGAGTTACCATCTTCTTTGTTAGATAGTATATACAAACAAAAGCAAAAATAAGGCAGAAAAATGCAGATACTAAAAATATTTTAAGCACCGTTATAACAAGGCTTTGCACGCCCGTGCTTGAAAGTGCAAAAACCGTTCCGATTATTTTACCCTCGGAATAAACAGCCCTGCCTGCAACATAGCATTTTGTGCCGTTAACGGTTGTTTTTTCAACAATTTCTCCCTGCTGATAAACGGCGGAAAGGATATGACTGCCGATTGAAATATTATCGTGAACACTACACGCCGGAAATCCCCCGAAAATGGGATTTGCCCCCGCTTTTTCACGGCAGAGAATAACATTTCCCTCCGTGTCGCAAACAAAAACATCTGCGTCAATCGACTGCGAAACGGTTGCAAGCGTTTCACACAGAAGCTCCTTTTCCAGGCTGTATTTATAGTTCATATCCTGCGTTATCAGCGTTCCCTCAATAGTTTTTGTTATTGAGGAAACATTCTGTTGAAGCAAATCCGTTCGCTCCTTAACCGTGTAGTTGTTAACAAGAAGCATCAGCGAAAAGCCCAAAAAGATAAGCAGTGTTAAAAATATTCCCGCAAAGGTTAGGAAATACTTTGTGAAAATATTCGGTTTTATATGTAAAAATTCAGCAGCTCTTTCAGCAAAGTTAATATTTAAGCTGAATTTTCCCGTGCTTTTTTTTGCTTTTTCAGCCATTTACATTAGTCCTTGGTTTCAAATTTGTAGCCAACGCCCCAAACGGTCTTTAACGACCATTTATCTGAAACGCCTTCAAGCTTTTCACGAAGCCTTTTAACATGAACGTCAACCGTTCTTGAATCTCCGTAATAATCAAAGCCCCAAACCTCGTCAAGAAGCTGGTCTCTTGTGTAAACCCTGTTTGGATTTGAAGCAAAATGATAAATAAGCTCAAGCTCCTTCGGCGGAGTGTCAACAACAACGCCGTCAACCTTCATCTCGTAATTTTCAATATTTATTTCGAGCTTATCATAAACAACAACCTTTTTAACCGTGCCTGCCGCTTCGCCCTCGCCCTTTGTTCTGCGCAAAACGGCTTTAATTCTTGCCATAACCTCTTTTGCGTCAAACGGCTTTGTTACATAATCGTCTGCGCCGAGCTCAAGTCCGAGCACCTTATCAAAGGTTTCGCCCTTTGCAGTCAGCATAATAATGGGAGCAGACGAGTTTTTTCTGATTTCCCTGCAAACCTGCCAGCCGTCCATCTTCGGAAGCATTATATCAAGCAAAACAAGGTCGGGCGTTTTAGCCGCAAATGTGTCAACAGCCGCCTGTCCGTCATTAGCGGTAAAAACAGTATAGCCCTCATTTTCAAGATAAAGCTTTAAAAGCTCACAGATGTTGAGGTCATCGTCAACAACAAGTATTTTATTGCTCATATCGGTTCACTTAACCTTTCCGACCGCTTATAATTTATATGCGCTTATTCCTGCCGCGGCCTTGCAGGGCGCCTTCGGCTTTCCGAATATATTTTATGCGGAAAAGCCGTTATTTTTAATTTGAAACAAATATACCATTATTTTTTGTTCATAATTTTATCGGCAAATTAACATTTAATTAAGTTTGTTAAAATTTTTTAAATAAAATATTTTGCATTTTTTACCATTCGCGTCCGCGCTTTTCCGCGCTTTCAACAAAATCAATAAACTGCCTTGCACACCTCGGCGAGCGGCCTCCTTTTTTTGAAGCCCATTGCTCTGCAACAAGGAAAAGACGGTCAAGGTTAACATTAAGTCCTCTGTCCTGCGCGATTTTTTCAACAATATCAAGATAATCCTTTTTGTTTGGATTAATGAAGGTTATTGAAAGTCCGAAGCGGTCGGATAGGCTCAATTGCTCCTGCATAATATCGTTTCTGTTTATATCGTTTTCCCTGTCTGAAAAGCTTTCCTTGATGAGATGGCGTCTGTTTGAGGTTGCATAAATAATTGTGTTGTGCTTTCTGCCCGAAAGGCTTCCTTCAAGAGCAGCTTTCAACTCGCCGAACGAATCGTCGTGCGAATCAAAGCACAAATCATCAATGAAAATTATAAATTTCATAGGGCTTTCGGCAAGCTGCTCCCTTATGAGTGTTAAATCGGGAATATCGCTTTTTGATATTTCAATCATACGAAGCCCCTGCGGTGCATATTCATTCAACACGGCGTGAACTGTTGAGCTTTTGCCGGTGCCTCTGTCGCCGTAAAGCAAAACATTGTTTGCGGGATAACCGTTTACAAAGCTTTCCGTGTTATCAATAACCTGCCTGCGTTGAAGCTCATAATTTTTCAAATCCGAAAGCAAAATCGGGTCTGTGCCGGCAAGCGGATAAAGACTGTGATTTCTCCACGCAAAAGCGTTATATTTTGAAAACATTCCGTAGCCGTTTAATTTATGGTAATTAATTAAAGCGTCTGTTTGATTTTTCCAGTCGCTTTCAAGCGGAGCGTCTGCGTTTCCCGTTTCCCATTCGGGCAGGGTTTTCAAAACCTCTCTTAAATCCTTATCCTCAACGGAATTATAAATATCCTCTGCCCTAACGCCTGCAATGGCTTCAAGCTTTTCAAGGTCGCCTTTAACTCCGTTTAAAACCGCCTCGGGCAAATCGGAGGCATTTCCGCCTGCTGCCGCCTTTGTGAAGGCATTATCATCTTGAAGGATAAGCTTTGAAATATAATGCTTTAAGGATTTATGGCGTGTTACCCTTCTGAAAAATTCGCTTTGCTTTTCGAGCACGCTTTCATTTGAAACACTGCTTAATAAATCAAGAAGCGAAGATATAACCTCGTCCTTTTTTAAATCGTAAACACACAGCGCTTCAATATAAAACCGCAATTCCTGCGCTCTGTTCATTCTTTTCACTTCCTAATATACTTATTATATATTAGATTTTACTTTATTTGTTCACAATTTACAAGTGATATGGCAATAATTGATTATTTTGAACAAATTATTGAATAAAAACAGAGCGTTTTTGTTGTAAGATGTCCGACAACATATTGACTTTTAGTTGTATGATGTGGTATTATGTTAGGGTAATCATCGTTACCCTAAGCGAAAGAGGTGTTCCTATGGAAAAATCTGCAATGCTGGCAGACAGCACAGCGCAAAGAATACGAAAAATGATTGAAGATGAGGAGCGTTTTTCGGCAGGAGATAAGCTCCCGAACGAAAACGATTTGGCATCCGAGCTCGGAGTCAGCCGCTCCACTCTGCGCGAGGCGGTTAAGATATTAACAACAAGCGGTATGCTTGAAATCAGGCGCGGCAAGGGAACCTTTGTTACCTCAAACACAGTTATCAGCTCGGGCGATTTGAGCGACATTGCCTCAGGACTTGACGATTTATTTGAAATGCGCCTTATGTTTGAGCCCGACTGCGCTTATCTTGCGGCAGAGCGCGCAACAGACGAGGAAATAGAAACAATCTGCTATTACGGCGAGGAGATTGAGAAAAAGATTTTGAGCGGCGAGGACCGCACCTTTGAGGAGCAGAAATTCCACGAAAGCATTGCAAACGCAACGCACAACTCCTTTGTTAAGCAGTTTATGCCCGTTATATTTAACGCGATTAAAAAGGGCGTTATCGTTTTAACGAAGGACAGCGATGTGAGCGATAATAATTTGAAAGACGACAGATTGATTATGGATTTTATCAAAAAGAGAAATCCCGAGGGCGCAAGAACGGCTATGAGGCTTCATATTCTGCACGCCATTGAAGCGCTTCAAAAATAAATTGAAATTAACTGTTGACATTAGACATCATACAAGCTATAATATGAATTGTTAAAAACAGGCATAGGTTATCATACAACCTGCCGAAAATAAATTTACGGAGGATTTTATTATGTCAGAAGCAAAGCTTTATCATCAGTCCGACTGCAACCTTGACTACCTTGCAGGTCAGAAGATTGCAATCATCGGCTACGGCTCACAGGGCCACGCACACGCACTTAACTTAAAGGAATCAGGCTGTGATGTTATCATCGGTCTTTATGAGGGAAGCAAATCCTGGGCAAAGGCTGAAAAGCAGGGCTTTAAGGTTTACACAACCGCAGAGGCTGCAAAGCAGGCTGATGTTATTATGATTCTTATTAACGATGAGCTTCAAGCAGATGTTTATAAGAACGAGATTGAGCCAAATCTTGAAGAGGGAAATATGCTTATGTTCGCTCATGGCTTCAACATTCATTTCGGTTGTATCAAGCCGCCTAAGTTTGTTGATGTAACAATGATTGCTCCAAAAGCACCGGGCCACACAGTTCGTTCCGAATATCAGGCAGGCAAAGGAACTCCTTGCCTTGTTGCAGTTGAGCAGGACGCAAGCGGCCACGCTCTTGACAAGGCTCTTGCTTATGCGCTTGGTATCGGCGGCGCAAGAGCAGGTGTTCTTGAAACAACATTCAGAACAGAAACAGAAACAGACCTCTTCGGTGAGCAAGCAGTTCTTTGCGGCGGTGTTTGCGCTCTTATGCAGGCAGGCTTTGAAACTCTTTGCGAGGCAGGCTACGACCCGAGAAACGCTTACTTTGAGTGTATCCACGAAATGAAACTTATTGTTGACCTTATCTATCAATCAGGCTTCGCAGGAATGAGATATTCAATCTCCAACACTGCTGAATACGGCGATTATATCACAGGCCCGAAGATTGTTACTGCTGAAACAAAGAAGGCTATGAAGCAGATTCTTACCGACATTCAGGACGGCTCATTCGCAAAAGAATTCCTTCTTGATATGAGCCCGGCAGGCCGTCAGGTTCACTTTAAGGCTATGAGAAAGCTTGCTTCCGAGCATCCGTCAGAGGCGGTTGGCGCAGAGGTTCGTAAGCTTTATAGCTGGAACAACGAAGACGACAAGCTTATCAACAACTGATAAATACATAAAGCAATTAGCAAGCCCTCGGAATTTTCCGAGGGCTTTTCTTTTGGCGTAGGAACGCCCTCCTCTGCGTTCCGCAAAAACGGGTCGGCGTGGAAACCGACCCCTACGAAATATCAGTTAGGTTTTATTATTCCCCGTAGGGCAGGGGTTTACTCCTGCCGAAAAAACGGTGTGAGCAAGCCCACACCCTACGGTGTTCTCCCGATTAATCGGGACGGGCAACCCGTCCCCTACAAAACATTATTGAGGTTTAATTGTTTACCGTAGGGCAGGGGTTATTCCCCTGTTAGGGGAAATGTCTGCGAAGCAGACAAAA
>SAMEA3663039__coassemble_154_pt1 | contig 28365 bp, 31 predicted proteins | sample SAMEA3663039__metabat2_low_PE_029 | metagenome-assembled genome bin SAMEA3663039 (sample SAMEA3663039) | pig gut metagenome | biome: pig gut; feature: pig-associated habitat; material: faeces | place: France | collected 2012
TGCATTTGTTGAAGGATAGTTCGGTCCGTCATCAAACGAAAGCGCAATCATCGGCAGAGAGGGGTCAAGGTCTGTTCTGATATAAAACGGAGCCTCAACAACGCTTATTTCGCATTGCGCCGTTTTGCCGTTGTAGGTTGAAGCGGTAACGGTTGCCTTGCCCTCTGAAACAGGGATAAGCTTTGTTCCCTCAACCTTAACAATATCCGGATTATCCGAGATTATCTGCGTTGTCTTTGATGCGCTTCCCGAGGTAACAGACGGGCAAAGATTAGCCGTTGTGCCCAAATAAACCGTTTTTGCGGAATAGGGATATGTTATCTCCTCGGGTGCGTCCTTAACGGTTATACTGCAAGATGCGGTAAGCCCGTTATATGTTTTAACGGAAAGCTTTGCCGTTCCGTTTGAAACACCTGTTATCTCTCCCAAGCTGTCAACCGTTAGGATATTCTCGTCAGAGCTTGTAAATTCAAAGCCGGAATTACATCCGCTTGAACCGGCCTGAATATGAACGCGGTATTTTTCTCCGTTTCCTATATCTGTTTGAGCCTGTGAAAAGCAAACTGAATCAGGCGCGTTGTCAACAACAACGGCAACATCGTGCAAGCCGACCTTAACGAGTGCTTCTCCCTTTGAAACGGCAGTAAATTTTCCGTTGCGGTCAACCTTAACAACCTTTTCGTTATAGCTTTTATATTTCAAAAGCGTATTGCTCTCAACGGGCAGATTATACTCCTGACCGACGCCTAAAATGATAACGCTGTTGTTTACATATATTGAATTTGCTTTAATACTTTGATTAAGAAGAACAGCCGCGGCGGCAATGGCAATCAAAGCGGCAACAAACGCCGCCGCCATTTTTCCGCTTACAGCTTTTCTTTTGCCTGCAAGCATTAATTCTGCCTCCTCACAATCTCATATTCTCCGCCGTCTGCACAGAAATATTTGCAGGCCTTGCCCGACGATTCAGCCAAAAATCTAACATATTCGTCTTCGTCAAGCGTTAAATTACAATATCCTCCGTCGGAATCCTCTTCGTCAAAAACGAACCAACGGCACTGCTCGCATAAGGCGTCCATTATCTTTTCATCTCCGCAGTTCTATGATAATTATATTAGAACAATCATCAAACTATTTCATATAAATCTAACTGTTATGAATATTATACATTTACCGTTTTGTAATATCAATATCAATAACGCACATATTTGTAATTTTTTTGTAAATATTTTTGTTAATTTTTAAATTAAGCAAGCGAGATAAATCCGAATAAGTTTTTTGTGAACGGATTTCCCGCTATGCTGTGTTAAAATACTCGTTAATCCGAAAGGATTAACTTCGTTTTGTGCCTTGCCTAACGAAAAATCCATTTCACAAAAAATCTGCGACCTAAAACGGAATTGATTTTGAGCAGATTTTTGCTTTGAGGAAGCAGTTAGGCTGGCGCCTTACAATAACGAAAAGCGAAAATATGCCGAAAGCAAGCCGTTTTAGGCTTGTTCGGATTTATCTCGCTTGCTTATGGTAAAAAAATACCGCTGAAAACTAATTCAGCGGTAAGCATTTATTTGATTATCAGTCCGGATAGCCGTTTGGATTTTGGCTTTGCCAACGCCAGCTGTCCTCACACATTTCTTCAATGTCTCTTTCAGCCTTCCAGCCAAGCTCCTTGAATGCTTTTGACGGGTCTGAATAGCAGGTTGCTATATCGCCGTCGCGGCGCGGTCCGATAACATAAGGAATTTCAACGCCGGATGCCTTTTCAAATGCCTTAACAACATCAAGAACGCTGTATCCTTTTCCTGTTCCGAGGTTATAAATGAAAAGTCCCTCTTCCTTTTCAACCTTTTCAACGGCTTTAACATGGCCGAGCGCAAGGTCAACAACATGGATATAATCGCGAACGCCTGTTCCGTCGTGTGTATCGTAGTCATTTCCCCAAACATTAAGCTTTTCTCTTTTGCCGATTGCAACCTGGGTGATATACGGCATAAGGTTGTTCGGAATACCGTTCGGGTCTTCGCCCATTGTTCCGCTCTTGTGCGCTCCGATAGGATTGAAATAGCGAAGCAGGCAGATAGACCATTCATTGTCGGAAACATATAAATCCTGCAAAATGCACTCAATCATATATTTTGTGCGTCCGTAAGGATTTGTAACACCGCCAACTGTCATATCCTCTGTAAGCGGGGAAACATTGTTCATACCGTAAACGGTTGCCGAGGAGGAGAAAACGATTTTTTTACAGCCGTTATTTCTCATAACATCAAGCAAAACAAGAGTTCCGTTAACATTATTATCAAAGTATTCAAGCGGCTTGTGAACGCTTTCGCCAACTGCTTTAAGACCTGCAAAGTGGATAACCGACTCAATCTTTTCCTTTTTGAAAATTGCGTCCATTCCCTCGCGGTCGCGAATATCACATTCATAGTATTTGAAATCTTTGTCAACAAGTGCACGGATTCTGCTTATGCTTGATTTTTTGCAGTTATAGAAATTGTCAACTATAACAACATCAACTCCCGCATTAATAAGCTCAACGCAGGTGTGGCTTCCTATATATCCTGCACCGCCTGTTACTAAAACTGCCATAAAAAAACCTTCCTTTACAGTTATTATATAATAATGTTTTTTATATATTAATTAATATGCCTTGCCCCAGTAGAGCATACTTTTAGCGGGCTTGCCGCAGCAAACGCAGGTGTCGCTCAAATGCTCCTGTTCAAGCGGAATACATCTTGAGCCTACACCGGTTAATTCCTTAACCTTATCCTCACATTCCTCACTGCCGCACCACATTGCCTTAACAAATCCGTCGCCGTTTTCTTCAAGCGCTTTGATTATTTCATCGGTGTTATTGCAGATATATGTTCTGCGCTCTCTGTTTTCAAGCGCGGATTCATAAAGTCCGTCGCGAACCTCTTTAAGCTTTTGCAAAACCGCCTCTTCAAGATTGTCAAGGCTAACGAAGGTTTTTTCTCTGTTGTGGCGTGTAACGATAACGCATTGATTGTTTTCAATATCCTTCGGTCCTATTTCAACGCGAACGGGAACGCCCTTCATCTCGTATTCTGCAAATTTCCAACCCGGTGTGTTTGAGGAAGCGTCAATTTTTGCTCTGCAAACCTTTTTGAGCCTGTCGCAAACTTCGTTTGCCTTTTCAAGCACACCCTCCTTGTGCTGTGCAACGGGGATAACTATTGCCTGAATAGGCGCAACGGCAGGCGGAAGAACAAGTCCGTTATTGTCGCCGTGAGTCATAATGATTGCGCCGATAAGCCTTGTTGTCATTCCCCAAGAGGTTTGATGGGGATATCTTAATTTGTTGTCCTTATCTGAAAACTGAATTTCAAATGCCTTTGCAAAGCCGTCTCCGAAATAGTGCGAGGTTCCGGCTTGAAGTGCCTTTCCGTCGTGCATAAGTGCTTCAATGCAGTAGGTGCGCTCTGCGCCTGCAAATTTATCGCTCTCGGTTTTCATACCCTGAACAACGGGAATTGCAAGATACTCCTGGCAGAATTTTGTGTAAACATTAAGCATTTTTTCCGTTTCCTCAATTGCTTCCTCGGCAGTTGCGTGAAGCGTATGGCCCTCCTGCCAAAGAAATTCTCTTGAACGCAAAAACGGTCTTGTTGTTTTTTCCCAGCGAACAACGGAAACCCATTGATTGTAAAGCTTCGGTAAATCACGGTATGAATGAACAACATTTTTGAAATGCTCGCAGAAAAGCGTTTCGGAGGTTGGGCGAACGCAAAGGCGCTCTTCAAGCTCCTCGCTTCCGCCGATTGTTACCCATGCACATTCGGGAGCAAAGCCTTCAACATGGTCCTTTTCCTTTTGAAGCAGGCTTTCGGGAATAAACATAGGCATACAAACATTTTCGTGTCCCTCATCCTTAAACATACCGTCAAGAATTTTTTGGATATTTTCCCAAATAGCATAGCCGTAAGGGCGGATAACCATACAGCCCTTAACGCTTGTGTATTCAATCAGCTCGGCCTTTTTGCAAATATCGGTATACCATTTTGCAAAATCCTCATCCATAGAGGTTATGTCGTCAACCATTTTCTTCTGTTCTTTTGCCATTATGTTCTCCTTAAATATATTAATATGAAAAAATCCACATAAAATTATTTATGTAATTAATTGTTAAAAATCAGCAGATATTATTATAAACCATTAAAGATAATATGTAAATATGATTTTTCTATAAATTTTTCAAACAAAGGAATGGAATTTTTATATAAAAAACAATTTTTGAAAAATATTATTGCATTTCAAAATTAGGGTGCTATAATGAGGATTAAATTAAAGGTTAGAGGAGGCGGGTATATGAATTTAATGCCCGTAACAATGGGGCTAAAAGAAGAATTGTCCGACCAGCTCGATATAAAGAGCGTTTTCACAATTCCTCACACCAATATTTCCATTGATGAAACAACCGTTGTTTCGTGGATAATAATTGCGGTACTCACGGTGCTTGCAATTATTCTGACAAGGAATTTAAAGGTCAGCGGGGAATTGAGCAAGCGTCAGCAGATTCTTGAAGTCTGTATGGATAAGCTGTATTCCTTTTTCGGAGATATTCTCGGAGAGAAGGGAGAGCGGTATATCCCGTGGCTGTCGTGCGTTGCCATTTATATAGGCGCGGCTAATATGATAGGGCTTTTCGGCTTTAAGCCGCCAACAAAAAGCTTGCAGGTAACCGCCGCGTTGGCACTGACGAGTATTGTGCTTGTTGAATTTGCAGGAATAAGGGCAAAGGGCATAAAGGGTCATCTGAAATCCTTTGCACAGCCCGTAGCGGTTGTTTTGCCGATAAATCTGCTTGAAATTATTATTAAGCCGCTTTCGCTTTGTATGCGACTTTTCGGTAATGTTTTAGGCGCATTTATCATTATGGAGCTTTTGAAAAGCATAGTCTTTTTTAAGGTTGGCGTTTCGCTTGCATTCAGCTTTTATTTTGATTTGTTTGACGGCTTTTTGCAGGCATATATATTCGTATTTTTAACTGCAATGTATATTCAGGAGGCTATCGAATAGAAGCCTCAAATTAAAATTCTAAAATATTATTTTATTAAAGGAGAATGAATTATGGGAGTAGCAATCGGAGCAGCAGTAGCTGTATTGGCAGGTTTAGGTGCAGGTATAGGTATCGGTATAGCAACAGGTAAGGCAACGGAGTCAATCGCCCGTCAGCCCGAAGCGGCAAACCAGATAAGAACATCACTTCTTCTCGGCTGTGCGCTTGCCGAAGCAACCGCCGTTTACGGACTTGTAGCAAGCATTCTTATTATTTTCTTTGTTAAATAAGAGACTCAAAAAATCTCATCGAAAGGAAACACGGTAAATGCTTAAACTTGATTGGAACATTCTTTTTACGCTTATAAATCTTGTTATATTTTATTTGCTTATGAAAAGATTTTTGTTCAAGCCCATTCTTAAAGTTATGAATGAGCGTAAAGAGATGATTAATAATCAGATGCAGCAGGCAGAGGATGCAAAAAACGAAGCGTTTGATTTAAAAACGCAGTATGAGGATAAGCTTCGTTCGGCTGATGAGGAATCGTCAAAAATAATTAACGAAGCAAAGCAAGCTGCAAAAACCGAATACGGCAGAATCCTTGATAAAGCAGGGGAGGATGCCGAAAAAATGAAGGAAAATGCAAGGCGGCAGATAAGCGAGGAAAGCGAAAGAGCCAAAAGAAGCGCAAGAGAGGATATTGCGTCTTTGGCAATGGAGGCTGCCGAAAAGGTTATCGGCGCAAGCATAACTCCTAAAACAGACAGTGATATTTTTGATGAATTTTTAAATGAAAGCAGTGATGAAAATGACTCATAGCATTGATGAAATAATCAAAACGCTGCTTTTATCGGAGGTCAGCGTTTCAGAGCTTGAAGCTGCTCAGGAATCGCTCAAAACGCCTGAGTTGCGCAAACTTCTTAATAATCCAACCGTAACCATAGGCGAAAAAAACAAGGTTGTTGACGAGCTTTTTCACACCTCTGTTTCAGAGCTTATTAAGCAGCTTTCGGTAACCTGCGATATAGATTTGCTTGATGATATTAAAAAAGCATATATTGCAGAGCTTGATAGGAAAAACAAGGTTGCCAGGGCAACTCTTTATTATGTAACCGAGCCTAACGCAGAGCAGCTTATAGGCATTAAAAAATTTGTTATGCGTGAGGCAAATGCCGGTCGTGCCGAAATAGATATGGTTTATGCGCCGACTATTATCGGTGGATTTATTATAGAAATAGGTAATAAGGTTTATGACCGAAGCCTAAAATCAAAATTAACAACAATTAAGGAAAAAATCGTTGAAGAGGCAAAGGTAACAAGCGGGGAGGACACCGCAAAAATAATCTCAATCCTCAAATCAACGGTTAATGATTTTGATTTTGAAGGCTCCGATGATGAAATCGGAACGGTTATCTCCGTAGGCGACGGTATTGCAACAATTCACGGGCTTGACCATGTTATGTACGGCGAAATAGTTGTTTTTGAAAACGGCGTTAAAGCAATGGTTCAGGATATAAAATTCAATTCCGTTGGCTGTATTCTTTTCGGACACGACAGCGAGGTGCACGCAGGCTCAAAAGTTCGCAGAACGCGCAAAAAAGCAGGCGTTCCCGTTGGCAGTGCGTTTATCGGAAGAATTGTTAACGCACTCGGCGAGCCGATAGACGGGCTCGGCGAAATTGAGGCAGAGGCTTATCGCCTTGTTGAACAGCCTGCGCCGTCTATTGTTGACAGAAAATCCGTTTGCGAGCCGCTCGAAACGGGTATTCTTGCAATAGATTCAATGTTTCCTATCGGCAGAGGTCAGCGTGAACTTATTATCGGCGACCGCCAAACAGGTAAAACCTCTATCGCGATAGACACAATTTTAAATCAAAAGGGCAAAAACTGTATTTGCATATATAATGCAATAGGTCAAAAGGCTTCAACGGTTGCCAAGCTTGTGGGAACGCTGAAAAAATACGGCGCAATGGATTACACGGTTGTTGTTTGCTCAACGGCGTCAGATCCCGCTTCGCTTCAATATATTTCTCCGTATTCCGCAACGGCAATTGCAGAGCACTTTATGTATCAAGGCAAGGATTGCCTTATTGTTTATGATGATTTAAGCAAGCACGCAGTTGCTTACAGAGCACTTTCGCTTTTGCTTGAACGCTCTCCCGGACGAGAGGCTTATCCCGGAGATGTTTTCTATCTTCATTCAAGGCTGCTTGAAAGGTCAAGCAGATTAAGCGATGAGCTCGGCGGAGGCTCAATAACCGCGCTTCCTATTATCGAAACGCAGGCAGGCGATGTTTCCGCGTATATTCCTACTAATGTTATATCAATAACAGACGGCCAGATTTTCCTTGAAAGCGATTTGTTTTTCAGCGGTCAGCGTCCTTCCGTTAATGTTGGACTTTCCGTTTCGCGTGTTGGCGGAGCGGCTCAAACAAAGGCAATGAAAAAGGCGGCGGGCTCCCTGCGTGTTGATTTGGCGCAATATCGCGAAATGGAGGTTTTCACGCAGTTTTCGTCAGACCTTGATGAAGAAACAAAGGCAGAGCTTAACTACGGTAAAGGCCTTATGGAGCTTCTTAAACAGCCGTTAAGCCGTCCAATGTCGTCGGCACAGCAGGTTATAACCCTTGTTTGCGCAACAGGCAAAAAATTTGCCGCAATTGCACCGAGCGAAATAAAGTCTTATCAGGCAAGGCTCCTTGATTATTTTGAGGATGTTCATTTTGATGTAATCAACGAAATTGAGCAAACCCGTGATTTATCGCCTCAGCTTAAAGAAAAAATACTTAAAGCGGCAGACGAATTCGGAAAGGCGAATAATGGCTAACGCAAGAGAAATTCAGGGAAGAATTAAATCTATAAAAGACACTATGAAAATTACAAACGCAATGTATATGGTGTCTTCCTCAAAGCTTCAAAAGGCAAGGCGCGATGTTAAAAACACAGAGCCGTTCTTTTATATGATTCAGGACGGCCTTGCAAAAATACTTAATATTGCCCCCGAAGCAGGCAACACCTTTTTCAACGAACGCCCCGAAAGAACGGGAAACAACAGAAGAAAGGGCTTTCTTGTTATAACTGCCGATAAGGGACTTGCAGGCGCATATAACCATAATGTTATTAAAATGGCAGAGGAAAGCGCCGCAATGGAGGAGCATAATATGCTTTTCATTGTCGGTCAGGTGGGGCGCCACTATTTTGAGCGCAGAAAAATTCCGATTGATATTAATTTCAGATATACCGCTCAAAACCCAACTATGAACCGCGCAAGGCATATTGCAAAAACACTTGTTGAGCTCTTTGAAAGCGAAAAGCTTGATGATGTTTATGTTGTTTACACGCGTATGGTTAATTCAATAACCGTTGAGCCTGTTATGACGAAGCTTCTTCCGCTGAAAAGAGAACATATAGAGATAAGAGATAAAAATAATTATTATGAGCATGCTGATTTTATGCCCGATGCGCAAACCGTTTTCAATAATATAGTTCCCGATTATGTTGCGGGCTTTATTTACGGTGCGCTTATTGAGTCGTATTGCAGTGAGCACAATGCGCGAATGATGGCTATGCAAACCGCAAGCGATGCGGCAACCGATATGCTAAGGCAGCTCGGTATTCAGTATAACCGCGCAAGGCAGGCGGCAATAACGCAGGAGATAACAGAGGTTATCGCAGGCGCAAAGGCACAGAAAAAGAAAAATCGGGAAGGAGGACTTCAAATATGAATAAAGGAAAAATCGTTCAGGTTATGGGTCCCGTTGTTGATGTTTATTTTGAAGGCGAGCTCCCGTCGCTTAAAGAAGCGTTAACCGTTGAGGTTGACGGCAAACGCCTTGTTATGGAGGTTTCCCAGCATATCGGCGCAGGCACTGTTAGGTGTATAATGCTTGCCGCTTCGGAGGGGCTTCATAAGGATATGGAGGTAACTGCGCAGGGGAGTGCAATTTCCGTTCCCGTCGGCAGAAAATGCCTCGGCAGGCTTTTTAATGTAACGGGCGAAACGATAGACGGGCTTCAAAGCCTCGAAAATGAACAGCATTGGGAAATCCACAGAAGACCTCCGTCATTTGATGAGCAGTCTGCCGAAACGCAGATACTTGAAACGGGAATTAAGGTTATAGATTTGCTTACCCCTTATGCAAAGGGCGGTAAAATCGGACTTTTCGGCGGTGCCGGAGTGGGCAAAACCGTTCTTATTCAAGAGCTTATAACAAATATTGCCAATGAGCACGGCGGATATTCAATATTTACGGGCGTCGGCGAGCGTTCAAGAGAGGGAAACGACCTTTGGAATGAAATGAAGGAATCGGGCGTTATCAATAAAACCGCCCTTGTTTTCGGTCAAATGAACGAGCCGCCCGGAGCGCGTATGCGCGTTGCCGAAACGGGACTTACTATGGCGGAATATTTCCGTGATGTTGAGCATCAGGATGTGCTCCTTTTCATTGATAATATATTCAGATTTGTTCAGGCAGGCTCGGAGGTTTCGGCACTTCTCGGCAGAATGCCCTCTGCGGTTGGATATCAGCCAACTCTTGCAACGGATGTGGGCGAGCTTGAAGAGAGAATTACCTCAACACGAAACGGCTCAATAACCTCTGTTCAGGCGGTTTATGTTCCTGCCGATGATTTAACCGACCCTGCCCCTGCAACAACCTTTGCTCATCTTGATGCAACAACCGTTCTTTCAAGAAAAATTGTTGAAAAGGGAATTTATCCCGCTGTTGATCCTCTTGAATCAAACAGCCGTATTCTTGAAGCGGATATTGTGGGCGAGGAGCATTATGAGGTTGCGCGCAGAGTTCAGGAATATCTGCAAAAATATAAGGAATTGCAGGATATTATTGCAATTCTCGGTATGGAGGAGCTTTCCGAGGAGGATAAGCAAACCGTTTACCGCGCAAGAAAGATTGAAAAATTCCTTTCCCAGCCCTTCCATGTTGCAGAAATGTTCACGGGCTTAAAGGGTGTTTATGTTCCCGTTGCCGAAACAGTAAGAGGCTTTAAGGCAATTATAGACGGCGAGGTTGACGATATTCCCGAGCAGGCATTCTTTAATGTAGGCACGCTTGATGATGTTTATAAAAAAGCAGAGGAAATGAAATAATGGAAGCCTTTAAGATTAAAATTATTGCTTCAAACAAGGTGTTTTATGACGGTATGGCGCAGAGCCTGACTATTCCGTATTTAGACGGCGGAACCGTAACCTTTCTTGCACACCACGAAAACACTGTTGTTCCGATAGATGTCGGCGAAATGAGACTTAAAACGGAAAGCGGAGAAATTATTGAAGCCTTTGTAAGCGACGGCTTTCTTGAATTTTTATCAAATGAAGCAACAATGATTTGCGTTTCGGTTGAAAATCCCGAGGAGATAGACACAAGGCGAGCCGAGGAAGCAAAGTATCGTGCCGAGGAGGAGCTTCGCCAAAAGATGAGCCAGATTGACTATTACACAACAAAGGCAAATCTTTCGCGCGCAATGGAGCGAATTAAGGTTAAAAACAGACATCAAATTTAGAGTTTTTAAAGAGGAAATCTTCATAAAAGCGGATTTCCTCTTTTTTCGGAGAATATTTATGAGCAGTATAAAATTAATTGCCTGTGATCTTGACGGAACACTTATGGCACCCGACCATTTAACAGTAACCGAAAGAACGAAAAACGCACTTTTGCAGGCACATAATAACGGAGTGAAAATCGCGGTTGCAACGGGAAGAACGCTTTCCGTTATCTATGATGTTATCAATCAAATTCCGTTTGCGGATTATGTTGTTTATTCAAACGGCGCGGCGGTCTGCGATTTAAAAACGGCAAAAACCGTTTTCAGCAGCTATATGAGCAAAAAAGCCGTTTGCGAGGTTGTTGATTTTCTTGAAAAATATCCCGTTTATTATGAGGTTTATTCGGGTGGCTGTCAGTATGCGCAGGCGGATAAGGCAGGCTATTTTGAGAATAACGGGCTTCCCGAGGAATTTCTTGAAAAGTATATGGAGTCGGTTAAATTCTGCGATAATCTTTGTGAATTTGCAAAAAGCAATCCTGTTGAAAAGATAAATCTTTATTATTTTAACGGCAAATATCTTGATGAAATAAGAGATTATCTTTTTTCACTTTCGGATATAGACCGCACCTCTCCCGTCGGCGGAGATATTGAAATGACTGCAAAGGGCGTTGATAAGGCGTATGCGCTTGAAGGCCTTTGCAACGGGCTCGGAATTTCAGCAGATGAGGTTATGGCTTTCGGAGATGCGGATAACGATATAAAAATGCTATCCTTTGCAGGCTTGGGCGTCGCTATGGGCAATGCAGATGAAAAATGCAAAAAAAGTGCTGATTATGTAACGCTTTCAAATGCTGAGGACGGCGTTGCCGCGGCGGTTGAAAAATTTGTTCTCGGCAAAAAGCCAAGGCTTCTTGTTTCTGCCTGTCTGCTCGGAAGAAACTGTAAATATAACGGCTCAAATAATGAAAATAAGGCAGTTATTGCTCTTTCGGAGCATTTTGAAATTGTGCCCGTTTGCCCCGAATGCTTTGCAGGGCTTAAAATTCCGCGTGAGCCGAACGAGATATTAAACGGCAGGGTTGTTTCAAAAGGCGGAAAGGATTTTACCGCCGAGTATAATGACGGTGCCGAAAAAACGCTTTATTGCGCAGAGGAGGCAAATGCCCGCTTTGCAGTTATGAAGGAAAGAAGTCCCTCCTGCGGAAAAGGGCTTATCTATGACGGAACCTTTTCCGGCAAAACAGTTAAGGGCAACGGAATTGCGGCGCAAAGGCTGATTGACAGCGGCATACTCGTTTTCGGCGAAAGCGAAATTGATAAACTGCTTGACGAAATTGAGATGTAAAGATATAATGAAACTGTAATAAGGATTGCCCGTTTTCTTTCGGGCGGAAAGGCAGTAATAATATGGATATTAAAAAAATCATTGCCGTTGTTTTATCTGTTTGCGTTGTAGCAGGTCTTGCGGTAACTCTTTCCTCGTGCTCCTCAAAGGAGGAAACAACAACGGTTATAACAACCGATAATGCAGTTGTTAAAAAGGCAGATTGCTTAGAGGTTATAAAAAGCTACACAACCGAGGAGCTCGGACTTGAAGGCACTTGGGATGATTATAATTTTGTAGGTCATGTTCCGGACGGTGTTGAGGTTAAGGACGGTACTCACGACGGCTATTATGTTGAGGTTAAGGTTGGAAATAAAACCCAAAATGAAGACGGAACAAATAATATTGATATTTACGGCGATTATTTCATAAGCTTTGACGGAAAAACAATTCTGTCTTACGACTCGTCAACAGGTGTTTATACTCCTCTTGCGAATGTTCACACTGTTTATGACGCACAGGCGCAAACAACTGAACAAGCGCAGTAATGCAGTAATAATAATGAAGCACTCTTCTTATTAATTTAAGAAGGGTGTTTTTTATAATTATTTTTGTAGACTAAATATTAATTATACAAACGGCGACTTTTGTTTGTTGAAAATCCCGTCGGAATGTGGTATGATAATTTAGTAAAGGAGTGCAGAATTTTATGAAAAAGGTTTCTTTTAGGTCAGGAGTGCATCCTTTTGAAGGAAAAAGCTTCTCCGAAAATAAAGAGATAGTAAAAATTCCCGCTGCCGAAATAATGGTTTTTCCGATGAGCCAGCATATCGGCGCACCTGCCAAGCCGCTCGTTAAGGCGGGCGACAGAGTTTTAAAGGGTATGAAAATAGCAGAGGCTTCCTCTTTTATTTCAAGCCCCGTTTTTTCTTCTGTTTCGGGCAAGGTAAAGGCAATTGAACAGCGTCCTGCCGTTAACGGCTCCGTTTGTGATTGTATCGTTGTTGAAAACGATTTTCTTGATGAATGTGAACAGGGCTTTGCAGAGGTCAGAAATCCTAATGATATTCCAAATGCAGAGCTTGCAAAAATCATTTCCGAAAGCGGTATAGTAGGTATGGGCGGCGCAGGCTTCCCAACGGGTGTTAAGCTTTCTCCCAAAAATGCAGATGATATTGATTATCTTATAATCAACGGCGCCGAATGTGAGCCGTATCTAACCTCCGATTATCGCTTAATGCTTGAAAGAACGGGAAATATTCTTATGGGCGTTTCCGTTGCTCTTCGCCTTTTCAAAAAGGCAAGGGCGGTTGTTGCCATTGAGGATAATAAGCCCGAGGCAATCAAGGCGTTTGAGGCGCAGTGTGCAGGGCTTGATAATATCAGCGTTATGAAGCTGAAAACAAGATATCCGCAGGGCGGCGAAAGAAGATTAATTGCTTCCGTTACGGGCAGAAAAATTAATTCGCATCTTCTTCCTGCCGATGCCGGAGTTGTTGTTTTAAATATTGCAACGGCTTATGCGATTTATGAGGCGGTTTGCTGCAATATGCCGCTTATTCACCGTGTCGTAACAATAACGGGCGATGGCGTCAATGCTCCGTGTAATGCCGATGTTCTTATCGGAACTCCCGTTTCGTTTCTTATGGAAAGGTGCGGCGGATTAAAGGAAAATGCCGTTAAGCTTATTTCGGGCGGTCCTATGATGGGAATGGCATTGCCAAGCCTTGATTATCCCGTAACAAAAACATTCTCGTCTGTTCTTGCGTTAACAAGCGATGATGTTGAAAAAATGAAAACAACGGCTTGTATCCGTTGCGGCAGGTGCGTTAATGCTTGCCCCGAAAATCTTGTTCCTCAACTGATGGCGCATGCCGCCAATGCAGAGGATTATGAACGATTTGAAACGCTAAGCGGTATGGAATGTATTGAATGCGGATGCTGCACCTATGTTTGCCCCGCAAAAAGACCGTTAACTCAAACCTTTAAGCTTGCAAAGGCAAAGGTCAGAGCAACAAAGGTTGCTAAGTAAAGGAGGCTGAATAAATAATGTATAATGTTTCTGTTTCCCCGCATGTAAGGGATAAAAGTTCAACCTCAAAAATAATGCTTGATGTGTGCATTGCACTTGTGCCCACTCTTGCTTTCGGCGTTATTCATTTCGGATTAAATGCGCTTATTGTTATTATTTCATCTGTTTTAAGCTGCGTTATCTCCGAAGCCGTGTTTGAGCTTATCGTTAAAAAGCCGCTCACAATCGGCGATTTGAGCGCAGTTGTAACAGGTCTTATTCTTGCCTTGAATATGCCGCCCGATGTTGCGTGGTGGGTTCCCGCAGTCGGCGGTGTGTTTGCAATAGTTGTAATTAAAATGCTTTTCGGCGGTATCGGTCAGAATATTATGAACCCGGCGCTCGGAGCAAGGTGCTTTTTGCTGATTTCCTTTGCTTCAAGAATGACCGATTTTTCTGTTGACGGTGTTTCGGGCGCAACTCCTCTTGCTCAGCTTAAAGCAGGGGAAAGCATAGATTTGCTTGATGCCTTTATCGGCTTCCAAAACGGTTGCATAGGCGAGGTTTCTGCGCTTGCAATTCTTATAGGCTTTATGTATCTTTTGGTAAGAAGGGTTATTTCAATCAGAATTCCGGGAATATACATACTTTCGGCAATAGCGTTCATATTCCTGTTTAATCTTCCGAGCGGTGTTCCGAGTGCAAACTATATGCTCGGTCAGCTTCTCACGGGCGGTCTGCTTGCAGGCGCGGTGTTTATGGCAACCGATTACACAACAAGCCCCATAACAAAGGGTGGTCAGATTATTTATGCGCTTTTGCTTGGCTTCTTAACCGCCGTTTTCCGCGTTCTCGGTTCAAGCGCAGAGGGCGTTTCTTATGCAATTATCATAAGCAACCTTGTTGTTCCGCTTATTGAAAAAATATCTGTTCCGAAGGCATTCGGTATGACTAAAAAGGAAGAGGTGTAAGGCTATGGGAAAATCCAAAATATTTAAAAATTGCCTTGCGCTTCTGCTTATAACCCTCGTTGCAGGCGCGGCGCTTGCGTGTGTAAACGAGATAACAAAGGAGCCTATCACGCAGGCAGAGGAAAAAGCAAAGCTTGACGCATATAATACGGTTTTCACAGACGCACAGTTTGTCAGCCTTGATAATGAAGAGGAGCTTCTTGCAATTGCAAACGGCACCGAATCTGCTTGCACTGTTGATGAGGTGCTTGCCGCAGAGGATGAAAACGGCAATGTTTTAGGCTATGTTATGTCGGTAACCTCTCCTCTCGGCTACGGCGGAGATATTAAAATGGCAGTCGGCATATCCTCCGAAAGCAATACAATAACAGGCTTTTCCGTTCTTTCAAACAGTGAAACGGCAGGCCTTGGCGCAAAATGCACCGATGAGGAGTTTTCCTCGCAGTTTGCAGGAAAAACGGCAGACGGCATTGAATATGTTAAGGGCGGCGGTGCTCAGGGCGATAATCAAATAGACGCCATCAGCGGCGCAACAATAACAACAAACGCAGTAACCCAAGGCGTAAACAGCGCACTTGATTTTTACAATAACTGTTTAAAGGAGGGGTAAGCATTGAAAACAATTCTTGAAAGACTTAAAAACGGAATTATAACAGAAAACCCCACCTTTGTTCTTATGCTGGGTATGTGCCCAACTCTTGCGGTAACAACCTCGGCAATAAACGGTATCGGTATGGGTCTTGCAACAACGGTTGTTCTTGTTATGAGCAATATGCTTATATCAATACTCCGAAAGGTTATTCCAAACGGCGTCAGAATGCCTGCTTATATAGTTATCGTTGCTTCGTTCGTAACGATAGTTCAAATGCTTCTTCACGCTTATGTAACCTCGCTTTATGACTCGCTCGGAATTTATATTCCGCTTATAGTTGTAAACTGTATAATCCTCGGCAGAGCGGAAAGCTATGCCTCTAAAAATAAAGTTATCCCCTCAATTTTTGACGGTATCGGAATGGGTCTCGGCTTCACAATCGGCTTAACCTCAATCGGAATTGTGCGCGAGCTTATCGGCGCGGGAACAATTTTCGGCTTGCAGGTGCTTCCGAAAAGCTATGAGGGCGTTTCAATATTCATTCTTGCTCCCGGCGCGTTTCTTGTTCTTGCGTTTCTTTGCGCTCTTCAAAACAAGCTCGGAGTTAAAGGTGCAAACCGCCATGTTAAAGAGCACGAGGCTTGCGGCGGCGATTGCCTTAACTGTTCTCTTTCCTGCAACGGAAAGCAGGTTGAAAAGGAGGGCGTTAAATAATGGTTAAAACTTTATTTCTTGTTCTTCTCACAACGGCATTGATAAATAATGTTGTTTTAAGCCAATTCCTCGGTATATGCCCCTTCCTCGGCGTTTCAAAAAATGTTAAAACCGCCGCAGGTATGGGCGGCGCGGTTATATTCGTTATAACAATCGCAAGCGCCGTAACTAATCTGCTTTACACAGGCGTTATCCAAAAATTAGGCATTGAATATTTAAACACAATTATATTCATTCTTGTTATAGCGGCTCTTGTTCAGTTTATTGAGCTTTTCCTCAAAAGGTTTGTTCCGAAGCTTCACGAGGCGCTCGGCGTTTATCTTCCGCTTATAACAACAAACTGTGCCGTTCTCGGCGTTGCGCTCACTAATGTTCAGGAGGGCAACAATTTCATAACTGCTGTTGTAACGGGCTTCGGCACTGCCTGCGGATTTGCAGTTGCAATAATAATCCTTGCAGGCATCCGTGAAAAAACAGAGCATAATGATATTCCAAAGGCATTTCGCGGCACTCCGGCGGTTCTTTTAACCGCTTGCCTTATGGCAATAGCCTTTTACGGCTTTAATGTTTTGGCGTAGGAGGTTTGATTTATGAGCTTACAGAATATTTTAATTGCAACCGCCGTTGTTGCGGCAGTAGGGCTTGTTATTGCAATCGTTTTAAGCATTGCCGAAAAGGCGTTTCATGTTGATATAGACGAAAAGGAGCTTGCAGTCAGAGATTGCCTTGCAGGCAACAACTGCGGAGCGTGCGGCTATGCGGGCTGTGATGCGCTTGCAAAGGCAATAGCAACCGGCGAAGCACCAGTAACCGCCTGCCCCTCGGCAGGAAAATCGGGAGCAGATAAAATTGCTTCCATTATGGGCGTTGAAGCAGGCGAATTTGTTCGTAAAACGGCGTTTGTTCGTTGCTCGGGCACCTGTGATGTGCGCCACCAAACATATCATTATTTCGGCACAAAAACCTGCGCCTCCGTTAAAGCCGCGCTCGGCAGAGGAGATATGACCTGCCGCTACGGTTGCCTCGGCTTCGGAAGCTGTGCAAATGCGTGCGATAATCAGGCAATCCGAATTATAAACGGAAAAGCGGTTGTTGAATCCGATTTGTGCATTGCCTGCGGAAAATGCGTTAAGGCGTGTCCGCAGGACCTTATAGAGATTGTTCCCTATGAGGCGAAATACAGAGTTCAGTGCCACAATCAGCAAAAGGGTAAGGCGGTTAAGGTTTGTTGCGAAGCAGGCTGTATCGGTTGCGGACTTTGCGAGCGAAACTGCCCGAACGATGCTATTAAGGTAACCGATAATATTGCTAAAATTGATTACGATAAATGCGTTGAATGCGGTATATGCGCTCAAAAATGTCCTTCAAAGGTTATAAGAATTTACGATTAATAATTTAGTTGAAAAGGGGAGAGAATTATGAAAAAATTTATTTCATCAGTTCTCTCCCTTTTAATTTTGCTTTCCCTTTGCTCCTGCTCGGCTGATAATTCCGTGCAGAAAAAGGAAATGTTTAAAAAGGATTTTATAGATTTGTTTGACACGGCTTCATCAATAACTGCGGCTGATGAATCTCAGCAGTCCTTTAATGAGCATTTTGAAGCCGTTTATGATGAGCTTGAAGAGTATTCACGGCTTTTTGATATTTATAATTCATACGGCGATTTGGTTAATTTAAAATATATCAATGAAAATGCGGGAGCCTCTCCCGTTAAGGCAGATGAAAAAATTCTTGATTTGCTTGAATATGCGGTTAAGGCTTATGATATAACGCAGGGCAGGGTTAATATAACGCTCGGCGCAGTCCTTTCCGTTTGGCACGCGGAGCGCGAAAACGGAATTGCTTCTCCCGAAATCGCAAGGCTTCCCGACAAGTCTGTCTTGCAGGAAAAGGCAAAAAGTGCAGATATAAGCAATCTTGTTATAGACGGGGAAAACGGTACGGTTTTCTTTAAAAATCCCGATATGCGCCTTGATGTCGGCGCAATTGCCAAGGGTTATGTTTGTGAAAAAATAAGCGAATTTATTGTTGAAAATAATATTTGGAGCAGTGCGCTCATTAATCTCGGCGGCAATATAAAAACCGTCGGCTATAAATATGATGACGGAAAAACGGAGTTTTCCGTAGGAATAGAAAGTCCGTCGGGCAGTGATTATGTTTGCATTATCAATGCCTCGTGCGGAAAAACTGCCGCAACGGCGGGCGATTATCAGCGTTATTATACTGTTGACGGCAAAAAATACTGCCATATAATAGACCCCGAAACGCTTATGCCTGCCGAATATGTCAGCGCAGTTTCTGTTGTTTGCAATGATTCCGCGCTTGCCGATTCGCTTTCAACCGCTCTTTTTAATATGAGCGTTGAAAACGGAAAAGCACTCGTTGAGTCGCTCGGCGGCGTTGAAGCGGTTTGGACTGATAAAAACGGAAAGGTTTATTATTCTTCGGGCTTTGAGGATTTGATTAGGTAATGAAAAAGGCGTTTAAGAAATGGGATTTTGTTGTTCTTGCGGCGGTGCTTCTTTGCTCCGTCATTGCCTTTTTATGCCTTAATGTATTCAATAATGAAGCAGGAAGCTATGTAGCGGTTGAAGTAAACGGAGAAACGCAGGCAACTCTTCCTCTTGATGAGGACACCGTTTACGAAATAATAATAGACGGCAGAGTGGCAAACACCGTTGAAATATCCTCCTCGCAGGTTACGGTTTCCTATGCTGATTGCCCCGATAAAATATGCCGAAATCAAAGGGCAATTTCAAAGGCAGGCGAAAGCATAGTCTGCCTGCCGAATAAGGTTATCATAAGCGTTAAGGGCAACTCGAATGAGCAGATAGACGGGGTGGCAAGATGAACACAAAGGCGAAAAAAACTGCATATTATGCGCTTTGCATTGCGCTTGCCTTTGTTTTTTCCTATCTTGAAAGCCTTATTCCGCTCAATATCGGAGTTCCGGGAATAAAGCTTGGGCTTGCAAATCTTGTTGTTGTAACTGCGCTTTATGTTATGGGCGAAAGAGACGCCTTTATTATATCAATGATAAGAATTTTGCTTTGCGGCTTAACCTTCGGCGGAGTATTTTCGCTTGTTTACAGCTTTGCAGGCGGTGTTCTTTCGTTTGCGGTTATGCTTTTGGCAAAAAGAAGCAAAAGGCTTTCCGTGCTCGGAGCTTCCGTTCTCGGCGCGGCGGTGCATAATGTAGGTCAAATTGCCGCCGCCGCAGTAGTTATGAAAAATGCCGGCATATTTTATTATCTGCCCGTGCTTCTCCTGTCGGGTGCCGTAACGGGTGCTCTTATAGGTGTTTTGTCGGGCGCAGTTATATCAAGAATAGAAAAGATAAAGGAATGATGAATATTGATTATTTCTTATAAGGGCATAAAGCCTAATGTGTCAAACGCGGCTTTTGTTGCCGAAAATGCCGTTGTTGCAGGCAATGTAACGCTTGAAAGGGGCAGTTCAATTTGGTTTTGCGCAGTTGTTAGGGCGGAGGAGGAAGATGTAACCGTCGGCGAGGGCAGTAATGTTCAGGATAACTGCACGGTTCATTCCTCAAAGGGCTATCCCGTAAAAATCGGCAGTAATGTAACAATCGGGCATAATGCGGTTGTTCACGGCTGTACGGTCGGAAACGGCAGCCTTATCGGTATGAACGCAACAATTTTAAACGGTGCGGTAATAGGCAAAAACTGTCTTGTGGGCGCAGGTGCGCTTGTTACGGAAAATAAATCCTTCCCCGATAACACCTTGATTTTGGGCGTTCCTGCAAGAGCTGTCGGCACAATAGATGATGAGGCGGCACGGAAGATTGCCGAAAATGCCGAGGCATATCTAAAAAAAGCAAAGGAGTACGGCTCGCTCGGTATTCAGGCGAAGCCTCTGTAAAAATTATGAACATATCAGAAATTAATATAAGAGACCCGTTCGTGCTTGAAAATGCAGGAGTTTATTACCTTTACGGAACACGCGCCGAAAGCTTTGGCAAGGGTGTTAACGGCTTTGATGTTTACACATCATTGGATTTAAAAGAGTGGAGCGCTCCTCACGAATGCTTTCGAGCCGATAAATTCGGGCTGAACAGGGAGGTTTGTTGGGCACCCGAGGTGCATAAATATAACGGCTCTTTTTATATGCTTGCCACCTTTACAAAGGAAAACGGACTTCGCGGAACATATATTTTAAAATCCCAAAGCCCTCTGGGTCCGTTTTATCCGCACAGCAATGGCGCGGTTACTCCTTATGAATGGGAGTGCCTTGACGGAACGCTTTATATTGATAAAAACGGATTGCCTTATCTCGTTTTCTGCCATGAGCATACGCAGATAACAGACGGAACTGTTTGCCGTGTTCGGCTCAGCGAGGATTTAAAAAATGCAGTCGGCGAGCCTGTTTGTCTTTTTAGCGGTTCGTCGCCGTATTATATTGAAAAAAAGCCTGCGGGAGAACACTATATAACAGACGGACCTTTTATGCACAGAACCGAAAGCGGCACGCTTTTGCTGATTTGGTCAACCTTTATTAATCACACCTATGCACAGTGCGCCGCGCGCTCCGATAACGGCGAGATAGACGGGGTGTTTGAGCATATTGAGCCGATTATGGCTGATGACGGCGGACACGGAATGATATTTGAATTTAACAACGAAAAGATTTTAACATATCATTCGCCGAATAAATCGGGCTTTGAAAGGCCCGTGTTTAAAAGAATAACGGAGCTGGCAGATAAAATTATTATTTCGCAGTAATTTGTGTTGAAAAAAATTCGGTGGTGTGTTAAAATACTGATGAAAAAAACAGGAGGTATAATAATTATGGCTTGCTTTGTAGTTCCTGCGGCAGAGGCAGTTATCGTAACCGCCGCCGCATTAATAATTAAAAAGAAAGAGCAAAAGCTCGCTGCACCAAAGCTTGAAGGCGCGTCCATCAGCGATATTCAAGCAGAGCAGGAGGCAAAAAAGCCCTCTGTATCCAAAAAATTAGGCTGGCTTGCAAGGCTTCTTTGGGGAGGCGTTGTGCTTCTTGCGTTTGAGCATTTGTGGCACGGAGAGATAACCCTGTATCCGCCGTTTTTAACTGCAATGAGCAGTCCAACGGCTATTCGGGAAATGCTTTCGGAAATGGCAACGGTGGGAACGGCTATGTCCTGCGTTGTAACTGCCGCTTGGGGTATGCTTTGCGCGTTTGCGGATTTGAAATTTAAAAAGCTCAAAGGCGCGGAAAAGCCTGTCAGCTCTGCTCAAAAGCAGTAATTCGGGAGATTGATATGCATCTTATAATCACTCTTCTTTGTGCGGTTTTCAGCACTTTTTTATGGTATAAAAATCTGCCGAATGATAAGTACAAAATAAGCACATTATGCTGGCTCTTTTGGGGCGCTTCGCTTATGTGGGGCGTTGATGCCGTTTTTGAGTATAAGGAGCTCGGCGCAGAATATTTCAGTCCGTCTGCGGCAGATATGCTTAATGACGCATATCTCGGAATTTCCTGCGCGGTGCTTGCGCTTATTATTTGGCTTGCGGTTTTGCTTATCAAAGACCCAAAGGGAGCTTTGGGTAAAAAGAATAAATAATAGAATCAGGACGCTCTGCACTTTGAGCGTCCTTTTTTTATTGACTAATACCCCTTGTTATAATATAATTAAATATATATAATCTTTGAGAGTGATGAAATGACAAGTGTTGAAGAGCTTAAAAAACTAAATATTGAAATGCCGTCAGAGCAGGAAATAACGGGCTGTAACGGCTTTTATAACAGAGTTGTAAAAAGGGCTCTTGATTTGGTTTTTTCCGTTTTGCTTTTTATCATTCTTTTGCCTCTTTATTTGATTATTTCAATAATGATAGTTGCAGATGACGGTGCACCTGTTTTTTACAGAGCGCAAAGAGGCGGCTACAAAAACAGAAGCTTCAAAATATATAAGTTCAGAACAATGGTTAAGAATGCCGATAAAATCGGCGGCGGAACAACTGCCCTTAACGATTCAAGAATAACCAAAATCGGCAATTTTTTAAGAAAAACCAAGCTTGATGAAACGGCAAATTTAATTAATATCATTCGCGGAGAAATGAGCTTTATCGGCCCAAGACCCGAGCTTATTCGCTACACCGAAAAATATGACGGAGTTGAGAAATACATATTTGAGGTGCGCCCCGGCATAACGGATTACAGCTCCGATGTTTTTATAAATCTTGATGAAATAGTGGGCAGTGAAAACGCAGATGAAATGTATGAAAAATATGTTCTTGCAAATAAAAATGCGTTAAGGGTGCGCTATGCCGCCGAGGTTTCATTTAAAACGGATATAAAAATATTTTTCAAAACGGTTTTCGATGTTTTGAAAAAAGCGTTTTCCTTTATCTTTAAGAAATAACAGTTGGTGCTTTTATGGAATATATCAAATTAAAAAATTCGGATTTAACGGTTTCCCGAATTTGTATGGGCGGTTGCCCGATGGGCGGCTACGGTTGGGGAGATGTCAGCGAAGCAGAGCTGATAAAAGCAGTTCAAACGGCACTTGATAACGGCGTTAATTTTTTTGACACCGCCGACACCTACGGTCTCGGTCAGTCGGAAATAACTCTCTCAAAGGCCTTGGGAAAAAGCAGGCATAATGCCGTTATTTCCGACAAATTCGGAGTTAGAGCAGAGAGAGGAAGACCGACGGCTTACGATAACAGCCATGATTATATTATAAAGGCGTGCGAGGCCTCTCTCAAAAGGTTAAACACCGATTATATTGATATTTATACTGTTCATTACAGAGACGGCAAAACTCCTCTTTGCGAGGTTGCCGAAACGCTTGACGAGCTGAAAAAGCAGGGGAAAATCAGATATTATGCGCTTTCAAATATCAATTCGTCTGATGAAAAAGAGCTTGAAGGGCTAAAAGGAAAATTCGTTTCTTTTCAAAATGAGTATTCCCTTGCGTGCCGAAAAAACGAAAGGGATATGATTGCCTTTTCCGAAAAATATAATTTAACTCCGTTAACATGGGGCTCTCTCGGTCAGGGGATTTTGAGCGGAAAATATAACTTGAATAATGTTGATTTTTCGGAAAATGACAGACGGTCAAGAGATATTTATGTTAATTTTCACGGAGAAAAGCTCAAAAAAAATCTTGAAATTGTTGAAAGGCTGAAAGAGATTTCCGCCTGTGCGGACAAGCCTGTTTCGGCTGTTGCCATAAGGTTTATTCTTGATTATTTAAAGGACAGCGCCGTGCTTGTCGGAGTAAAAACTCCGCAGCAGATTTTATCAAATATTGAAGCAACGGGTTGGAATTTAAGCGAGAAGCAGATAAATATTTTGCTTGACGCTTCGGCGGATTAAACGAGGAGTGAGAAAAATGACAAGTGAACAGCTTGCTTGGAAAATAAGACGCCACGGTATTGAAATGACTCATTTATCGGGCGGCTCGCATATAGGCTCGGTTTTAAGCGTTGCGGATATTCTTGCGGTGCTTTATAACGATGTTTTAAATGTTTATCCCGATAAGCCTAATGCTCCCGAAAGAGACAGGGTTATTCTTTCGAAAGGGCACGCGGGCGCGGCTATATATGCGGCTCTTGCCGAAAAAGGATTTTTTCCTGTTGAGGAGCTGAAAACGCACTATCAAAACGGTTCAAGGCTTTCGGGCCATGTTTCCCATAAGGGCGTTCCCGGAGTTGATTTTTCAACAGGCTCTCTCGGCCACGGGCTTCCCGTAGGCGCAGGAATGGCAATGGCGGCAAAAATGGATTCAAGCAATTATCGGGTTTATGTTATCCTCGGCGACGGCGAATGTGATGAGGGCTCTGTTTGGGAGGCGGCATTGGTTGCTAATCATTATCAGCTTGATAATCTTGTTGCCGTAATAGACCACAATAAAATGCAAAGCCTTGATTTCTGCGAAAACACTATTAAGCTTAACCCCTTTGCAGATAAATGGAGGTCCTTTGGCTGGAATGTTATTGATATAGACGGTCATAATCACGAGGAATTAAAAAAAGCATTTAACGAAGCAAGGGGCGTTAAGGGAAAGCCAACCGTTATAATTGCAAACACGGTTAAGGGAAAGGGCGTTTCCTTTATGGAAAACGATATCCTTTGGCATTACAGATTTCCTCACGACGGCTGGGAATACGATAACGCTCTTGAAGAGCTTCACAAGGCTATGCCGGTCGGAATAACCGACCCTTACGATAAATGAAAAACGGGTGAAAAGCATTGAGAGATACATTTGTTAAAACATTAATTGAAATAGCCGAAAGGGATAAGAATGTTGTTCTTATAACGGGAGATCTCGGCTTCGGTGTGCTTAAACCGTTTTGGGAAAAGCTTCCGAATCAGTTTATTAATGCCGGAATAGCCGAGCAAAATATGACCGGCCTTGCCGCAGGAATGGCACTTGCGGGAAAAACCGTTTTCACTTATTCAATCGGTAATTTCCCTACTTTAAGATGTATTGAGCAAATAAGAAACGATTGTGCCTATCATAATGCAAATGTAAAAATAGTGTGTGTCGGCGGAGGCTTTACTTACGGCTCGCTCGGTATGAGCCACCACGCAACAGAGGACATTGCCGTTATGCGCTCAATGCCCGATATAACAGTAACTGCACCGGGAGATTTAACGGAGGCAGTTGAATGCACAAAGGCAATTTATAAGCAAACGGGAACCTGCTATTTACGACTCGGCAGAGGCGGAGAACCGAAAATTCATAACAAAATTGAGAATTTTGAACTCGGCAAGGCACTTAAAATTAAAGACGGAGAGGATATTGCCGTTTTTTCAACGGGAGCAATATTTGAAGAAGCAAACGAGGCGGTTGAAATGCTTTCAAGGCAAAATATCAATGCTTCGCTTTATACCTTCCCAACGGTTAAGCCGATAGATGTTGAAGCAATTAAGGAGTGCGCTTCACGGTGCAGCCTGATAGTAACGGTTGAGGAGCACAATATCGTCGGCGGCTTCGGCAGTGCGGTTGCAGAGGTTCTTTCAGAGATTGAGGGCAAAGCAAGGCTCGTCAGAATAGGTCTTAACGATAAATATTCTTCAATAGTGGGAACTCAAAAATATTTAAGAGCGCAGTACGGTATGGATGCGCAGACAATTTATAACCGTATTTTAAGCGAAATATAATTTTCAAGGGGAATGCAGTATGGGCAAAAAAATATTGATAACCGCAACAGAGCTGCATTTAATTCAGTTTTGGACAGAGCATATAAAAGGCTTAATTGAAAATTCAAACACGGTTGATATTGTTTGCTCAAATGTCGGCGGCAGGCTCGAAGAGTTGAAAGAACGGCTCAGGGAATGCGGAAATCCTCGGCTGAATGTTGTCGATCTGCAAAGAAGCCCTGCTTCTCCCAAAAACCTTTCGGGTTATTTTCAGCTAAGAAAATATTTTAAAGAAAACGATTATGATGTTGTTATAACTAACGAGCCTGTTATGGGGGTTATGACCCGCCTTGCGGCAAGAACGGTGCGCAAAAGGGGAGCAAAGGTTATATATTTTGCACACGGCTTTCATTTTTGGAAGGGTGCACCGTTTTTAAATTGGGCGTTGTTTTATCCAATTGAAAAAATCGGCTCGCATTTTGCCGATGTGATAGTAACAATGAATTCAGAGGATTATGCTCTTGCAAAAAAGCATTTCAATCGCGCCGAAATAAAATATACATACGGCATAGGCGTTGATTTATCGGAATTTGTTTTTGACGAAAAAATAAGAAAAGAAAAAAGAAAAAGCCTTAATATCAATGATGATGAGTTTGTTTTCTTTTCAGCCGCCGAGCTTTCAGCCAGAAAAAATCTTATTTTGGCGTTGCAGCTTGTTAAGCGAATGCGCGATGAAGGCTTTAAGGTTAGGTATTTTGTTAGAGGAACAGGACCTCTTGAAGATAAATTGAAAGAATACATAACCGAAAACAAGCTTGAAAATATCGTTTCTTTAATGGGCTACGGAAAGGATATTAAGGAAATGTGCCTTGCTGCTGATGCTTTTTTGTTTACCTCAAAGCAGGAAGGCTTGCCTGCAGCAGTTATGGAGGCTATGAGTTGTAATCTGCCGTGTCTTGCGTCGGACATCAGAGGTGTAAACGACCTGATACAAAACGGAAGGGGTGGGTTTGTTTGCCGCTTAAATGATGTTGACGGCTTTTGCGAAAAAGCTCAAATATTAATTGAGAATAATAACGAGGATTTTAGAGGAAGGCTTACACAAAGCAACAAGGAAGTGCTTTTGCCTTATTCGAGAGAAAATGTTTTTTCCTTTATAAACGGCTTGATTGAGTGAATATTTTAAGAAGGAGTGATAAAGTAAATGTGGATATTTATGGCAATTCTTGGCGTATTTTTCATATTGTATTTTATCATTCCTCAAAAGCACACTTGGATTTCATTTGTGTTTCTTGTTGTTGCCCTTGCCGTTTTGGCGTACCGTGCAGAGCCTAATCCAACAGACGATTTGGGAAGATATTTCAAAATAATAGATGCTATGCGCGCAGGCGGATGGGATAGATTTCAGCAGATGCTTGATAATAACGAATTTGATTTCGGTGCGCTTCCCGTTTGCGGCTATTACTTTTACTTTATCAGCCGTTTGCCGAATAATTATTTTCTGCCGTTTTTCACGATATTGATTTCTTACGGCTGTAATATGCTGTTAATTTATAAGGCTGCAAAAAGGTTTAAGGTTGATAAGTTCTATCTTATGATAGCGCTTCTCCTTATGCTTTCAACATATTGGTTTTATGATATTTACAGCGGCATAAGAAACGGTCTTGCTTTTGCGGTTTCGTTAATCTGCGTTTATTATCATTTTGTTGAAAGAAAAAATATATTGCTTTGCTTTTTCGGATATTTTCTTGCAATCGGGCTTCATTCATCGGGAATAGTTCCCGTTGCGCTTGCTGTTGTTGCGTGGCTGACATATAACATTGCAAGCAAAGTAATAAATGTTCTGTTAATATTTGCAATAGGCGGCAGTAGTGCGCTGTTATCATTTTTAGCAAATGTAACAGATAATAGCTTTATTCAAACCCTTGCAGGAAAAACGGAATCCGCTTCGGAGGGTATGGGGCTCAATTTCAGCACGAATTATCTTGTTAATGTTGCAACTTATATAGTCGGTATAATAATTATTGCGTATTGCTTTACATATATAAAAAAATATGTAACCGATATAGGCGACAGGCGCTTTTTCAGATATGTTGAGGTCGTTATGTTCTTTATGGCAGGCTCAATTTTAAGCTCCTTGCTTTTCCTTCGTATTGCAAGGTGGATTTTGCCTGTTCTTATTGCAGTCGTTTATATGGTTGGTATGCAAATTCAAAAGAACCGTATCGATTCGGGGCAGATAAACACATATTATCTTTCAAACACACCGCGCTCCGAACGCGTGCGGGCGTCAAATAAGGGTATAACAACATTCTTTATCGTTGCGTACTGCGCAGTTCATCTTTGGTATGATATTGCAGGAAGCAGCTTAATCTGGCTTCATTTTTAATTTTTTAGGATACCCTATACGGAGGAATTATGGATAAAATCAGCGTTATCGTTCCCGTTTATAAGGTTGAAAAATATCTTAACAGGTGCGTTGAAAGTATAGTTAATCAAACATATAAGGATTTGGAAATCATCCTTGTTGATGACGGCTCGCCCGATAACTGCCCACAAATGTGTGATGAATGGGCAGAAAAGGACGGCAGAATAAAGGTTATACACAAGGTCAATTCAGGTGTGCTTTCCGCAAGGCTTTGCGGAGTTGAAGCTGCGCAGGGAAGGTATGTTGCCTTTGTTGATTCAGATGACTGGATTGAAAAGGATTATTTTGAATACCTTTATAATCTTGCAAATTCAAATTCCGCTCAGGTTGCCTCCTGCGCTTTTTACGGAGTTAATGAGGGAGAAACAGAAGTAAAAAGTGCTTGTGCTTTGGATGAGGAAATCAAAGCATACGGCTTTGAAGGCACCGTAAAATATATGAATGAGGATTTTCTTTGGTCAATGTGCAACAAAATATATGAACGGCAGTTGTTTGATAAGCTACCCAAGCTTCCGGAGGGAATTACATTCAGCGAGGATATGATGCTCAATTATTTTATTTATAAAAATATTGATAAAATTGCAGTTTCAAATGTTCCTAAATATTATTATTTTCGTCATTTAGGCTCGGCGATTTCGGGCTGCATAACATTAACATCAAGAATGTGCGCGCCCGCTTCCTTTTGCGAAACGCCCTCCTTG
>SAMEA3663039__coassemble_160_pt1 | contig 26242 bp, 29 predicted proteins | sample SAMEA3663039__metabat2_low_PE_029 | metagenome-assembled genome bin SAMEA3663039 (sample SAMEA3663039) | pig gut metagenome | biome: pig gut; feature: pig-associated habitat; material: faeces | place: France | collected 2012
TTGAATCGGACATAAGAACTGGCAAGCCTGCCGCCTGCGCTTCTATAACGGAAACGGGAAGTCCCTCGTTTGTTGACGGAAACAAAAACAAATCAACCGCCTGCAAAACGAGGTCAATATCGTCCCGCAGTCCCAAAAAACGAACGCTTTTTTCAATTCCTAAATCCACAATTTTCTGCGAAAGCTCTTCGGTTTTTTCTGCTCCAATCAGCAAAAGCACCGCATTATTCTTTCTTTTATTAATCTGTGCAAAAACTTCTATTAAAAACGGGTGGTTCTTTTGCGCAATATCCGTTCTTCCTATATGGCCAACAACAAAGCAATCCTTCGTTTGCAAAAGCCCCTGCGCCTTTTCCCTTTTTGCTTCGTCAAAGGCGAATTTTTTACAATCAACGGCATTATTCAAAACGGTAAAATCGCTTTTTTTATACCAAAGCCGTCCTGCCTCTCTACTGCAAGCGAAATACTTATCTGCACCGTTTTTTCCGAGATTGAAAAGCAATTTATTTCTCTTTTCGTTTTCGGGTGTGAGCGAATAACATGTTGTGTGGCAATGGGTACAGATTTTATTTATGCCGTATTTTTTTGCAAGCGGAGCGATAAACGCTGTAAAATGCGGACAATGAATATGAACTGCGCTCCATTCGCCGCCGTGATTCTTTAAAATATTCTCAAGCTCTTTATTTTTAAAAAGAGCCTTCACGCTTGGAAAAGGGATTTTATAAACCCTGCCGCCGAGCGCTTCTATATCTTCCCTGCGTGTTTTTTCCTTATCCTGAAAATACAGAACATCAAACACAATATTTTCGGGCATGGCCTTTGCATAATTCAAAACAACGCTCATAACGCCGTTTGATATTCCTATATCGGGAATTACATTTAAAATACGCATAACACAATCTCGCAATAAATAATTATTAATTATATTATAAAATTTAGCAATTCCTTTGTCAATAACGGCTTTCGGCACAAAAAAAGCATCCGCAAAAGCGGATGCTGATTTTAATTATGGAAATAGAATTATTTGAGCTCAACAGTTGCGCCTGTTTCCTCAATTTTAGCTTTAAGAGCCTCAGCGTCTGCTGTTGGAACTGCTTCTTTAAGAGTTGAAGGAGCACCGTCAACAAGCTCCTTAGCCTCTTTAAGACCAAGACCTGTTGCTTCCTTAACAGCCTTAACAACCTGAATCTTGTTAGGACCAACATCTTTAAGAATAACATCAAACTCTGTTTTCTCCTCAGCTGCTGCTGCGCCGCCTTCTGCCGGTGCTGCAACTGCAACTGCTGCTGCTGCGCTAACGCCGAATTCTTCTTCTACTGCTGATACGAGCTCTGAAAGCTCAAGAACTGTGAGAGCTTTAAGCTCTTCAACAATCTTTGTTACGTTCTCTGATGCCATTTTGATTTCCTCCGTAAAATTTTTTAGTTAAATTTTTTAATTATTCTGTTGCAGCTGCTTCCTCTGCGGGAGCCTCTGCGTTTTCTGCGGGTGCTTCCTCTGCAGGAGCCTCAGCCTCTGCCGGAGCTTCCTCTGCGGGAGCCTCTGTCGGCTCGCAAGCCTCTACACCGCCTTTGTCAACAATTGCCTGAACTGCACGGGCAAATGCTGCGATAGGTGCGTTGAATACGCTGCAAACAGTTGCAAGAAGAACTTCTCTTGACGGAAGCTTTGCAAGTGATGCAATCTTTTCAACGCTGATTACTTCGCCGTCGAGATAGCCTGATTTTACACTGAAATTATCATGGCCGTCTGCATATTTTTGAAGAATGCGGGCAGAAGCAACATAATCATCTGCACAGGTTGCGATAGCAGTTGTGCCTTCAAGAACATCATCAAGACCTGAAAGACCTGCTTCGTCTGCTGCTCTTTTAAGAATTGAATTCTTAATAACGGTGTATTCAACACCTGCTTCACGGAGCTCTTTACGAAGCTTTGTATCATCTTCAACATTGATACCCTTGTAGTCAACAACAACGCCTGCGATTGAGCCTTTGATTCTTTCTGCAAGGGCAGCAACCTGAGCCTGTTTCTTTTCAAGAACTACTGTGCTTGGCATAACCTTACCTCCATAATTATTTGCCTTTGAAATTCAAAGGGCTTTATGGCTGTTTACCAAAAATAAAAAGTGCATTCCAAAAAGCCTTGGAATGCACAACATTTTTATAACTATATATAAAACAAATTATATATGCTTAAAATGCTCATTCCTCGGCAGGCGATATTTCTATCTTACGCCATACGGCACCTACTGTCTTTGGCTGAACAGCGAATGTATTTTACCACAAGACAAAAGCCTTGTCAATACCTTAATAAATTATTCTGCAACGGCAGTTGAACCAACCTTGTTAGGATTGATACGAACGCCGGGGCCCATTGTTGACGCTACTGCGCAGGATTTGATATACTGACCCTTTGCAGCGGCAGGCTTTGCCTTAATAACCGCGTCAAGAAGAGCATTGAAATTTTCAAGAAGCTTATCTGTTCCGAATGAAGCCTTACCGATTGGGCAGTGAATGATATTAGCCTTATCAAGACGATATTCAATCTTACCTGCCTTAGCTTCTGTTACAGCCTTAGCAACATCCATTGTTACTGTGCCTGCTTTCGGTGAAGGCATAAGTCCGCGAGGACCGAGCACCTTACCTAAACGACCAACGAATCCCATCATATCGGGGCTTGCGATGGCAACATCAAAATCCATCCAGCCGCCCTGAATTTTAGTTACAAGGTCTGCATCGCCAACGATATCTGCACCTGCTTCCTCAGCAGCCTTTGCAAGATCGCCCTTTGCGAAAACGGCAACTCTTACATCCTTACCTGTTCCGTTAGGAAGAACAACCGCACCGCGAACCTGCTGATCAGCATGGCGGGAGTCAACGCCTAAACGGATATGAACCTCGATTGTTTCATCGAATTTTGCATTTGCAGTTTTAACTGCAAGTTCAAGTGCTTGTGCACTTTCATATAATTTTGAACGGTCAACAAGCTTTGCGCCGTCTGTATATTTCTTTCCGTGTTTCATAATAAATACCTCCAGTGGTTAATCGGATTTTTCCTCCCACACGGGAATCAGTCCTCTACAACGATACCCATACTGCGTGCGGTTCCTGCAATCATGCTCATAGCCGCTTCAAGAGAAGCTGCATTGAGATCGGGCATTTTGGTTTCTGCAATCTGCTGAACCTGTGCCTTTGTGATTGTTGCAACCTTATTCTTATTAGGAACGCCGGAAGCCTTGTCGATACCGCAAGCCTTTTTAATAAGAACTGCCGCAGGTGGAGTTTTTGTTACGAATGTGAATGAACGGTCTTCAAAAACCGTGATAACAACAGGAATGATAAGTCCTGCGTCATTCTTGGTTCTTTCATTGAATTCCTTTGTGAATGCCATGATGTTTACACCATGCTGACCGAGTGCAGGTCCTACCGGCGGTGCCGGAGTTGCTTTGCCTGCAGGGATTTGAAGTTTAATTAAACCTACTACCTTTTGAGCCATAATTATTTCCTCCTAAAAATTGTGGTTTGGCGGGGAAGCAATCCCCTCCCACGCACCGAAAGGTGCATAATAAGCAGATATACTGCGAATTACCAAAAATTAATCTTCTGCTTTTTCAAGCTGATCAAGCTCGAATTCAACCGATGTTTCACGGCCGAACATTGAAATGGTTACCTGAACGCTGTTGTTGTTAACATCAACGCTTTCAACTGTTCCCGAGAAGCCGTCAAGCGGTCCGTCAATAACATTAACAAGATCGCCTGCCTGATAGGAAACCTCAACGCTGACCTTTTCAACACCGAGCTTTTTAACCTCTTCCTCAGTGAGAGCAACAGGCTTGCTTTCGGGGCCAACGAAGCCCGTGCAGCCTCTTATGTTGCGAACAACATACCATGTATCGTCGTTCATAACCATTTTAACAAGAACATATCCGGGAAATATCTTTCTTTCAACTTCCTTTTTTGTTCCGTCATCCTTTATTTCAACAACCGTTTCAGTCGGTACGGAAACCTCTTGAATTAAATCGTGGAGATTTCTGTTTTCAACAACGGTTTGAATGTTGCTTGCAACCTTGTTTTCGTATCCCGAAAAGGTGTGGGCAACATACCATTTTGCTTCATCCATTAAAAGAGCCTCCGTAAATAGATTTACAGCTTACTCTGCTGTTTGATCTGCTTCTTGCGAAGTTGCTTCTTCAAGAGCACTTCCGGTTGTATCTTCTACGGTTTGGCTGACAGTTGTTGTTTCTTTAAGGCTTTTAATACCTTTCATACCGAGTGAAAGAAGAGTATCAACACCGTAAATTGCCACGCCTACAATAATAACAACAATAAGAACGATAACTGTGTTTTTAAGCGTTTCCTTTGCAGTTGGCCAAACAACCTTTTTGCGTTCTGTGTTTACGCCTTTAAAGAATTTTACAGCTGATTTAAACGGATTTTTCTTTGGGGACTTTTTCTTGGGAGCCTTGGCAGACTTTTTCTGCTCTTCGGCGCTTGAAGTCTTTTTTTCAGCCATGTCTATCCTCCGTTACTTCGTTTCTCTGTGAAGAGTATGCTTTTTGCAGAATGGGCAGTGCTTATTCATTTCAAGCCTGTCCGGAGTATTCTTCTTGTTTTTCATTGTGTTGTAATTGCGTTGTTTGCATTCAGTGCAAGCTAAAGTAACTTTAACTCTCATTTCGGCACCTCCGTTTTTCTTTCGATATTTTAAATCTCCCTCACGAGCATTTGCTCTTACAAAAAAAGGGCAAAAAAAATTTACCCCCTTTTAGAGGTATGGATAATATACCACATCCGTTTCAATCCGTCAAGTGCATTTCAAAAAAAATTTGCATTTATTTCTATTTTATTATATTATATAAAAAACAAATCATATATATGGTGCTTTGGAGTTATTATGACCGCAATTATTATAGGCGCGTCCGCCTCGGGACTTGCCGCCGCAATTCAGCTAAAAAGGAATATTGAAAGCGCTGAGGTTACCGTTATTGAGCGGCTTGACGCTCCGTGCAAAAAGCTTCTTGCAACGGGAAACGGAAGATGCAACCTAACAAACACGAAAGCGGAAAACTATGAAGAGGTTTCGCAGTTTTTCGGCTCCTTGGGCTTAATGCTTCGCGAGGAGGAGGAAAGAGTTTATCCCTATTCTCTTAAAGCGGAAACGGTTGCCTCTGTTTTGCTTCGCGAATGTGAAAGGCTCGGAATTAAGATAATAACTCAGTGCGCGGCGGAAAGAATAGACAGACGCCTTAATGTTTACACAAATAAGGGAATATTCAAGGCAAACAGAGTTATCGTTTGCACGGGAGGCTGTGCGCAGAGCAATTTAGGCTCAAACGGAAGCGGATATGAATTTTTAACACTCATAGGGCACAGCGTTACACCTGTTTACCCCGCTCTTGTTCAGCTTATTTCTTCAAGCAAATATCCGAGAATGATTAAAGGCACAAGAACAAAATGCCTTGTTTCAGCCGAGATAGAAGGCGAAATAAAGAAAAGCGAATACGGCGAGGTGCTCTTTACTGATTACGGCCTTTCGGGCATAGCCGTTATGAATCTATCGGGTGTTTTTTCGGAAATACTTTCAAGAAAAAAATCGGCTCGTTGCACTGCAATTATTGACCTAATACCCGAAATGAGCAGGGAGGAAGTTTTATCTTATCTTGAACGGTTCGGAGATTTAAAGGGAATACTCGGAACGAAGCTTTCCGATATTATAATGAAGCAGGCAGACGGAGATTTAACAAAGGCGTCTGCAATTGCAAAGGGCTGGCGGCTTATAATAACAGGAACAAAGGGTTTTGATTTTGCGCAGATTGCCTCGGGCGGAATACCGCTTAATGAGGTTGATAACTTTAAATCAAAAAAGGTTAAAGGGCTTTATATATGCGGAGAAATTCTTGACAGGCAGTTTGAATGCGGAGGCTTCAATCTTGACTTCGCATTTCATTCGGGAATAACCGCGGCAAATATGATTACGGAAGAATTTAAAAATGATAAGAATTAACGAAATAAGGCTTTCTCTTGACGAGGATGAAAGCGAGCTTACAAGAAAAGCGGCAAAGGCGCTTCGCATAAATAAAAAATACATTAAATCGCTTACGATATACAAAAAAAGCGTTGACGCAAGAAAAAAGGACGATATTCATTTTTCCTATTCGGTTGATGTTGAAATATCGCTTGACGAGGAGCAGATTGTTTCCAAATGCAAAACGGGAAAAGTTTCTATTGTTAAGCCTTATTTTTATGAGCTTCCCGAAAACAAACGCGTTTCAAAATATAGACCCGTTATAGTCGGCTTCGGTCCTGCGGGAATGCTTGCAGGTATAATTCTTGCAGAGGCAGGACTGCGCCCGATAATACTTGAACGCGGAAAAGGTATTGATGAAAGACAAAAGGATGTTAATGAATTTTGGACAAAGCGCAAATTAAATGAGGAATCAAATGTTCAGTTCGGCGAGGGCGGCGCAGGCACCTTTTCGGACGGAAAGCTGACAACGGGAATAAAAAGCCCATTCATAAGAAAGGTTCTCAACGAGCTTTACGAAGCAGGTGCGCCCGAGGAAATTCTTTATTCCGCAAAGCCTCATATAGGAACAGACAGGCTTGCCGTTGTTGTTAAAAACATACGCAAAAAGATTGAAGCCCTCGGCGGAGAGGTGCGCCTTGAATGTAAGCTTGAAAGGCTGATTGTTTACAACAAATTTGTTCAGGGAATAACATATTCACACAACGGAGAGCTCATAGACGAAGAGGCAGACTGCGTTATAATGGCAATCGGACACAGCGCAAGAGACACGGTTGAAATGCTTTACAATTTAGGCGTTGAAATTATCCAAAAGCCGTTTTCCGTGGGCGCAAGAATTGAGCATCCGCAGAGCCTTATTAATAAGGCGCAGTACGGAAAATTCGCCGGCAACGAAAAGCTCGGTGCGGCGGATTATAAGCTTTCGTGCCACGGCCTGCACGAGCGCGGAGCATACACCTTTTGTATGTGCCCCGGCGGAACGGTTGTTGCCGCCGCAAGTGAAAAGGAGGGCGTTATAGTTAACGGAATGAGCAGTCTTGCACGAGACGGCGAAAACGCAAACAGTGCCCTGCTCGTTGGCATTGAGCCAAAGGATTTTCCGAGCGAGCATCCGCTTGCAGGAATATACTATCAGCGTGAAATAGAGCATAAAGCATTTGAGCTTGCGGGAGCAGATTACAGAGCACCTGCTCAGCTTGTGGGCGATTTTCTTAAAGGACAGGCAAGCACGAAACTCGGCGAGGTTAATCCAACCTGCCCAACGGGAGTTACACTTACAAATATAGACAAGTGCCTGCCCGAAAAGGTTTCGCAGACGATGAAATCGGCAATAGTTGAGATGGATAAAAAGCTCAGCGGCTTTAATATGTATGACGCGGTTTTAACTGCGCCTGAAACAAGGAGCTCAAGCTCCGTTCGTATTCTTCGCGATGAATTTTGCCAATGCAATATAAGCGGAGTTTATCCCTGCGGCGAGGGCGCGGGATATGCGGGCGGAATTGTTTCAGCCGCGGTTGACGGCATTAAATGCGCGCACGCAGTCCTCTCCGACGAGCATTAAAGTAATATAAACAAACAAAAACGACTGAATCCTTTTATGGATTCAGTCGCTTTTTTATATCCTCGATTGATTTTTGGAGTGTCGAGATCGCCACTCCCTACAAACATATATTTAAATTGTTATAAAACCTAAATGCAACTCCGTAGGGGAAAACTGTGTTTTCCCGTAAATCGCATTTATACAAAAAGCGGGCGAACGCAGTTCGCCCCTACGGGATATGATTGTTTTTTTGCGGTTATGAAGCACAAAAAAGGAACGCCGAGACGGCGTTCCTTTAAAGGCTTGATTGATTTTTGGAGTGTCGGGGTCGCCACTCCCTACAAAAAATATCATTTAGGTTTTTATACACCCCGTAGGGAACGCCGTCCTCGGCGTTCCGCAAAAAAAAACGGGTCGGCGTGGAAACCGACCCCTACAATCACAAAGAGAACGCGGGAGAGCAATTGCTCTCCCGTGTTGTTTTTATTTTGCTATTGTGCTTTCGGACCAAGAGCCGTAAACATATCCTGTCGGCCAGTTTCTCCAAGCACGAACACGAACATAATATGTTTGATTTGATTTAATGCCTGTTATTGTGTAATTGTTTACGCTATGACCTGTGATATATTTACTGCTTACACCTGTTTTAAAGGTTGGGTCTGTTGACCACATTACTACATATCCGTGTGAGCCAACAAGCTCCCAGCCTACCTTGATTTGACTACCGCTCTTTTGAACTGTCGGTGCCTTCATTGTTTCGCACGCCGCACACGTGTGGAGCCTTTCGCTCGGAACTCCTTCTCTTCCGTCCTCTACTGCCGCTACTCTGAAAATATATTCATATCCGGGTGTTGTTGGGCTGATATATTTATTTGTTGAAACTGTGTCTAACAGTGTCCAGCTGTCATTTGCTTTGTTATAGCCATAAACATTATAGCTATCCGCTGCTGCCTGTGCATTCCAGGATATTGTTAGATTTACTCCGTTTGCTCCTCTTGCAGAGGTCTTTAAGCCTGTTACCTTTGCTATCGTTTGGCCTGCCTTTACTCCCTCTGACCATGAGCCGTATACATATCCCGTTTCCCAGTTTCTCCAAGCGCGAACACGCACATAATACTGACTTGCACCCGACGGAACGCCGATTGTGTAGCTACTCTTACTATGGCCTGTGATATACTTACTGCTTACGCCTGTTTTGAACGAAGCGTCCTTTGACCACATTACCACATAGCCGTGCGAGCCAACCAAATTCCAATCAACCTGTATCGTTTTATCATTCGTTGCTATAACGCTCGGTGTGCTTATTGTTTCACAGGCGGCACAGGTGTGGAGTGTATCGCTTACAGGTCCTTCGTTTAAATCCTCAACATAAAATGCTGATACTCTATAATAATACTCATAGCTTGGAGTTACCGTTTCATCAATATATTTAGTAGTATCTGTGTTGCCGATAAGAGTCCAGCTGTCTGCCGGCTTATTATACGCATAAACATTATATCCCGTTGCATCCTCTACTGCGTTCCAGGAAAGTGTGAGCGTTGAACCATTTGAGCCTCTTGCTATTGTTCTAAGGTTGGTTGGCTCTGACTGAGGGGTGGGAGTAACAAATTTAATTACCTCTTCAAGCCTTTGGGCAAAGCAGTTTGCGTTAACCTTTTGCCCTTTTTCATTTAAATGAAGTTTATCCATTTTAAAATATGTTGGTACCTGTCCGATTTCAATTTCGGTTAACGCTTCTTCAGTCGGCTCCTCATTAATTATTGTATAGGCATTTTCCAGAAAGTATTCTCTTGTGTTAACAAAATGTATTCCGAAAGCATTAGACATCATCTTTTCATACAGAGCAGAATTTTCCGCATTGTATCTGTCTGCGGTTGTTACGCCGCAAACAACAACTCTTTTCGTTCCGGCATAATCAATCATAGCCTGAATGTCGGAAATAACTTCGTTTATTTTTTCCTCGCTTTCAAGCTGCCATGTTTGAATATCATTTGTACCGGCGTGAATAATTAACGCATCCTTTAATGAAAGCTTTGAAATATCATTTTGAATTTCTATCACTGTTGAATCGTTAACATCAACTGCCTCGCCGTCAAAATCTCTGTAAAAAGTATAAATATAATCAGGAGAACTTCCTGACCTAATAATTCTTCCGTTTACCGAATTGATAGTAACTCTCGGAAAAGATGTTGGAAGTGATCCGCCAACCTCTCCCCTTATTTCTATATCAACTCCTTCGCTTGCGCTTTCGGGAATTGTGAATGAATTGGTAAACATTTTATAAGTTCCGCTTCTGTATGCTATTTTGCGTGTTGTGTCTCCTGAACATCCATTATTTTCAACAATATATTTTCCGCCGTAAAGCGAATATAATTGCATTGGATATGTTGAATTATAATTTCCGCTTGATATTTCGGTTATACTGTCTCCGTAGCAAACAATCCTGTTTGTTATATCACCATCATCTGTTATAGGCAAAACATGAATTATATTGCATTTAATTCCGGAGCAAACAGACGAAAAATACTTATAAGAAGAACTATTAGCCGGCAAATAAACATTTAGCGGGTTCTTCATATGAGCAATTATATCGGTAAATGATTCAAGGCAGGCTGAATTGATAACTATATTTTTAAGACTATCACAGCCTCTTATCACATTATCAAGATTTATTATATTGTCAGGGAATGGGCTGATATATTCAAGCGACGAACAATTTGTAAACATATTGCCCCAAGATTTAGGATTATTCGTCATTTTCGACATATCAATATTATATGATTTCAAATTAGTGCAATTAATGCAAGCGTAATCAGTTGACGAAATCGACGAGGCGTTAGAAAAGCTTCCCTCAATATATTCAATGCTCGAACAGTTTTGAAAAAGCTTGGTTTCAACATTATTTGTTAAATAACAGTCATCAAAATAAACACGCTTAACAACAGAATTTTCAGCAAATGTTTTCCAAAGTGCAACCTCATACTCCTTTGAATTATATGTCATTGTTTTAGGAACAATAATATTTGCTTTATCTCCGATATATGATGTTAACCTAATAAAATTTCCTGCAATGCTAAATTCAAAATCCTCTGCAACGGCATACTCGGCATCATCATTTTGAGCTTGCGCAGAGAAATCGGCACATGGTAAAAAACTAAAAAACATAATTATTGTTAATAACACACTAACTGCTTTTTTCACATTAATACCCCCAAAAGAAATATATATATTCAATATAATTATATGGCAAAACATTTTCACTGTCAACACAGTCTATTTGTAATTGAGGAAAATCAAAAGAGCAAAAAGCATCAGAAATCAAAAAAGACTTCTGATGCTGTGAATTATTTTGAAAGCAGGGCGAACTGATACGGTGGGAGGGTTAATATGCCGTTTTTTGAGGAGAACTCAAAAAAGCTATACGAGTTATCCCATTCCTCGCCGACGGGTATCTGCAACTCACTGTTTGAATTATTTACGGCGGTTAAAACGCTGTTTTCCTCGCTTCTTCTGACATAAGCAATTGCACCGTCTGCGGCATAAAGAGGCTCGAACGAGCCCTCCTTAAACGCCTTGCATCCCCTTCTTATTTCGCCGAGGCGCTTATACCATTTATAAAGCTCCTTATTTATATTATCCCACGGGAAGCAAGCGCGATTGAACGGATCCTTCATTCCCTGCATACCTGCTTCGTCGCCGTAATAAAGCGACGGAACGCCGGGGAGAGTATATTGAATGAGGCTTGCAAGCTTCATCATTGAAATGCCTTTAAGATAATCATAATCGGAAAGCTGATTATGACTGTGCTGCCACGCGCGGTCCTTACCCTCTGCGCTTTCGCCTGCAAGGCGCGTTATTGCGCGCTCTGTATCGTGAGTGCCGATATGATTCATAAGCACATTTAAAACGCAGGGCGGATAATTTTCAACAATGCTCATAATGCCGGACATAAACGCCTGCGCATTGCCGAATTTAACATAATTCAAAATTGCATCTGCAAACGGATAATTCATAACAGAATCAAGCTGTTCGCCGAGAAGATACCTTCTTCTTTCGCCGTAAGCAAATTTATTTGTTGCATCCTCCCAAACCTCACCGATAATAACGGCGTTTTCGTTTTCCTCCTTAACCGCCTTGCGCAAATCATCAAGAAAAACATCGGGAAGCTCATCGGCAACATCAAGCCGCCATCCGCTTATACCGAGGCGAAGCCACTTTCGCAAAATTCCGTTTTTGCCGCAGATATATTCGCGGTAGCCCTCATCCTCCTCCGACACCTCGGGAAGCAGCTTTATTCCCCACCAGCTTTTATAGCCGTTTGGATAATCGGTGAATTTATACCAGCTGAAATAAGGACTGCTTTTACTGTTATACGCTCCTACGGTGTTATAACGGTTATACATATTAAAATACTTTGAATCACAGCCCGTATGGCTGAAAACGCCGTCTAATATAACCGAGATACCGAGCCCGTGCGCCTTCTTGCAAAGGCTTTCCAAATCGCTTTCATCGCCGAGAAGAGAATCAATCTTTTCATAATCGGCAGTATCATATCTGTGGTTTGAATGGGCTTCAAAAATCGGATTGAGATAAATACAGGAAACGCCGAGACCCGAAAGATATTCAAGCTTTTCCTCAACGCCCTTTAAATCTCCGCCGAAATAATCGTTATTCCAAATGCCGTTCATTTGGCTTTCCTGCCAATAGGGCTCCTCGCCCCATTTGCGCATAACGCGGCTTTCGGGAACATTTTTCTTGGGCGTTTTACTGTTGTAAAACCTATCGGGGAAAATCTGATAGATAAGACCGCCTTTGAGAAAATCGGGAGTTTTGAAATCCTTTTCATAAACGGTTTGCTGAAATTCCGTTCCCTCCGCATTCAAATCGCCCTCGCCGTTGCCGACATTTTTAACGAGCGAATTGCCCCAAGGCGTTTCAAGCTCAAAATGATAAAAATAAAGGCCTGCGGTTGTTGCTGAAAAATGAATTTCCCAATATTCGTGGCTCTCACCGCACATTCCCGCCCAAAACATATTATAATAAACGGTGCTCTCATTGTCCTTAAAAACGGCAAGCCTTGCGCACGAGCACTTAATACATCTTGGAACAACAAGCCTGAATTTAACCTGTTCATCAACGGCAATTGCGCTTATCTGCGATTTATATTCTTTTTTTCGTGAATTGAATATCTGCATAAAATATTACACAGGCAAGGACATTTAAATTATAATGCCCTTGCCGTCTTTCATTTTATTTATTATTTTTTTGCCGTTTTCTTTTTTGAAGCGGTTTTCTTCTGTGCTTTTTTTACGGGAGCACTTTCAGCCTCTGCAGGCTTCTTTGCTTCCTCGGGAAACTGAACGGGCTTTGTGTGCCAAATATTATTTGCATAGTCCATAATTGAACGGTCTGCGCTGAACACACCAGCACCGCTGATGTTCATAAGCGACATTCTTGCAAAGCGTTCTTTATCTCTGTAAACCTCAGCAGAGAATGCCTGAGCCTTTTGATAATCCGCAAAATCGGCAAGTGCCATATACGGATCAACATTCATAAGGCTTGATGTTATCTCGCCGAAGGATTTTCCGTTTACGCCCATATTAAGAAAATCAATAACGCCTTTGAGAGCAGGATTATTATTGATATAATTCATCGGATAATAGCCGTCTCTTTGCAGCTGCTGAACCTCGGGAGTTTTCATACCGAAGATGATAATATTATCGTTGCCGACAGCCTGCGCAATTTCAACATTTGCGCCGTCAAGCGTTCCGAGGGTTATTGCGCCGTTGAGCATAAGCTTCATATTGCCCGTGCCCGAAGCCTCTGTTCCTGCAAGAGAAATCTGCTCCGAAATATCAGCGGCAGGCATAAGAACCTCTGCAAGACTTACATTATAATCCTCCATAAACACAACCTTGAGCTTTCCGTTTACCTCGGGATCATTATTAATAAGCTTGGAAAGAGCATCTATAAGCTCAATTGTTTTCTTTGCCATATAGTAGCCGGGAGCCGCCTTTGAAGCAAAAATATATGTTCTGGGCTCAAAATCAACGCTTGGGTTTGCCTTAATCATTTGATATTCTGCAATAATGTTAAGAATATTAAGGCTTTGACGCTTATACTCGTGAAGTCTTTTAACCTGAACATCAAAAATTGAATCGGGATTGATTTCAACGCCGTTTCTTTTCTTAACAAGCTCTGCAAAGCGAACCTTATTTTGATGCTTGATTTCGGCTAAATCGGCAAGCACCTGCTTATCATCCTTAAAATCGCGGAGCTTAAGAAGCTCATCGCTCTTTGTGATAAAGCCGTCGCCGATAAGCTCTGTGATATATTTTGTTAATGCAGGGTTAGCCTGGCAAAGCCATCTTCTGAACGCAATGCCGTTTGTTACATTAGTGAACTTATCGGGAGTGATTGTATAAAAATCGTTGAAAACGGTTTCTTTAAGAATTTCCGAATGAAGCGCGGAAACGCCGTTTACGCTGTGTGAGCCCGCAACGCAAAGATTTGCCATACGAACTACGCCGCCCGAAACGATTGCCATTCTTTCAACCTTATCGGCATCGTGAGTTGCGCCCCAAACATAAGCACGGAAGCGGTTGTCAATCTCCTTTGTGATTTGATGAATACGCGGAAGAAGTCTGCTGTAAAGCTCCTCGCTCCAACATTCAAGCGCTTCCTTCATAACGGTATGGTTTGTGTAAGCAACTGTTTTTGTAACAATGCTCCAAGCGTCATCCCAACCGTATCCGCATTCATCAAGCATTATTCTCATAAGCTCGGGAATTGCCATAGTTGGATGAGTATCATTAATATGAATTGCAACCTTTTCGGGAAGGTTATCAAGAGTGCCGTATTTAGTTAAATGACGCTGAATAATATCCTGAATTGAAGCGGAAACAAGGAAATACTGCTGACGCAAACGAAGAGATTTGCCCTCCGGAGAATTATCCGCAGGATAAAGCACCTTTGAAATTGCCTCTGCCATGGCAGACTGCTCCATTGCCTTGATGAATGAGCCTTGGTTAAAGAGACTCATATCAAGCTCGGGCTTGCGTGAAGCCCAAAGGCGAAGCCTTGAAACGCCCTTCCCTGCGCCCGAAACATACATATCATAAGGAATAGCGGTTACACTATTGCAATCGCGCTGCTCAACATGATGATAATCACCGTCCCAGCTATCGTCAACCCAGCCTTCAAACTTAACCTCAACTGCTCTTTCCTCACGCGGAACAAGCCAAACATCTCCGCCGGGAAGCCAGAAATCGGGAAGCTCTGTTTGCCAGCCGTCAACAAGCTTTTGCTTGAAGATGCCTGCTTCATATCTGATTGAATAGCCCATAGACTGAAAACCGTTTGTTGCAAGACCGTCAAGATAGCAGGCGGCAAGTCTGCCGAGACCGCCGTTTCCGAGACCTGCATCGGGCTCCTGCTCATAAAGCTTATCAAGGCTTACATCAAAGCCTTTAAGTGCTTCGTTGAAAACCTCTGTTAAGCCAAGGTTATAAAGATTATTTTTAAGTGAACGGCCCATAAGAAATTCCATACACAAATAATAAACCGTTTTGGAATCCTGACCCTTTGCGGTGTGGCGGAAATCACTGCTTGCCGCTTGAAGCTCATCTCGGACAATCATTGAAACAGCCTTATAATACTGCTCAATTGAAGCCGTTTCGGGACTTACACCGAAAAAGTGGCTTAATTTATCATCTATCATTTTCTTTGCCTGTGCAACGGAAATGGTTGATTTCATATACAATTCCTCCAAAAATTATTTGAAAATAAAGTAATTTCTATTACCTGTTTGTTAATTATACACTAAAAATTACCAATATTCAATACTAATATTATTCGTTACCCCTTTTTTTAATGAATTTTCCAAGCAAAAGGGTAATTATATCCTTAACGGATTTGAAATTGATGATAACAACGAGAGCGGAAATTGCAAGCGTTACGCCGAAGCTTACCCACTGACCACCGACCTCCGAAAGCATAACTACACTTCCTGAAAGCATAAGCAAAACAGACGGCAGAAAGCTTTTGACATCAATTTTGATATTAACAAATTTTTTCGTGTTAATAACTCTTAAAACGAATACCGTTACAAACGAAACGGCAGTTGCTATCGCCGCGCCGTAAGCCGCAAATTTCGGTATTAAAATAAGGTTTAATACTATATTAACAACGGCTCCGCTTGCCGCGGTTATCATTGAAAGCATACTTTTTTTCTCTGCCATATAAACGGAGGCATAGAAATTAACAAGGCAGGAAAAGGTTGTTGCAATAACGAGTATCGGCACATAATGCCACGAATCGTAATAATCCTTGCCGAGATACAAATCCGTTATTATCCTTGAACCTGCAATAAGCAATGCGCCCACCGAGATAAGCGCGCCGCTGTATACCCTGAAAACCTTTGTGAAAAATTCCGATTTTCCTTTATTATCGTATTCATCAACGGCAGATAACTGCCACGCGTCTATAAATATAGAAGAAAAAATTATAACAAAATTCGGGATTTTATATGCCGAGGTGTATATTCCGCTAAGCGAAACGCCGTTAAAATAAGTTACCATATACTGATCGGAAACATTGATAATCCACCAAAGCACAATAGTCGGTATAAGCGGAATACAGTATTTGAGCATAGGAACGGCTGTTTCTTTTTTCAATCCGTGCCTTAAATCAAGACATTTCCAAAGCTTTGCGCATATAAACATAAACGCAACGGAAATCATATCGCTTGTGAAAATGGCAAGAATATATCCGTATATTCCCCAATGGAATGCGCCGAGATAAAGGAAGGTGAAGCCTGCCGAGGTTGCAGTTGCCATAACGCCGTCTATTGCATAAAGCTTAACATGTCCCGAGCCTCTTACAAACTGCTGGCAAAGCTGGCGAAGAGATGAGCCGAGAAGCATTAAATAAAGCAATATTGCATATTGACCCATATTAAAATCGTTTATATTGATTTTAACAACTACGGGAGCAAAGAGGCAGAAAACAAGAAAGCCTATAAGCGTTGTTGCAACGCCTGTTGTGAACACCTGCTTTTTATTACTGTTTTTATCAAGCGCAAAGCGCAGTGCCGCCGAGTTTACGGCAAGAGTTACAATCGGAACAAGAATATTAACCGCATTTTGAATCAGCGTTGCGCCGCCGAAATCCCCCGTTGCCATAACGCGAGTGTAGAAAAAGGTTAAAACAAGCGTCAGCAGCTTTGAGGAAAATGTTCCTATTGCAAAAATTATTGTGTTTGAGGCAAGCTTTTTATACTTATCCATTTAAAAAATCCTATCTAACCTGACCGTTTCCGTAAATCAGATATTTCGTTGTTGTCAGCTCACGCAAGCCCATAGGTCCTCTTGCGTGAAGCTTTTGAGTTGAAATTCCTATTTCCGCACCGAGACCGAACTCGCCGCCGTCCGTAAATCTTGTTGAGGCATTAACATAAACCGCCGCTGAATCAACCCTTGCAAGAAACTGCCGTGCATTTTCTTCATTTTCGGTTATGATTGCCTCGCTGTGCTTCGTTGAATAACGGTTTATATGCTTAATGGCTTCATCAAGATTATCAACCGTTTTAACGCTTATAATATAATCAAGATATTCCTCTGCAAAATCCTCATCGCTTGCAGGAAGAACTCCCTGTGCGGCAAGCATTGCGCGCTCGTCGCCCCTCATTTCAACATTTTTGGTATCAAGAAGCGCTTTGATGGCAGGGAGCGCCTTATCTATTATTCCAGAATGGATAACAAGGCTTTCGCAGGCATTGCAAACACCGATACGCTGAGTTTTTGCATTGAAAATTATTTTTGCCGCCATATCAATATCGGCGCTTTCGTCAACGAAAATATGGCAGTTGCCCGAGCCTGTTTCAATAACGGGAACGGTTGAATTTTCAACAACGCTTCTTATGAGCCCCTTTCCGCCGCGCGGAATAAGGCAATCAAGATAGCCCTTCATTTTCATCATTTCGTTTGCAGACTCTCTTGAAATATCTGTTACAAGCTGAATACAATTTTCGTCAAAGCCGCATTTTTTTAATGCCGCTCTCATAACTCCGGCGATAGCCATATTTGAATTAATGGCTTCCTTTCCACCTCTCAAAATAACCGCATTTGAGCTTTTAAGGCAGAGCACGGCGGCGTCTGCCGTAACATTCGGGCGTGCCTCGTATATAATTCCGATAACGCCGATCGGAACGGAAACCTTTGTTATTTTAAGTCCGTTTTCCTTTATATATTCGCTCAAAATTTCTCCGCACGGGTCGGGAAGCTCGGCAACCTGCTCAACGGAATGTGCAATTGCATTTATTCTGCCCTCATCAAGCATAAGCCTGTCAACAAGACCGTCGGGCAAGCCGTCCTTTTTTGCATTTTCAATATCAATTTTATTTTCCTGAATAATTGTTTCACAGTTTTCTCTCAAGCCTTTTGCTATTTCAAGCAAAGCATCATTTTTTTGCTTTGTTGTTACGGTTGAAAGAAAATCCTTTGCCTTTAAAGCGTTATTGCCTAATCTAATCATTTTTTACCGCCTCAAAATATGTTCCTGTTTGCTGATTTCTTAAAATATGATATATATCGGTTGGCCTTGAACCGTTTGCAATAACAACGGGTATACCGGCATTAACGGCAATCTCTGCCGCCTTAATCTTTGTTATAAAGCCGCCGGTGCCCTTTTTGCCTGCTCCGCCTGCTATTGCTTTAATATTATCGTCTATCTGTTCAACCCTTGAAATAAGCCTTGCGTCCTTATTTTCGGCAGGGTTGCTATCATAAAGTCCGTCTGTGTCTGTTAAAAGAATAAGCAAATCCGAATCCGTCAGCACCGCAACGGTTGCGGAAAGGCAATCGTTATCGCCGTTTAAAAGCTCTTCAACGGAAACGGAATCGTTTTCGTTAACTATCGGCAGGCAATCATAATCAAGAAGCTGATTAAAGGTGTCAATAAGATGCATTTTGCTTTCGGGCTTTTTAAGTGCGTCCGATGTGAAAAGCAATTGGCTTACAACAACATCATATTCCGAAAAAAGCTTATCATATAAAAACATAAGCTCACACTGACCGACAGCCGCCGCGGCTTGAAGGCATTTTGTTTCCTTCGGCTTTTCGCTAATTCGCAGTCTGCTCATACCTATTCCGATTGCGCCCGAGGAAACAAGAATAATTTGGTGCCCCTCATTTTTCAAATCGGAAAGCACGGAAGCAAGCTTTGCAATAACGGCAATATTTGTTTTTCCCGTTTTATGCGTTAAGGTTGATGTTCCCACCTTAACTACTATTCTTTTTTTACCGTTTTCAAGTGCCATTGTTTTAACTCCGCATTTTCACACATTAAAATTATGAATATATATTCAGTTTATTATAGCAAATAAATACATTTAATAAAAGACTTTTTTTGTATGTTTTCGTAAAAACAGGGCAAAATCAGTTTGAAACATATTTTTTATACATTCGGCACGGCACGCCGAAATAATACTGCCGCCCCGATAAACCGCACGGGGAGCTTTCGGCATATATTATCTGCGGTTGGAAAGGCTATGTGAATAATTATGAAAAGAAGAAACATTGTGCGGCTCTGCTCCTTTTCATTCTGCCTTGTTGCAGTTTTAGCCGCCTTTGCAATTATCGGCGGTGTGCAAAGCAGAAATTATAAGACAAGGCTTGAAGCCTCTTATCAAAGAAATTTAACTGAGCTTTCGGAATGTCTTGATTCAATTGAAACAAATCTAACAAAGGCACAATATGCAAGCTCGGGAAATGTGCTTTCCTCTGTTTCCGGCGATATTTATTCGGAATGCACAACGGCAAAGGGTGCGCTCTCCTCACTTCCTATTGAGCAAATGAATTTGAGCGGAGTATATAAATTTTTAAGCCAGGCGGGAGATTATGCGCGCAGTATGTCTCAAAAGGAGGAGCTTTCAGCCGAGGACTATGAGGGAATATCTCAGCTTTTGGGATATGCCAAAAAATATTCCGAATTTACCGAGGATATGGTTAGCAGATGCAACGCAGGCGGAATGATAACTGAAAACGAGGTTGTTTCAAAGGACGGAGGAACGCTTAAATACTCCTCGATTTCGGTTGATTTTAAATCTGCCGAGGAAACCTTTTCCGACTACCCCACCCTGCTTTATGACGGTCCGTACGCAGACGCGGTTTTAAACAGAGAATCCGAGCTTTTGAAAAATTCAAGCGAAAAATCAAAGGAAGAATGCAGAAAAATCGTTGCGGATACGCTTGGAGTCAGCGAGCAGGGAGTTGTTTATAAAACAGAGGAAAACGGAAAAATTCCCGCTTATATTTTCTCTTATAAGCTTTACACCGTTGCCGTAACCAAAAACGGCGGATATATCTCTTATATTATGAGCGATTTGAATGTTTCGCAATCGTCTGTTACCGAGGAAAATGCCGTTAACATTGCTCGCGAATTTTTAAACAAAATCGGATATAAAAATATGGAGGAAAGCTATTATGCCGTTCAAAACAATGTTTGCATAATTAATTTTGCTTACAGTGAAAACGGCGTTATTTATTATCCCGATTTAATCAAGGTTGGCGTTTCGCTTTCAAACGGAGAAATATATTCGGTTGAGGCAACGGGATATATTATGAACCGCAAAAACAGGCAGAGCGTTGATTTTTCGCAGGGTGAAAGCAATGCGCAGTTAAATTCAAATGTTGAAATAATTTCAACTAAAAAATGCCTTATTCCAAAGGATAACGGCACGGAGGTTTACTGCATTGAATATCACTGCAAAAGCAAGAGCAGCTCGCAGGAGGTTCTGATTTATAAAAACGCACAAACGGGCGTGGATGAGGATATTCTGCTGCTTCTTTACTCCGATAACGGAATTTTAACAAAATAATAATAAAACCCGTTATTTTGCAAATACTATAAAAAACAAAAGGAAAGGCGATATTATGAAAAAGAAAGCATTAATATTAATCGTAGCAGCCGTGGTTGCCGTTTCGGCATTTACAGGCTGTGCCAATAACAAGCAGTATGATTCAACAACAACATCAACAACAACCGCTCCAACGAACGCAACAACCGTTACAACAAACAGATATGATAACACGGCACAAAACGGGGCTGACAACGCCGCAAATAACGCAAGCGAAGCGGCCTCCGATGTCGGCGAAGCAGTCGGCGACGCAGTTGGCGGAGCAGGAAACGCCGTTTCCGATGTTGGCGATGCAGCAAGGGACGCACTTGAATAAGGCGCAAAAAAGCACCAAGGAGCAATTCACGGCTCCTTGGTGCTTTTTCTATTTAATTGCCTTGCCTGTATAATATAACAATGTGTAATCTCGAATATTAATATATGCGTCTGCGTTCAAATCAAGGCTTTCGTTGAAATTTTCAGAGGTCTTGCTTTCATTAAAATGAAGGAACATTTCATTTAACGCATCTGCATATAAATCACGCAAAAGCAATGCGGTTAAAGCACCCTTTAATCTCTTATGCCTCATTTGTTCACGCCCCTATCCTCTAAAAAGGAAAAGCGCTCCGTTGCCGGAGCGCCTTTTAAGTTCATTTTAGCGGTTTACCTTATTCCTCGTCCTCTTCTTCATCCTCGATTTCAAATTCAAGATATTCGCCGCAATTAGGACATTCAATGCCGCCCTCCATAACTGTTTGCTCATCAACAACGATTTCCTCGCCGCAGCTTGGGCAAACAATTGAGTATTCATCATCCTCTTCGCATCCGCAGCAATCGCAATCGTCCTCTGCAAGATAATCCTCAACAGCCGCAAGGTCATCGTCAATATCGTCAACCTGCTCTGCAAGAATATCAATATCCTCGTTTACAGTGTCTAAATCCTCAATAATATTATCAAGAACATCAACAATTGCCTTAAACATTTTTGTTTCTTTTTTTCCGCCGTCAAAATCAAGGCCTTCAAGAAGCCCTTTAAGATAGCCGAGGCTTTCAACTGTGTTCATAATGATTACCCTCCGTTAAAATATTTAGGTTATGCTCTTTCCATATACTCGCAGGTTCTTGTGTCCACTCTGATGGAATCGCCCTCATTAATGAAAAGCGGAACACGGATTTCTGCGCCTGTTTCAAGAGTTGCGGGTTTAAGGGTGTTTGTTGCAGTATTGCCCTTGAAGCCGGGATCTGTTTTGGTAACCTCAAGAGTTACGAAGGTTGGCGGCTCAACGCCGAAAACCTTGCCCTTATATGAAAGAATACGGCAAACATCATTTTCCTTAACGAACTTAAAGTTATCGCTTAATTCAGCCTCTGCAACGGGAATCATATCAAATGTTTCCTGATCCATAAAGTAATAAAGTCCGTCGTCATTATAGGAATAAACCATTTCTTTTCTTTCAATATATGCAGTTGGGAATTTTGCCGATGGATTGTAGCTCTTTTCCGTAACCGCACCGGTGATAACATTCTTTGTTTTTGTTCTGACGAATGCCGCACCCTTACCCGGCTTAACATGCTGGAATTCAATAACCTGTAAAACATTACCGTCTTCCTCAAAGGTTACGCCGTTTCTGAAATCGCCTGCTGATACCATAATTTTTATACCTCCGTAGTGTTATTATATTAAATTAATTCTATTTTATAATATTTCCATTAATAAATCAATACCCATTTTATAGCTGTCTTTACCGTAGCCGCAAATCTGCTTTACGCAAACATCGGTTATAACGGAAATTTTTCTGAAATCCTCTCTTTTATGAATATCGCTCATATGCACCTCAACAAAGGGAGTAAAATCCGAAACGGCTTCAATAGCGTCTCTTATCGCATAGGAATAATGAGTATATGCTCCCGCATTGATAACAACGCCGTCAAACTCATCCTTGCTCTCGTGGATAACATCAATAATGTCTCCCTCGTGATTAGACTGAAAGAAAGACACCCTTGCTCCGTTTGCCTTTCCGTATGCTTTAAGCTCTTCGTTAATATCTTTAAGCGTTTCAGAGCCGTAAACATTCTTTTTTCTTATTCCCGTCATATTAAGATTAGGACCGTTTAAAACAAGTATTTTTTTCATAAAGCATCAACCGTTTCTATCAAAAAAATTAAGGGAAACGGTTGCGTTTCCCTTTATGTATATATTACTTATACTTTCTTTTACGAGCAGCCTCGCTCTTCTTTTTACGGGCAACCGACGGCTTCTCATAGTGCTCTCTTTTGCGCACCTCCTGAATAATACCGTCGCGCGATGTTTGGCGCTTGAAACGGCGGATAGCGCTGTCAAGAGACTCGTTCTCTTTAATTCTAACCTGGCTCACTTAATTCCCTCCCTCCGACTCTGTCAGGGGTTATTTGATATCTTTAATATCCGAGCAAGATTATATACAAATAATTTTAAAAAGTCAAGTATTTTAGCAAATAATGTATAAAAGAAATGAAAAACGCTGAAAAATTAACGCATTTTATACCAATGTTATTTATTTTTTCTTGGTTGTTGAGCCGAAGCCTCCGTCTCTTTCGCCGACTGCATTATCATCAACTGTTATGCCGAATTGAAGGAAAATGCCCTGTGCAAAGCCGTCTCCCGCCGAGATTGAAACGGTGTGGCCGTCGTCGTGAGCGTCGCACGAAAGCTTAATCATAATATGTCCCTCATTAGAGGAATTATAATAATCGGCGTCTATAATGCCGACTGTATTGTCAAGCTGAACTCTGTGCTTAAAGCCGAGGCCTGAGCGGGGATAAATTTTAAGCACCCAGCCGTCATTAATCCTCGAGCGAATTCCGGTTGGGATTAAAAGCGATTTTCCCTTTTCAAGAGTTAAATCAACGGGTGCGAAAAAATCATAGCCTGCCGAGCCGGAGGTTGCTCTGACGGGAAGCTTTATTGAATCATAAACCGCCTTAACATCCTCACATTCGGGAAAATTCTTTTTAAAATCCTGCTCAAACTGTGAAAAGCTGACCTTTTCAAACTGTGCAATTCTATCCATAATTAAACCTCTTTTCTGATATTTCCTTTATATTTTATCATTAATTATCATTCATTGCAACAAAAAAAGGATTACCTGATATAAAATCAGAGTAATCCCGATTTTAAAGACCGAAGGAAACGGAAAGTGCTTCATTAACCTTTCCCATATCCCCTGTGTCAAGCGTTCCCATTTTTTCGCGCAGGCGCCTTTTATCTATTGTGCGCACCTGTTCAAGCAGAACTATACTGTCCTTTGCAAGTCCGCAGTTGCCTGCGTCAACCTCTATATGAGTGGGCAGATTTGTTTTATCACGCTGGCTTGTTATTGCTGCGGCGATAACCGTTGGCGAATATTTGTTGCCGACATCGTTTTGAACTATAAGAACAGGGCGAACTCCTCCCTGCTCCGAGCCAACAACGGGGCTTAAATCAGCGTAATAAATATCCCCTCGTTTAACAACCATAATTATCACCCTTGTTTTAGATTTCATATATAGTTTTACCTATTAACAGCAATTTTAAACATCTATTCTATTATATGCCGAAAAACTTTTTTCGCACGGCGGCATATTATAATTCAGGGGGATAATCCTATAATAAAAAATTAATCCGCATAAAACGGATTTCTTTTGCTCCGCAGTCTGCAAGCCTGCGGCAGTCAAAAGCGGAGAAACAATGGCAGGCAGAAAGGCTTGAACCTATTATGCATGATTTTGACGATATGTTTAATCCGAGCTTTTTGAAAAGCAAAAAAAGCAGTATTCCCTCGCTGCTTCCGTCTGACGCAACAGTTGCTATGGCGTATGTTCCTTTTCAGCAGGCTCCCGTTATATATGAAGAGGAAAAAAAGAGCCTTGACAGAGGAACGCTTTTTCCCGAGCTTGATAAGCCGTTTACGGGCAAAGGAGTGATTTTATGAAAAGAGAACAGCTTTTAAACAGGCTTTCCGCCGCACAATTTGCAATGTGGGAAATGCATGTTTATCTTGACACACACAAAGGAAACGCGGAGGCGCAAAGACTTTTCAGGAAATACAGAATGCAGTTTGAAAAGCTCAAAGCAGAATATGAGTCCCTTTACGGACCTTTAACGCTAAACGGAGAAAACACGGACGAATGGCTTAAAGACCCGTGGCCGTGGGATAATTAAGATTAAAAAAGCGCTTCGGAGCTTTAACCCTCCGAGGCGCTGATTTTATGCCTTATCTGCTTTTTTACATACTTTTTACCTAACAAAGCGCAAAACGGCATTTTATTTTCAAGCGTTTTCATCCTGCTTTTTCCCTTTTTTCTTGGCGAAAATAATAAATTTGCTGAAAAAGTAATTCAAGATAACAACGATAACTGCAAGGATAACCTTTGCGATAAGCTGACCTGTTATTTCAATGCCTAAAAGAGTGAACGAATATTTTCCGAAGCCCATAATAGTTACGAAAAGATAAAGTCCGCCCTCTTCGATTCCGAAGCTGAAAAGCCTTGCCGCAACAAATTCGCAAGCCTCCTTTAAAACGAGCTTCGGTGCCCAGCTTTTAGACTCAAAAACCCAGATTTTGTTTGTTACATAGGCAAACGCAACGGCGATAACCCACGCAATTGCATTGCTGATAAGATAAAGGCTATCGCCCAAAATCCTGTCAATAATCCAAAATGCCGCAAAGTTAACAACCGTTGTCAGCACACCGAAAATAACATAGGTTATCAATTCCTTGTATTTAATTAAAAGCTCTTTTATTTTTTTCATAGATTAAATATCCTTTTTATCTTTATTGCCGAGATGCTCTTTTAAAATATAGATGGGTCTGTTTTTAACCTGAACATATATTTTTGAAAGATATTCCCCAAGAAGACCGAGGCAGAAAAGCTGAAGCCCTCCAAGGAGAAGAACGAGCACAACAATTGTTGCATAGCCGGGAACATTAATTCCGAAGGCAAGCTTTTGAATAACAACAACTATAAGATAAATTATTGAAGCGAACGAGGAAAACAATCCGATATATGTTGATAATTTCAAAGGAAATGTGGTAAACGAAACGATTCCCTCAATAGCATATTTGAAAAGCTTTCTGAAGCCCCACTTTGATTCTCCGCTTTCGCGCTCCTCAACCGTGTAAGGAATATATTCCGTGTTGAAGCCCACAAAGCTGAAAATGCCCTTTGAAAATCTGTGATACTCTCCCATTTCAATAACCGCGTCAACCATTTTTCTTTTCATCAGTCTGAAATCGGAGGCACCGTTAACAAACGGAACATCTGCAATGCCGTTAATAATTTTATAGAAGGCAGATTTCATAGCCGTCATCAGCCTGCTCTCCTTACGCTCGTCCTGATAAGCCGTTACGCAGTCAATCTCTTCGTTCTTCTGCATAACATCAAGCATACGCAAAACAACCTCGGGTCTTTGTTGAAGGTCGGCGTCAATAAGGCAAACAAGGTCGCCTTTAACGCTGTTAAGCCCTGCGTAGATTGCCGCCTCCTTGCCGAAATTACGGCTGAACGACAAAACCTGAATTTGAGATTCCTTATGCTCATCATAAAGCTTTTTGAGCTTATTATATGTTTCGTCCTTACTTCCGTCGTTAACGAAAACAAATTCGTAATCCTCAACCTTTCCTTCGAAAGCCTTTTTAACCTCGGAATAGAATTTTTCAACATTTCCCTCTTCATTATAGCAGGGAACAACAAGTGAAAGCTTCATTTTGTACCTCTTTATAAAAATCTTACGACCGCGCCGTCAGGCATATTTAGCTCACCTT
>SAMEA3663039__coassemble_162_pt1 | contig 25972 bp, 20 predicted proteins | sample SAMEA3663039__metabat2_low_PE_029 | metagenome-assembled genome bin SAMEA3663039 (sample SAMEA3663039) | pig gut metagenome | biome: pig gut; feature: pig-associated habitat; material: faeces | place: France | collected 2012
AGCTATGAAACGCTTAAATTAACAAGCGAGGGGCCTGTTGAAAAAACAGTTGCTTTTCATAAAAAATTAACCGCAAAGGAAACAATTGAAAAATCGGATTATTGTGTTTCAAAGGATTTCAGCAATCTTTTCGGTCTTTATCACGATATTTATCAGGACTGCTGCTGCGATATTGTATATACTCTTAAAGACGGCTCAAAGGTTAAAAGAACATATTATGCCGCAGGAGAATGCGTTGCCGATGAGTTTGCCGATTTGATTAAAACAGATGAGGCGTTAAGCAGTATTGAGCCCTTTAACATTAATTCCGATGATATTCTTTTCGTTTGCGTTGAGGATTTTTCAACGGATGAAATATACGATGATAATTCTGATGATTGGTTCAGCGGTCAAAGCATTGTTAATATTCCCGATTATGATGAATTTTTCGGCGTTTTGAAAAACGATTTCAGAAGCACCGATAAGTATGAGCTGTTCAGTAGCTTACCGCTTGAAGGCTTCGGATTTTGCTATTACGATTATGATTGCAATTTCGATACTGTTTACTATATTGATTTCTATTCGGTAAATGAGGACGCTCCGCAGGAGGTTCGCGAAAAGCTTAAATCAATGAGTGCCGCCGAGCTTCAAAGAATGTATTCACGCTATATGAATAGCTACGACGATTCAAGCGAGGCGCGTTATATTGATAGCTATTCTCTTGGTGTAAGCGCCTCCCAGCCAAATGTAATTGAATATATCCAAAACGAATTGCATTAAAAAGAAAAATCGGCAGTCCAAAACGGACTGCCGATTTAATTATGATTTTTTCTATCTTAAAAGCGCAAAGCCAACATCAATTGCTCCGCCGAGGATTCTTGATGTTTTAGCCATTCCGAGTGTTTCTGATAGCAAAGCCGTTTAAAAAAAGTTTTCCGTTATCCATAAAATAATAAGGGCAACTAAAATTGCAATGATTAAAGTTTCTTTTTTCATAGTAAAATCCCTCCTGTTGCTAATAATATTATAAACTTTTTTTAAAATAAATCAATAGTTTATCGCTATTTTTATACACTATGACAATTTTTTATCAATACAGATTAAAATATTAAATTTAGGTTGAAAAAAGGCGTAATCTGTTTTATAATACTAACTAATTTATGATAATGGGGGAATATTTGATGTATCCTGTTTTACTTGCGGCTTCAATTTCAAAATGGGCGGCAGATTATCGCGAATATATTCAAAATCTTGATTGGACACAGGTTGCAACGGTTGTTGTTGCCGGAATAGGCATAGTTTTAGCCGTTCTTATTGTTTTTATATTTATATTTAAAGCCTTCGGCCTTGCAATGGAAAAGGGCAATGGCGCAGGTAAAAAGAATAAAAAAGAAAAGAAAAAGGAAGCGCCTGCCGCTCCTACAAAGGCGGCTCCTGCAAAGGCTCCTGCTCCTGTTTCCGCTCCTGCGGCTCCTGCCGCTCCCGCTGTTTCGCAGGGTGTCAGCCCTGAAATTGTTGCGGCAATCTCTGCGGCAATCGCCGCAAGCGAGGGCGTTGGTGCCGTTTCAATTCGCAGTATAAGAGTTAAATCTCCTGCCGGCAGAAATCCGTGGTCGGCGGCGGCAATTGCAGAAAACGCAAGGCCTTTTTAATCGGATTTTAACATAAATTTTTTCGGAGGACTAACAAATAATGGAAGTTTTACAGGGCGTTTGGGGCGCCATTGTTGATATATTGCAAAACAGCGGCTATGCTTATTTTTTCAGCTCGGGCGGCTTTCTTAACTTAATAATGATACTTGTTTCCTTCTTCCTGCTTTGGCTCGGAATTAAAAAAGGCTTTGAGCCCTTGCTTATGATTCCCATTGCCTTCGGTATGCTTCTTGCAAACATTCCGGGTGCAAATCTTGCCGTTCAGTATCACGATTTACAGGGCTTTATTGATTTGCTTGCAGGCAGAATGATAGATGAAACAACAGGTGCGGTGTGCACTCCGGGCTTAATGGATTTCCTCTATTTCGGCGTTAAGGCGGGAATTTATCCTCCGCTTATATTCCTCGGTATCGGCGCAATGACGGATTTCGGTCCTCTTATTGCAAATCCGTCAAGCTTCATTCTCGGCGCCGCCGCTCAGTTCGGTATTTTCTTCACCTATCTCGGTGCAACTCTTTTAAAATTCACTCCTCAGGAGGCAGGCTCAATCGCCATCATCGGCGGTGCAGACGGTCCAACGGCTATTTTCGTAACCTCCCAGCTTGCTCCTCAGCTGCTCGGCACAATCGCCGTTGCGGCGTATTCATATATGGCACTTGTTCCTGTAATTCAGCCTCCCATTATGCGTGCGCTCACAACAAAAAAAGAGCGTTCCGTTGTTATGGGCAATCTGCGTCAGGTTTCAAAGCTTGAAAAAATACTGTTTCCGATAATGGTAACGGTTATTGTTTCGCTTCTTCTTCCCGATGCGGCAACGCTTGTCGGTATGCTTATGTTCGGTAACCTGCTTAAAGAAAGTGGCAGAACAGAGCGTATTGCAAAGGCGGCTCAAAATGAGCTTATGAATATCGTAACAATTATGCTCGGCCTTTCCGTAGGCGCAACAACAAATGCGCAAACCTTCTTAACGGCACAGTCAATATTTATTATTATTCTCGGACTTATTGCATTCTCGGTCGGAACGGCAAGCGGCGTTCTTTTCGGAAAGCTTATGTATATCGCAACAAAGGGCAAGGTAAATCCTCTTATCGGCTCGGCAGGCGTTTCGGCAGTTCCTATGGCGGCGCGTGTAAGTCAAAAGGAGGGTCAAAAGGAAAATCCCTCAAACTTCCTGCTTATGCACGCTATGGGTCCGAATGTTTCGGGCGTTATCGGCTCGGCAGTTGCGGCGGGTGTTCTCTTAACGCTTCTGCGGTAATCGCTTAAATTAATCATATAAATCAAAATTACAAAAACGAAAAGGGTGTCTGAGGCACCCTTTTTTTGAACGAGGTAAATCTTTATGGCGTTAAATGAAATGCAGCAAAGGGCTGTTGAGCAAACCGAGGGACCTCTGCTTATCCTTGCAGGCGCAGGCTCGGGAAAAACAACAGTTCTTGTAAACAGAGTTCGTTACATAATCGAAAACGGCTTGGCACTGCCTTGGCAGGTGCTTGCAATAACCTTTACAAATAAGGCGGCAGGCGAGATAAAGGAGAGGCTTGTTAATGCAATCGGCGAGGAGGCAAACGATATTTGGGCGTTTACCTTCCATTCCTGCTGCGCAAGAATGTTAAGGCGTTTTGCAGACAGGCTGGGCTACACAAGCCATTTCACGATTTATGACACAGACGACCAAAGGCGCGTTATGAAGCGTTGCCAAAAGGAGCTCGGGCTTAATGATAAGCTTATAAACCACAAGTCTGTTTTATCTGAAATAAGCTCTGCAAAGGATAGCCTTGTTGATTGCACCGAATATAAAAAATTTGCGCAAAACGATTTCAGAAAAGCAAAAATTGCAGACTGCTATGAGCTTTATCAAAAGGAACTTTTGAAATCCGACGCAATGGATTTTGACGATATTATTTTCAACACGGTTAAGCTTTTGCAGGAAAATAACGATATTCTTGAACTGTATCAAAAGCAGTTTAAGTATGTTATGGTTGATGAGTATCAGGACACCTCACACGCGCAGTATGTGCTCGTTTCTCTGCTTGCGGGCGGATATGAAAATATATGCGTTGTGGGCGATGATGACCAAAGCATTTACCGTTTCAGAGGTGCAACGATAGAGAATATTCTTTCCTTTGAGGCGCAGTATAAAAACGCCTGCGTTATCCGCCTTGAACAGAATTACCGCTCAACGCAGAATATTCTTGACGCGGCAAACGCCGTTATTTCAAACAATAAAAACAGAAAGGGCAAAAACCTTTGGACTGCGGCAGGCAAGGGCGAAAAAATAACGGTAAACACCCTGTCGAGCGAGGCGGAGGAATCCGATTTTATTGTTGAGCAAATACTTAAAAATGTTAAAAAGGGTATGAAAATGAGCGACCACGCAGTTCTTTACAGAATGAATGCGCAGTCGAGAAACATAGAAATTGCGCTTGCAAAAAGCGGAATACCCCACAGAGTTATAGGCGGTAACCGCTTCTTTGACAGAAAGGAAATTAAGGATATTATTTCCTATTTTGCAGTTATCAGCAATCCCGCCGATAATGTGCGCCTGCAAAGAATTATTAATGTTCCGAAGCGTTCAATAGGCGAAACAATGATAGGCTATATCTTTGAAATTGCTTCGGGGCTCGGAATTTCCGCGTTTGAGGTTTGCGAAAGAAGTGATGAATTTCAAAAAACGCTCCGCGCGGCAGGCAAGCTTAAAGATTTTGCAGGTATGATAAGGGGCTTTCAGCAATGCCTTGAAGACGGTATGAGCCTCTCTGACTTGCTTGTTGAAATCATTGAAAAAACAAAGTATTTTGAATATCTTGATGAAGAGCCCGATTCTGCTGAGGACAGGAAAAATAACATAAACGAGCTTGCGTCAATGTTTAAAAAATATCAGGAGGAGGACGAGGAGTTCAGCCTTGCCGATTTCCTTGAAGATGTTGCGCTTATCTCGGATATAGATGCGTATAATGAAAATGACGATTCTGTTGTTCTTATGACGCTTCACTCCGCAAAGGGACTTGAATTTCCCGTTGTTTTCATTCCCGGAATGGAGGAGGGCATCTTCCCCGGCAATATGTCTATGTACAGCGACGAGGATATGGAGGAGGAGCGCCGCCTTGCTTATGTTGGCATAACAAGAGCAAAGCAAATGCTTTATCTTCTCAATGCCCGTCAGCGTATGCTTTACGGAACAACAAACCGCAATATGCCGTCTCGCTTTTTGCGTGAAATCCCGTCTGAGGTTAAAAACGATATAACCGTTGAGCCGTTCACTCCGCGCGGAAGCTTCACAAGAAGCAATTACGGCTCGGGCAATCCTATCGGCTCGCATAATCTCAGCTCGTCTGCGGCTCATAAATTCGGTCAGGTTAACGCAAAGGCGGAAAGCACGGGCGAGGAATATAATGCAGGCGACACGGTGCGCCACAAAACCTTCGGAACGGGCGTTATTCTTTCAAGTATGCCTATGGGCGGAGATGTTTTGCTTGAAATTGCCTTTGATAAGGCAGGCACGAAAAAGCTTATGGCGAATTATGCCAAGCTTGAAAAAGTATAATTAATACAAAAACGCCGCAGAGACAAAGGCTTCTGCGGCGTTTCTTTGTTATACATACGATATAGGCTTAATTGATTTTTGGAGTGTCGAGGGTGCGGGTGTCCGGTGGACACCTCTGCGTCAGCAGAAGCACCGACCGAAACGACAGGTGAGACCGCCACTCCCTACAAAAAATATCATTAAGGTTTAATTATTCTCCGTAGGGCAGGGGCTTGCTCCTGCCGCAATACAATTTGCGTCGCAGAACCGATTCTCTTAAATGTTCTCTCTTCTCTTTCCTCTGCGCGTAGGGCAGGGTTATTTAAAGATTTTTGGTTTAGGAAGCGTTCGGATTTATCCCTGCGCTTCCTCTTCTTTTTCCTCTGCACATGGGCAGGGAGAGGGCGTTTCCTTTTCGGGAGGGAAAAATTCATCAACAGGGAAGTCTATGCTCTCAAAGGTTTCGCACGGATTTTGCGTTGAGCATTCACATTCCCTTTGAGGAATACAGTAATCATAAGCAGGAATAAGAATCTGAACATCTCGCTCCATCTGAACAATGCTGAAAAGCCCAAGTGTAACAAGAACTGCCTTTGAAGCGCCTGCGCTCGGCACACAATCGTCTGTTGCGCTCAAAATTTCCTGCGGAAAGGATGAGCAAAGCGGCACACAGCAATCGCACAAATCAATAACATCACACGATAAAATAACCGGGTCAACCGTTTGCACCTTGCAAAGCGGATTTGAATACTGCGGTGCAGAGGGGCAGTTTTTCGCCTTGCAGGAGGGCTTTGAATTAAACACCTTTACTCTGCCGTCGGAGCCGTAAAGAATACATTTTTTAGTAAATTTTGCGTAGCCCACCGCAACCTCGGGGGTTGTGCATGGTGCTTGATAAGTATCAAATTCAAGACGGAAGAAGAAGGTAATGTCAACACTGTAATAGCCTCTGTTAAAGGGCACCTCTTCAACATCAACGCTGACCGTTGCAACCTGACATTCTCTGCATTTAATATTAACCGCCTCGTCAATAAGACGCTGGCTTTTAGAGAAGAATGTAACTCTGAGGCTTTCAAGGCAGTCCTTTGAAACGCAGCTGTCATAAATCCGCTTCGTGTCTATGCAAACTGCCTCGCGGATTCGCTTTTCGCCCGATTCGATAATAGGATTGTTAGGCATAAAAAAACTCCTTTTCAAGAATATTTGAAGATAACTTCATACCATTCTATGCAGGAGCCTTTTTATTGATAATTTATTTTTCAAAAACGGGATACATTCGGCGGTAAAGCGCATTTATGCGCCTGAAATATTCGCTGTCTATTGAATCTATCGTTTCCTGCGTTGTTCTGAAACGCCAGTTTTTTTCGGGCACTCCCGGAATATTCATTCTTGCGTCTGCGCCGAAGCCGCACATATCTTGAAGAGATATGATTGCAACATTTGATGCACTTTTCCAAACACATTCAATAATTGAACGGCAGCTTTCGCTCCTGTATCCGCCCTGTCCCCAGTCTGTTCCCTTATAGCCCGAGTAATCAAGCGCAAAGCGTCTTTCCTCCTCGCTTGCCTCCCAAAGCCAGCCGAGCAGGGTGTTGTTGTCGTGAGTGCCAACATAGTTTATGCTGTTTTGCACGGCATTGTGCGGCAGGTGGCTTGAATCGGAATTAGGGTCAAAGCCGAACTGAACAACCTTCATTCCCGGAAAGCCTGTTTTTTGCAGAAGCTCAACAACATCCTCTCCGAAGGTGCCAAGGTCCTCCGCGATAATAGGCGCGTCGGGAAAAGCCTCGAAAACCTTGTCAAAAAGGTCTGTTTTAGGCCCGTCCTTCCATTCTCCTGTTTTCGCCGTTTCGGCATCTGCGGGAACCTCCCAGTAGCTTGCAAAGGCTCTGAAATGGTCTATTCTTACAATATCGTATGTTTTAAGGGCAGAGCCTATTCTTGAAATCCACCAGGAATATCCGTCCTTTTTCATTGCTTTCCAGTTGTAAATCGGATTGCCCCAAAGCTGACCGTTTTCGCTGAAATAATCGGGCGGAACGCCTGCAACCTTTTTTGCCGTCAGCGTTTTTTTGTCTATCTCAAAAAGGGGAAGATTAGACCAAACATCAACGCTGTCCATAGCAACATAAATGGGCATATCGCCTATAACTGCAATGCCGAGGGAGTTTGCGTATTCCTTAATTTCAAACCATTGCTTAAAGAAAATGTATTGAACAAATTTCCAAAAAGCCGCATTTTCCTCAAAGGAGTATATTTCCTTAATGCAGTTGAAATAATAAGCGTGCTCCTTTTTCCATTCCCACCAAGGCCTTTCGCCGTTTATTTCCTTTGCCGCCATATAAACGGCATAGTCGGTCAGCCACGGGTTTTCAAGCTCAAAGGCTTTGATTTTTGAAGCCAGCTCATCGTCAATATTTAAAAATGCTTTTTTAAGAGTGTTAAGCCGTTTTTCAGCGGCAAACTCATAATCGGCAGTATAGGGAGAGCCGTTATATATGTTTTCTTCAACATCATCACTGCTTATCAGCCCCATATCGCAAAGCCCTTGCGGATTGATGAAAAGATAATTTCCCGCAAATGCGCTCGGCGAGCAGTAGGGACTGTTTGAAGCGTCAACGGGATTAAAGGGCAAAACCTGCCAATATGTAAATCCCATTTCGTGAATTTTATCTATAAATTTTTTAACGCCGTCTCCGAAAACGCCTATTCCGTATTCGCTCGGAACAGAGCTTATGTGGAAAAGAACTCCCGCTCCTCTTTTTTTCAGCATACAATCACCTCTGTTTTATTAGATTTTACCAAAAAACGCGCTCTTTTGCAACTGTACTTATTATATATAATAATTTTAAATATTTTAATAAAATATTATTGAATATATTTCTTTACTTTGTTATAATTGTAGATACTATGGAATAGTGTAGGTATGTCCTTTTATAAGCAGATTTTAAAGAGGTGAAATAATGGAAAATAATCAACGCAAAACAGCCGTTGTCAGCAAGGAAGAAATTAAAAAGCAAAAGGAGTTTTGCGAAAAGGTTATCGGCGTTATTTCAAAAAGATATGATAAAAAGCCTCTTGCCTGCGTTATAACCTACGGTTGCCAGCAAAATGTTGCAGACAGTGAAAAAATTAAGGGTATGCTCAGCGAAATGGGCTATGGCTTTACTGAAAACAGATTTGAGGCAAAGCTGATTATTTTTAACACCTGTGCAGTCAGGGAGCACGCAGAGGATCGTGTTTTCGGAAATGTTGGAATGCTTAAATCCTATAAGCGTGAAAATCCCGATGTTATCATTGCCTGCTGCGGTTGTATGATGCAGCAGCAGCATATTGCAGATAAAATAAAGCAAAGCTTTCCGTTTGTTGATCTTGTTTTCGGCACCCATGTTGTGCACAGACTGCCGGAGCTTCTCTTTAAGACATTAACAAGAAAGAAAAGAGTTTTTGAGCTTCCCGATACAGACGGTGCAATTGCCGAGGGAGTTCCCGTTTTAAGAGATAACGATAAAAAGGCTTGGCTCCCGATTATGTACGGCTGCAATAATTTCTGCTCCTACTGCATTGTTCCGTATGTGCGCGGCAGGGAAAGAAGCCGCGAGGCCGATATAATAATCAGCGAGGCGCAGGAGCTTATTGAAAGCGGCTATAAGGAAATAACGCTTCTCGGTCAAAATGTTAATTCTTACGGCAAGGATTTGTCTCCGCAGATAAGCTTTGCCGAGCTTTTAAGAAGAATAAACGCGCTTGACGGAGATTTCAGAATAAGATTTATGACAAGTCATCCCAAGGACTGCACAAGGGAGTTGCTTGAAGTAATGGCAAGTAGCGATAAGGTTGCAAAGCATCTTCATCTTCCGTTTCAAAGCGGAAACAACCGCGTTCTTCATGCAATGAACAGGAAATACACAAGAGAGAAATATCTTGAACTGATAAATTACGCCAAGGAGCTTATGGGGGACGAGCTTTCGATAACCTCCGATATTATAGTCGGATTCCCCGGCGAAACCTACGAGGAGTTTAAGGACACGCTTTCTCTTGTTGAGGAGGTTAAGTTTACCTCGCTTTTCACATTTATTTATTCTCCGCGAAAGGGCACTCCCGCCGCAGAAATGCCGGATCCCGTTTCGGCCGAGGAAAAGGGCAAATGGTTTAGGGAGTTAACCGACGCGCAGGAGAAAATTTCCGCCGAGAATATGAAAAAATATGCCGGCAGAACCTTTAAATGCTTTGTTTACGGCAAAGGTAAATTAGGCGATAATTATGTTGCCGCCAGAACAGACGGCAATTTGATTATAGAATTTGAGGGAGGAAGCGAATTAATCGGCTCCTTCCGAAATATCAGGGTAACAGAGCCCTTAACCTATGTTTTAAAGGGCGAATTACTTAATTAGAAAGGATAAAATCTATGAGTTTAGAATCAGCTCTCCGTGAACTCGGAAAAGAAATTCAAAAGGACGCACGCTTTGAAGCAATTCAGGCGGCAGCGGCTAAAAACGACGCAAACGAAGAACTTCAAAAGCAGATGCAGGAAATGCAGCTTCTTTCTCTTAAATATCAGCAGGAAGCAGGCAAGGCCGATGAGGCAGACAGCGAAAGAATTACAAAGCTTCAAGAGGATTATCAAAATCTTTATGAGCAGATTATGCAGATGGAAAGCATGCAGGAATATTCTGCCGCCGCCGCTCAGATGGAGCAGATGGCGCAGTATATCAGCAAGATGATAGGACTTTTCTTTGACGGAGCAGACCCCGAAACCTGCGAAATCCCCGAGGAGAATTGCACTCACGATTGCTCAACCTGCGGCGGTTGCCACTAATTCATAAAGAAGTAAAAACAAAGGAGGAGGAAAGGCAGTGGCTAAAAAGGAAAACGGATTGTCTCCTATGATGGAGCAGTATTTTCAAATAAAAAGTGAATATCCCGATATGCTTCTGTTTTTCCGCCTCGGTGATTTTTACGAGATGTTTTTTGACGATGCTAAAATTGCTTCGGAGGAGCTTGACCTTGTTTTAACAGGTCGCGATTGCGGTCAGGAGGAGCGCGCGCCGATGTGCGGAGTGCCCTTCCATTCGGCAGACAGCTATATTGCAAAGCTTGTAAACAGAGGATATAAGGTTGCAATTTGCGAGCAGCTTGAAGACCCGAAGCTCGTTAAAGGGCTTGTTAAAAGAGATGTTGTAAGAATCATCACTCCCGGAACGGTTATTGAGGGCAATATGCTTGATGATGCCGTTAATAATTATCTTTGCGTTATATGCAGGGAGGGCAAAGAGGTTGGACTTTGCTTTGCAGATGTTTCAACCGCTGAATTTCATTTAACCTCCGTTAAGGAGGAGGGCGCAGAGGAGCAGATAATAAATCAGCTTTCAACATATCAGCCGCGCGAAATTCTCATCAATTCTCCCGTGCTTGATTATTCGCAGGTTGCCGATTTTGTTAAATCAAGGTTTAACACTGAATTACAGCTTCTTGACGATGAAAAATTCAATTATGAAAGCGCAACCGAAGTAATTCTTGAAACGCTGAAAAAGGAAGAAATTTCTTCTCTTTCTCTCTCATCAAGCAGAGCCGCCGTGTGCGCTCTCGGATGCGTTATAGATTATCTTAAAGCCGTTCAGAAAAAGGACGAAATCGAAACCCCCGCCGAGCTTGATTATTTCGATAACGAGGAATATATGAAGCTCGATATAAACGCAAGGCGTAATCTTGAACTAACAAAATCAATGATGACGGGCGATAAAAAGCATTCGCTTCTTTGGGTTATCGATAAAACAAAAACGGCAATGGGCAAGCGTCTTATTAGAAATTGGCTTGAAAGACCGCTGATGTCTGCCGCAAAAATAACAAAGCGCCAAAACGCAATCGGCGAGCTTGCAGATAATGCACCGCTTCGCGATAAAATCAGAGGTGCGCTTTCGGGCATAAGCGATATTGAAAGGCTTATGGCGCGCATTGCTTATTCAACGGCAAATGCAAAGGAATTAAAATCCCTTGAAGCCGCAATCGGTAAGCTTCCCGAAATAAAGGCTCTTGTAGGCGAGTGCTCAACGGCTCTTCTTAAAGAGATTTATTCAAATATAGATTTGCTTTCGGATGTTTCCGATTTGATTTCAAGGGCAATTGTTGATGAGCCGCCGTTCACTCTTCGCGAGGGCGGAATGATAAAAAGCGGCTTTAACCCCGAAATAGACGAGCTTAAAGCAATTGTTGAGGACGGCGCAGGAATTGTTGCTTCAATTGAAGCAAAGCAACGCGAGGAAACGGGAATACCGAAGCTTAAAGTGGGCTACAACAGAGTTTTCGGCTATTATATTGAGGTAACTAATTCGTATAAAGACCTCGTTCCCGACAGCTACATAAGAAAGCAAACCTTAACAAACTGCGAAAGATATATAACTCAGGAGCTCAAAGAGCTTGAAGGCAAGATTATCGGCGCAAAGGATAGGTGCATTTCTCTTGAATACGATATCTTCTGCCGAGTAAGAGAAACGGTTTCCGCCGAGGTTATGCGTATTCAAAAAACGGCAAAGGCACTTGCGCTTCTTGATGTTCTTGCAGGTCTTGCCGAAACCGCGGTTAATAACAACTATGTTTGCCCGCAGATAAATAATAACGGAATAATTGATATTAAGGACGGCAGACACCCTGTTGTTGAAGCACTTCTTGACGGCGCACCGTTTGTTCCGAACGACACCCTGCTTGATAACGGCGAAAACAGATGCGCCATTATAACAGGACCTAATATGGCAGGTAAATCAACATATATGCGCCAAACCGCGCTTATAGTTTTGCTTGCGCAGATAGGCTCGTTCGTTCCTGCGCGGTATGCAAATATCTGTATTGTTGACGCCTTGTTTACCCGTGTGGGCGCGTCAGACGATTTGGCAACCGGTCAGTCAACCTTTATGGTTGAAATGAATGAGGTTTCGTCAATCCTTAAAAATGCAACTAAAAACAGCCTTATAATTCTTGATGAAATAGGCAGAGGAACCTCAACCTTTGACGGTATGAGCATAGCACGCTCCGTGCTCGAATATGTCTGCAAAAAGAAAACGCTCGGCGCAAAAACTCTTTTTGCAACTCACTATCACGAATTAACCGCTATGGAGGGGCTTCTTGACGGCGTTAAGAATTATTCAATCGCCGTTAAAAAGAGGGGCGATGATATAACCTTTCTGCGCAGAATTGTTCGCGGCGGAGCAGATGAAAGCTTCGGTATTGAGGTTGCAAAGCTTGCCGGAGTTCCCGACAGTGTTGTTAAGCGCGCAAAGGTTATTCTTAAAGAGCTTGAACAAAACAAGATTGATATAGAATTTAAGGCAGAGGATGCCGTTGTTGAGGAAACAGAGGATATTCAGTATAATTTCTCCGCAAACGGCAAAAACGAAATTCTTGAAATATTAAAAGCAACAGATGTTAACACTCTAACGCCTATTGAAGCAATGCAAACGCTTTACGATTTAAAGAAAAAGGCGGAGGAGCTATAAAAATTCAGCAAAAAGAGGTGATATAAATGCCCAAAATCAATGTGCTTCCCAAGGAGGTTTACAGCCTTATCGCCGCAGGCGAGGTTGTTGAGCGTCCTATGAGCATTGTTAAGGAAATGATTGAAAATTCAATAGATGCCGGTGCGCATCGCATAACGGTTGAAATCAAAAACGGCGGAACAACATATATCCGTATAACAGATGACGGCTGCGGAGTTGCACGCGAGGATATTCAAAGGGTGTTTATATCCCACGCAACCTCCAAAATCAAAACGCAGGAGGACCTTAATTTAATTTCTACTCTCGGCTTTCGAGGAGAAGCAATGGCTTCAATTGCCGCAGTTGCAAGGGTTGAAATGCTAACCAAAGCAAAGGACGAGGATATCGGAACGCGCTATGAGATAGCAGGCGGAGAGGAAATTGATTTGAGCGATGCAGGCTGTCCGAACGGAACAACAATTGTTGTTCGCGATATGTTTTATAATGTTCCTGCGCGAATGAAATTCCTTAAAAAAGATGTAACAGAGGGAAATTCCGTTCAGGGCGTTGTAGACAGAATTGCTCTTTCTCATCCCGAAATCTCCTTCCGCTTTATACGGGATGGAAAGCAGGTGCTTTTAACCTCGGGAAACGGCAGTCTCAAATCAGCCGTTTATTCCGTTCTCGGCGCAGATGTTTGTGAAACGCTCATTGATGTTGATTATTCCTATTCGGGAATGAGGGTAACAGGCTTGGTCAGCAAGCCTCACGAATCAAGAAAAAGCAGAGCAATGCAGTTCTTTTTCATAAACGGCAGACTTGTTAAAAGTGCCGCTGCCGCCGCCGCTCTCGAACAGGCGTATAAAAATTCAATTATGGCAGGCAGGTTCCCTGCGTGCATACTCAATATTGAGATAGATCCAAAGCTTGTTGATGTTAATGTTCATCCTGCAAAAATCGAGGTGCGCTTCGTTAATGAAAAGCCTGTTTTCGATTTGATTTATTACGGCGTTAAAACCGCAATAGAAACGAAAAACACGGTTAAGCAGGCACAGTTTTATACGGAGGAGGACGGCAGAACTTACAGAAGCCTTGAAAAAAACAGCGCAAAAATTGATTTCGGCGTTAAGCCCGAGGCTCCCGTTCAAATAACACTCAGCACGCCCGAGGAAATCCAAAGAGCTAAACGCTCACAAAACGAATGGACTCTCTCTTCCTCTCACGGACACCAAAAAAGGCCCGAAAGCTTCGGCAACCCGAAGGACTATAAAATAGTCAGTCAAAGCGTTTTCTCAAACGAGGAAAAGGTTGATGACACTCCGTTTAAAACAACGGTTAAGCTTGATTTTTCAAGCATAAAAACGGAAACGCCCAAGGAAATCGTGATTGACGACAGTATGCCGACTATTCCCGATTTCAAAATAGTGGGCGAGGCGTTTAAAACATATATCATTGTTGAAATTGAAAATAACCTTTATTACATAGATAAGCACGCCGCTCACGAGCGTATTAATTACGAAAGGCTTCGTGAGGACGCAAGGAAAAACGGCATTGCCTCGCAGGTGCTGCTTTCGCCCGTTGCCGTTAATTTAACGGCAGATGAATATAATGCCGTAACGCAAAATCTTTCGCTTCTGAAAAAATGCGGCTTTTCCGTTGAAGAGTTCGGCGGCTTAACAGTTATTGTGCGCGAAACGCCTTCGCTTCTTGACGGCGTGGATGTTAAGGATTTAATCACGGAAATTGCGCAGAAGCTGCTTGAACACAAAACGGATATTGAGCCCGATAAAATGGATTGGATTTTCCATTCCGCTTCGTGCCGCTCGGCAGTTAAGGGCGGAGATTTTACCTCTCCCGAGGAAAGAGCGCTTTTCGTTAAAAAGCTTCTTTCAATGCCCGATATTAAATACTGCCCCCACGGCAGACCCGTTATGATAAAAATTTCAAAATACGAAATAGAAAAGCAGTTCGGAAGAATACAGTAGTATGAGCAAAACAAAAATAATCGTTGTTGCAGGGCCAACCGCAAGCGGAAAAACAAATCTTGCCGTTGAAATTGCAAAGGCAGTCTCGGGCGAGGTTATTTCAGCCGATTCAATGCAGGTTTATAAGGGAATGAGCATTGCCTCCGCCGCGCCCGCTCAAAAGGAAATGCAGGGCGTTGCCCATCATCTTGTTGAGTTTCTTGACCAAAGCGAAGGCTTTTCCGTTTCGGATTTCTGCCGCTTGGCAAAGGAAAAAATCAGCGAAATATCTGCGCGCGGAAATGTTCCCGTTATTGCGGGCGGAACAGGGCTTTTTATAGACAGTCTTGTTGATAATATCAATTTTACCGAAGCCCAAACGGATTTTGAATTGCGCGAAAGGCTTATGCAAAAGGATAGCGATGAGCTTTATTCAACGCTTCTTGAGGTGGATAAAGAGGCGGCTGAAAAAATCCATAAAAATAATAAAAAGCGTGTTGTGCGTGCCTTGGAGATTTATTATTCCTCAGGCGCAACAAAAACAGCGCAGGATATAAATTCAAAAAAAGAGGAAAGCCCTTATGAAGTTCTTTATTTCGTTATCGGGTTTAAAAGCAGAGAGGTGCTTTACGAAAGAATAAACCGCCGTGTTGATTTAATGGTTGAGGCGGGGCTTGTTGATGAGGCAAGGAAAAATCTTTCAAAGAAAAAGGCAACCTCCGCACAGGCAATAGGGCATAAGGAGCTTCAGCCGTATTTCAGCGGCGAAAAGTCGCTCGGGCAGGCACTTGATGATTTAAAAAGAGAAACACGCCGCTATGCAAAAAGGCAGATAACCTGGTTTAAAAGGCGCAAAAACGCAATTTGGCTTTATGCCGATGAAGAGGGCGCCGATATTGTTAAAGCGGCAGTTGATAAAAGCAGGGAATTTTTAAATGGATAAGGATAATTCAAATTCAAAAAAACAGAATAAAATTTCCGAAATTCTTGCAAGGGCAGACGGGCAAATGATTGCAATGGTGTTTCTTGTTCTGCTGATTTTCATTTATGTTTTCGTTGAATGCTTCGGCATTTTCAATGTCAGCCTCAAAACGCAAACGGCGCTGGTTTCAACCGTTTATGAAACGGTTGATGTTCAGGCGCTTGTTGTAAGAGATGAGCACACCGTTTCGGCAGAGGAAAACGCAGTAACGGTTGCCTCGGTGGGCGATTGTGAAAAGGTTAAGGAAGGCGGCGAAATTGCAAGGGCTTTCTCGTCCGAGGAAAGCGCAAAGGCTTTCAGCGAGTATGAAAAGCTTGCCGAAAAGGCAGAATATTATGCAGATTTGGAAAGCCGAAGCGTCGGTCAGGTAACCGATGTTGAGTCGCTTGATAAAGATATTCTTATTGATGTTAATTCATATATCCGCGCGTGCTCAAACGGCAATGTGCAGGGTGCGGAGGAATATCAAAACGAGTTAAACGATAAATTTACCCGCCGCCAAATACTTATCGGGCAGGAGGTTGATTTTGCCTCTGTTATAAGCGAGATAAAGCAGGCGGCTTCGGGTTTAAGCATTTCAAAGTCAACGGGATATATAAAGGCAGACGCCTCGGGAATTTTTTCAAACTACACAGACGGGCTTGAACGCTCCTTTGATTATTCCTCTGTTGAACAGCTTGATATTGAAACGCTTTCGCAGTATATGGAAGCAGCAGGCACAGCCTCGCAAACCGACAGTATCGGCAAGCTCATAACAAGCTTTGACTGGTATTTCTGCGCAGTTGTTAATGCAAAGGATGTTGCTCCCCTTAAAAACGGAGGAAAGGTTGATGTTGCCGTTTCGGGAAGTGATGAGGTTTATACCTGCCGTATCGTTTCGGGCGCAGACGCTGATTTGGGCGCGGAGCAAACGGTTCTCATTCTTAAATGCAGTCTTATGAACAGTGAAATTGCTTCGTTAAGGCTTGCGGATATTGAAATAAGAGTTAATTCCTATACGGGAATAAAGCTTCCCGCAGAGGCGGTTCATGTTAATAACGGCGAAAAGGGCGTTTATGCGCTTGTTGCCTCCGTTGTTAAATGGCGTAAAGCAGATATACTTTACACAACTGACGATTATGTTGTTTTAAGCTATACGCCCGAGGAGGACGGCGGCATAAAGCTTTATGACCAAATTGTTGTTCAGGGAAAGGAGCTTCACGATGGAAAGGTTTACACCTGATGAAAACAGATTAAAATCGGTTGAGGAGAATTATAAAAGGGTTCTTGAAAATGTTAAGGAAAGCGCAGTTAAGGCAGGCAGAAGCGAAAGCGATGTTCGCCTGATGTGTGTAACCAAAACTGTTGAGCCCGTTTATATAAATAAAGCAATCGAGCTCGGTGCCGATTTAATAGGCGAAAACAGAGTTCAGGAATATCTCGGAAAAAGAGACGAGCTTAATCTCAGCGGCGTTGAACGCCATTTAATCGGCCATCTGCAAACGAATAAGGTTAAGCAGATTGTGGGCGAGGTGGATATGATTGAATCCGTTTCCTCCGTTAAGCTTGCAAAGGAAATTTCAAAGGTTTCCCTGCAAAAAGGCATAGTAACAAATTGTCTTGTTGAGGTTAATGTCGGCAAGGAGGAAAGCAAAAGCGGAATTTATCTTGAAGAGCTTGAAGAAACGCTTTGCGAAATCGCTCAGCTTCCCGCAATAAAGATTAAGGGACTGATGACTATTCCTCCCATTTGCGAAACGCCCGATGAGGCTCGCAGATATTTTGCAATGCTTCGTCAATCTTTCATTGACATTAAGGATAAAAAAACCGATAATATAGATATGGAAATTCTGTCTATGGGAATGAGCGGCGATTATGAAGCCGCCGTTGCCGAAGGCTCAAATATAGTCAGAGTAGGCTCCGCAATATTCGGCGCCAGACAATATTTTTAAGGAGGCAAAACAATGGGATTTTTTGACAAGTTCACGGAAATAATCCGCGAGAGCGACGATGATGAATTTGATGATTTTTATGAGGAAAATCCGTCTTATTCAATGCCGGCTCCGCCGAGAAGAGAAAAGAGAAACAAAAGCGTAAAGGTTCCCAAGGAGGAAAGGCCGGAAAGAATCCACCGCACCCGTGCAGAATCCGATAAGGTTGTTAATATCCACACAACTGCACAGCTTCAGGTTGTTCTTGTTAAGCCCGAAAGGTTTGAGGATGCCGCTTCAATAGGCGATAATCTTAATGAAAAAAGAACGGTTGTTCTTAATCTTGAATCAACAAACAGAGAGATTGCCCGCCGCTTGCTTGATTTCCTCAGCGGCGTTGCCTATGCGAATAACGGGCAGATAAAAAGAGTTGCAAACAGCACCTATATCATCACTCCTTATAATGTTGATGTTATGGGCGATTTGATAGATGAGCTTGAAAACAACGGTATGATAATGTACTGATTGAAACGGGAGGAGAATAAATATGATAACGCCAAGCCAAATTAAAGAAAAGGTGCTTTCAACCGCATCACACGGCTATGACATAGACGAAACAAATGCTTTTATTGCAGAAATTGAAGAAGCATTTTCCGCGGTTTACAGCGAAAATAAAGAGCTTTACAGAAAAATGGAAATTCTTGCCTCAAAGGTTGAGGAATACAGAGCCGAGGAGGACACCATTAAAGAAGCGCTTCTCACGGCGCAAAAGGCGGCGTCCGACTTAACAAGGCAGGCGCAGAAGAAGGCAGATGAGCTTCTTTCCGAAAGCGCACAGACTGTTCAAAACACGGTTCTTGACGCAAAGGAAAAGGCTGAAAAAATCATTTCCGAGGCGCGCGAATATTCAGCCGCGCTCACAAAGGAAAAAACAGATTCCGCTAATGCAATATTAAGCGAGGCGCAGGATAAGGCAGATAAGGAAATCGGCAATGCAAAGGCAGATGCCACCGCTCTGCTTGAAGAAGCAAAGAAAATCTCCTCCGAGCTTATAACAAAGGCAAAGCAGGAAAAGGAATATTACGATAGCTTAACCGCCGAATTAAAGGCAAAGTCAGAGGCTTTCAAGGCTCAGCTTGTTATGCTTTATGAGGCTCAGCTTGACGGGCTTGAAAAAATGATGGATTTGCCCGTCGGAGATTACAGCACCGAATATGAAGAAAAAATAGAAAATGCCGAAAAGGCGATAGACGATATTTCCGCTAAAATCGAAGAGACAAAGGCAGAAATCGAAGAGCCCGAGCAGGAAGAGCCTCAGGCAGAGGAAGCTTCCGAGGAGCCCGAAGAGGATTTGGATTTTGAGGAAATAACGGCAGATGAGGATGAGCCCGAAGAGGAGCCTGCCGAGGAGGAAATCGAATATGAGCTTGAAGAGATTTCCGATGAAGATGAATATGAGGAAGAGGAAGAAGAGGAGGAACATTCCGAGGCAGATGTTCATTCTGCGATAGATGCCTTCTCGCAGGACACGGTAACGCCCATTGAGGAGCAGGCAGTGCCCGAAATAAGCGAGGAGCCCGAAATGGAGGAGTCTGCCGATGACGGTCAGCTTCCGTTTGAAAGCTTTTTCAATGTTAAATCCGAGGTTCCGAGAACAGACGAAAAAATAAGCCTTATTCCTCCCGATGAGGATGAGGACGACGATGATGACCTTAAATTCCACGGATTTTTCAAAAAGAAAAGAAAATAATTATAAATAAGCCAAAAAATAACAAATAAAGGTTGAGGATTAAGATGGACTATAAAGATACATTAAATATGATGAAAACCGAATTTCCCATGCGTGCCGCGCTTCCCCAGCGTGAGCCGGAAATTCTTAAACGCTGGTATGATAATAATCAGTATGAAAAGCTTATGGAGCATAATGAGGGTAAGCCGCTTTTCGTTTTGCACGACGGCCCTCCTTATGCAAACGGAGATATTCATATCGGCCATGCGCTTAATAAAACTCTTAAAGATTTTATCGTAAGATATAAGAATATGACGGGCTATAAATCCCCGTATGTTCCCGGCTGGGATACCCACGGTCTTCCTACGGAGCTCAAAGCAAGAAAGGAAGCTCATATTTCCGCCGAAACAAATATTTCCGATTTGGAGCTTCGTAAAATATGCAGAGAAACCGCTCTTGGCTTCGTTGATATTCAGCGCGAAAGCTTCAAGCGTCTCGGTGCTATCGGCGAATGGGATAATCCTTATATCACTCTCACAAAGGATTTTGAAGAGGAGCAGATTAAGGTTTTTGCCTCAATGGCTTCAAAGGGATATATCTATAAGGGCTTAAAGCCTGTTTATTGGTGTGCAGACTGCAACACCGCTCTTGCGGAAGCGGAAATCGAATATGCAGAGGATCCCTGCCACTCAATTTATGTTAAATTCAATGTAACAGACGATTTAGGCAAATTAACCGCTATGGGTGCTGATTTAAGTAAAACCTATTTCGTTATCTGGACAACAACAACTTGGACTCTTCCCGCAAATGTTGCAATCTGCGTTGGCCCGTCATTTGAATATTCTCTCGTTAAAAGCGGCGATGAATATTATGTTATGGCAACCGACCTTGTTGCTTCTGCTATGGAGGCAAGAGGTGCCGAATATGAAACAATCGGCACAATAAACGGCGCAGAGCTTGAATATATGAAATGTCAGCATCCGTTTATAGACAGAACCTCGCTTGTTATCGTGGGCGACCATGTAACACTCGAAAGCGGCACGGGTTGCGTTCACACGGCTCCCGGCCACGGTGTTGAGGACTTTGTTGTTTGCAAGAATTATCCCGAAATCCCCGTTATTGTTCCTGTTGACGCAACAGGTCATTTAACCGAGGAGGCAGGTCAGTTTGCAGGCCTTTCAACAGAGGAGGCAAACAAGCCGATTGCAGAGCACCTTGAAAAAACAGGCAATCTTTTTGCCCTTCAAAAAATTATCCACCAGTATCCTCATTGTTGGAGATGCCATAAGCCCGTTATTTTCCGTGCAACATCTCAATGGTTCTGCTCGGTTGATGACTTTAAGGACGATGCCGTTAAGGCGTCCGAGGAGGTTGAATGGTTCCCTGCGTGGGGTAAAGACAGGCTTCAATCAATGGTTAAGGAGCGTGCCGATTGGTGTATCTCCCGTCAGAGAAAATGGGGCGTTCCGATTCCTGTTGTTTATTGTAAAAAATGCTCAAAAGAGATTATTGATAACGATATTATGATGAAGGTTTCCGAGATTTTCGGCAAGGAGGGCTCAGACGCTTGGTATGCTCACGATGCGGAATATTTCCTCCCCGAAGGCTTCAAGTGTCCGCATTGCGGCGCGGCAGAGGGCTTCGATAAGGAAACCGATATTATGGATGTTTGGTTTGATTCGGGCTCAACTCATCAGGCGGTTTGCGCAAAAAGACCTTATCTTAAACGCCCCGCAGATGTTTATCTTGAAGGTGCAGACCAATACAGAGGTTGGTTCCAGTCCTCGCTTTTAACTGCCGTTGCAGGCGGTCAGGGCGCACCGTATAAGCAGATTATAACTCACGGCTGGACGGTTGACGGAGAGGGCAGAAAAATGTCTAAATCTCTCGGAAACGGTATTGCTCCGCAGGATATTATCAAGCAATACGGCGCAGATGTTCTTCGCCTTTGGGTTGCTTCCTCGGATTATCACGCAGATATTCGTATCAGCCCCGAAATTCTCAAACAGCTTTCCGATAATTACAGAAAAATCAGAAACACCGCCCGTTTCTGCCTCGGAAATCTTTATGATTTCAATCCCGATACGGATATGGTTGAAAACGATAAGCTTGAAGAGCTTGATAAATATGCTCTTATGAAGCTTGATGAGGTTATCACAACGGCGCGCAACGGCTATGAAACCTATGAGTATCACACCGCCGCTCACGCAATCCATAATTTCTGCGTTGTTGATATGAGTAACTTCTATTTTGATGTTCTTAAAGACAGACTTTACACCTCCGTCAGCACCTCGGCAACTCGCCGTGCGGCGCAAACGGTGCTCTATAAAATTCTTGATTCGTTAACTCTTCTTTTAACTCCTATTCTTGCTTTCACGGCAGATGAAATTTGGAGCTTTATGCCTCACGATAAATCAAGAAATCCCGAATCTCCGCTCTTTAACGATATTCCGACTGCCGATTTCATCGAAACAGACGAAGCGTTTATGGCAAAGTGGGAGAAAATTCATGCAGTTCGCGTTGATGTTCAAAAGGCGCTTGAGCTTGCAAGAAACGAAAAGAAAATCGGTAAATCCCTTGAAGCAAAAATCACTCTCGGCGCAGAGGGCGAGCTTTATGATTTCCTTAAATCCGTTGAGAGCGAGCTTGCCGAAATATTCATCGTTTCGGCAGTTGAGGTTACCTGCGATAAGCAGACCTTTGCAGGAGATGTTGAGGGCTTAACCGTCAGCGTTGAAAATGCGCAGGGAGAAAAGTGCGAGCGTTGCTGGAAATTCTCAACAACGGTAGGCAACGATGCAAAGCACCCCACCCTTTGTGCACATTGTGCAGCGGTGCTTGCCGAAATGGGAGAATAATAAAAACTTTAAAAGGGTGGTTATTTAACCGCCCTTTTGCCCCTTTTTAGATACAAAAAAGCAAAGGAAAATTTATGCACAAAAAAAAGCATTTGTGGTGCGCAGTTATGATGCTTCTTATAATTGCGTTTGACCAAATAACGAAAATTCTTGCAACCGAATATCTTAAAGGCAAAGGGCCTGTTTCGTTTATAAAAGGCGTTGTTCAGTTTAAATATGCCGAAAACACCGGCATGGCTTTTTCGCTTTTCAGCGGTGCGCGCTGGATTTTTGTTGTGCTGACGCTTATTGTGTGCGCCGTGGCACTTTGGTATATTTTTTCAAACAGATGCAAGCACCTTTGGCCTTATTGGAGCATTGCGGTTATCGTTTCGGGCGGCTTGGGAAATCTTATTGACCGTGCGTTTTACGGCTATGTTGTTGATTTTATTGAGCCCGTTTTCATTGATTTTGCCATATTCAATGTTGCAGATTGCGCCGTAACGCTCGGAGGAGCTTCTCTTATTGCATACCTCATTTTTGATATGTTCAAAAAGGAGGACAAAAAGATTGAGTGATTTGCTTTATCTTTCGGTTATGCCCGAGCAGGCGGGAGAAAGAATAGATAAATTTATCAGCGAAAGTGAAAACCGCTTTTCGCGCTCTGCCGCCGCAAAGCTTATTGAGGAGGGCGCTGTTGAGGTAAACGGTGCGGCGGTAAGTAAAAATTATAAATGTAAGGAAAACGATAAGGTTGTTATAACCGTTCCAAAGGCAACGCCTCTTGAAGCGCAGGCAGAAAACATTCCGCTTGATATTGTTTATGAGGATAACGATTTGCTTGTTGTTAACAAGCCAAAGGGAATGGTTGTTCATCCTGCGGCGGGGAATTATACGGGAACTCTTGTTAATGCGCTTCTCTATCATTGCGGCGATAGCTTAAGCGGAATAAACGGAGTGCTTCGTCCCGGTATTGTGCATAGAATTGATAAGGACACCTCCGGCCTTTTAATAGTTGCCAAAAACGATTTGGCGCACGCAGGCCTTGCAAGGCAGATAAAGGAGCATTCCTTTGAGCGTGCTTATGAATGTGTTGCTCACGGCAATATTAAGGAGGATGAATTAACCGTCTGTCAGCCGATAGGCAGAAATCCTAAGGACAGAAAAAAGATGGCGGTTACCTTTAAAAATTCAAAAAATGCCGTAACGCATATTAAGGTTCTTAAAAGATACGGCACATTCACTCATTGCAGATGCGTGCTTGAAACGGGCAGAACTCATCAAATAAGAGTTCATCTTGCATATATCGGCCATCCGATTGCGGGAGATGAGGTTTACGGACCTAAAAGGGCTCAAAAGGGACTTTCCGGCCAATGTCTTCACGCAAAGCATATCGGCTTTGTTCATCCCCGAACGGGCGAGTGGCTTGAATTTGAAAGCGAGCTGCCGAAATATTTTACCGACTTTTTAGATAAACTTGAAAAATCTCTGTAAAAAGCAAACTATAATTAAACCGAAATAAAGGAGGCACTGTATGGAAAAAACATTTGAAAATTGGCTTGTTGTTTCCGATATAGACGGAACACTGAACAATAAAATAAGAACTCTTCCTAAAAGAAATTACGACGCAATTAAAAGATTTACAGAGCTCGGCGGAAATTTCACTCTTGCCTCGGGCAGACTTGTTTCAAGTCTTAAAAGGAATTATGACAGAATAACACCGAATCAGCCTGCCGTTATTCTAAACGGTGCGGGAATTTATGATTTTCAGCAAAATAAAACTATTTGGCGAAGCACAATAGGCCCCGAGGGCAGAGCGTTTGTTAGAGAGGTTTCGGAGCTTTTTAATAATCACGGCCACAGCATTGATGTCGGCATTTTCTTTGATGATTATGTTTATATAGTAAAAAAAGGTCTTCTTTCAAGAGGGCAGATGTATTTCGATAAATCGCATTATGAGATAACAACGATAGATAAGGTTCCCGATGAGGGCTGGATGAAGGTTATTTTTTGGTCTAATCCGCTCACTATTAACGAGCTTCAAAAATATATAAATAAAAATGATAATCCTAAGGCGAATTTTATGGCGTCGTCTCTTTGGAGCCTTGAAATGCTCCAAGAAAAAACGCATAAGGGAGTAGGCATAATGCGCCTTGCGGATATGCTTAATATAGATAAAAGCCATGTTGCCGCTATCGGCGATTATTATAACGATTGGGATATGCTGAAAACGGTTGGCTTGCCTGCCTGTGCAGGTCAGGCTCCGAAGCCTATTCACGAAATATGCAAATTTGAAGCCTGCCATTGCAATCACGGCTGCGTTGCCGATTTGCTTGAATATATAATGAGCGGCAGGGCAGAAGAGGATTTGCTCAAAAGACAGGAAACGGAGATAATTTTAAAATGATTATAGGTGCTCATTTAAGCGCATCAAAGGGCAATCGCCATATGCTTGACGAGGCTCTTTCAATAGGCGCAAACACTTTTCAGTTTTTCACAAGAAATCCGCGCGGCGGAAAAGCAAAGGATATTGACGAAAACGATATAAAAAGCTTTCGCGAGGGAGTTAAGGAGCATAATTTCGGAACAATTCTTGCTCACGCTCCTTACACTCTTAATTGCTGCTCGGCAAATGAGGCAACAAGAATTTTTGCCAAGGAAACCTTTGCCGATGATTTGCTCCGAATGGAAGCAACACCGAATATGCTTTATAATTTCCACCCGGGCTCTCATGTCGGTCAGGGCGAGGATATCGGAATAGAGCTGATATGCAAAACGCTCAATGAGGTTATGTTCCCGGAAATGACAACAACCGTTTTGCTTGAAACAATGGCAGGCAAGGGCTCGGAAATCGGAAAAAGCTTTGAGGAGCTTCGCCGTATAATAGACGGCACGGAAATAAACGATAAAATCGGCGTTTGCCTTGATACCTGCCATGTTAACGATGCAGGCTATGATGTGGTTAATAATCTTGACGGAGTGCTTGAAGAATTTGATAAGATTGTGGGCTTAGACCGACTTAAAGCGCTTCATCTTAACGACAGTAAAAATCCGTTTGCGGCGCATAAGGACCGCCACGAAAAAATCGGTCAGGGCTTTATCGGCGTTGAGGCCTTTGAAAGAATAGTTAATCATCCTGCATTAAGGGATTTGCCGATGTTCCTTGAAACGCCTAATGATTTAGACGGCTATGCGCAGGAAATCGCACTTTTGCGTTCTCTTCAAAAATGAATATAAAAAAATCCCAAAGCTTTTTGAAAGCCTTGGGATTTTTTGTCAAGCCGCCGATTATCTCTTTAAGTATTTGTTAATCTTAACTGCATCAAGCGCCAAGCCGACAATTATGAATACTATTGCGCTTCCGACTGCCTGAACAATGTTGAACGGAACAGAGGTAAGAGCGCTCGGGAAGGAATACATAAGTCCCTCTGCAAGAAGATATCCGAAAATTGTGATAAGTCCGGAAACAACAACCATAGGAATTGTGTACCAATTTATGATTTTGAACTGTCCCTTTTTCTTTATGTAATAATTTGTTGCAAGAATAAACGGAACGGCATTGCACGCCTTAATGATTGCCGTTGGAATTGCCCAAACGGGTGCACCTGCAAGAACATCTGCAAGTCCTCCGCCGATTGCCGCGGAAATTGCGCCGAACGGGCCAAGCAGACAGCCTGCAATATAAACCATTGAATCGCCGAAATGAAGATATCCTTCGTTGATTCCCGTGGGCATTTTAACGAATGCCGTGAAAACCGCAATAATTGCCGCCATAAGTCCCGTAAGGCAAATTTTTAAAACCTTATCCTTTTTCATTGTTAAGTCCTCCCGAGGTAACGGTAATAAACCATTGTTCGCATTATTACTGTTAGGGTAACGGTAATAATCCGAACCACGGTTTATCGTGGCAGATTTGCCCTTACT
>SAMEA3663039__coassemble_163_pt1 | contig 25771 bp, 27 predicted proteins | sample SAMEA3663039__metabat2_low_PE_029 | metagenome-assembled genome bin SAMEA3663039 (sample SAMEA3663039) | pig gut metagenome | biome: pig gut; feature: pig-associated habitat; material: faeces | place: France | collected 2012
ACGGGAGGTGTTAATTTTTCAGGCATAAAATCCGCTCCTTTGAATTGAATAATTGATTACCGCCAACTTATCTTACTGCATTGCCGAAATATTCAAGCAAAACGGCAATTACGCAACCTATTGCGTTTACCGCCGAGAAAACAACGCAGATTTTCTTTTCCTTCCAGCCGCATATTTCAAAATGATGATGAATGGGAGCCATTTTGAATATACGCTTTCCGTGGGTTATTTTGAAATATCCGATTTGGATAATATCACTCATAGTTTCGCAAACATAAACAATTCCTATCGGAAGAAGAAGCAACGGGCATTTAATCATATAGCCGATTGCCGCAACAAGTCCGCCGAGGAAAAGCGAGCCCGTGTCGCCCATAAAGGTTTTGGCGGGATTCCAGTTCCAGCAAAGAAATCCGAGCACACCGCCGAGCAGAGCACCCGAAAGAATACCGAGGCCTGCATAGCCCTGAATATAAGAGAATATTATAGCGGTTACGGCAACAGTTGCCGTTACGGATGAGCAAAGTCCGTCTATTCCGTCTGTTAAATTTACGGAATTAACACAGCCGTAAATAATAACAATAGAAAGTGCCCAGAAAACAATGCCCGTGAAAATATTTTTAGAAAAATCAACCGCACCTATAAAAGGAATATACCAAACGGTGTTTTTTGAAATCCAAAGAGTTAAAACAAAGCCGAGAGTCATTATAAGCTGACCGAGAGACTTTTGCCTTGCAGTTAAGCCCTCGTTTCTTTTAAGCTTGATTTTAATATAATCATCGCAAAAGCCGACTATTCCGCAGCCTAATGCAAGGATAAGCCCTGCTATAACAAGAATATTTTCTCTGCCCGTTAATATTGCGGAATAACCGCTTTCAAGATTTCCGCCCAAAAAGCTGAAAATCAGCGCAGAAGCAATAAATGAAACTATAATTCCGATAATGAACATCAAGCCGCCCATATTCGGAGTGCCCTGCTTTGATTTGTGCCACGAGGGGCCTATATCAAGAATAGTTTGACCGAATTTTAACTTACGAAGCCACGGAATAATAACGAAGCCAAGCCCCGCGGTTACTGCAAAAGCAATGATAATGCTTATAATTACTGCAACGGTATTGCTCATTTAGTTTTCCCACCTTTTCAATTCCTTGAATTTATTTTTTCAGTATATCGGCAACAACTTCTCTTTCGTCAAAATGAATTGTTCCCGTCGGAAGAATTTGATAAGTTTCGTGTCCCTTGCCTGCAAGGAGGATAATATCGTCCTTTTCTGCGTGTTCAAGCGCCCATTTGATTGCTTCCCTTCTGTTTTCAACAACAACATAAGGAGTTGAAACACCCTTCATTCCTTCGAGGATATCCTCAATAATCTTTGACGGATTTTCCGAACGCGGATTATCAGAGGTTACAACGCAGAAATCGGAAAGCTCTGCGGCAATTTTGCCCATTATTGGTCGCTTTGTTCTGTCTCTGTCGCCGCCGCAGCCGAAAACGGTTACAATTCTTTTTTTGGCGATTTCGCGAAGAGAAGAAATTATATTTTCGAGCCCATCGGGAGAATGTGCATAATCGATTATAACCGTATAATCCGTATCGGTTGGCACAACCTCAATTCTGCCCTTAACTCCGTTTGACTTTGAAATTGCGGTTAAAACCTCTTCAAAGGAAATTCCGAGGGTTAACGCAATTGACGCGGCGCAAAGCGAATTATAAACAGAGAAGCGTCCCGGTATCGGGCAGTTTACTCTGCCGATAAGCTCACTCACAAGCTCATATTCAACGCCGTTTGATTTGAATTTAACATTCTTTGCAACATAATCTGCATTATTAGTATTTACCGCATAAGAAACAACCTTGCAGTTAAGTCCGCTGACAATTTTAAGTCCGTTTTCATCATCGGCATTAGTTACCGCAATTGAAGAATTTTCAAAAAGTATTCTCTTGGAGTTGAAATAGTTTTCCCATGTTTTGTGATAATCAAGATGGTCTTGGGTTAAATTTGTAAACGCGCCTATTTCAAAATGAAGTCCGTTTACCCTGCCCTGCGCGAGTGCCTGAGAGGAAACCTCCATAACGCAATATTCGCAATCCGCCTTAACCATAAGGCTGAAAAGGCGTTGAAGCTCATAAGCGTCGGGCGTTGTGTATTTAGCAGGATACACCTCATCGCAAACCATATTCTGAACGGTTCCGATAAGACCGACCCTTTTGCCTGCACCTTCAAGAATTTGCTTGATAAGAAAGGTTGTTGTTGTTTTTCCGTTAGTTCCCGTTAAGCCGATTAATTTAAGCTTTTTTGCAGGGTTTGAAAAATAGTTTGCACAAATAACGGAATAAGCCTCTCTTGTGTCTGAAACAACAATTTGATTTTCAAGACCTAAATCCCTTTCGCAAACAACGGCGCGTGCACCCTTTTCAAGCATTTCCTTTGCAACCGAATGTCCGTCAAAGGTGTTTCCCTTAATGCAAACGAAGAGAAAGCCCTCCTCAACAAGCCTTGAATCCTGCGTAACATCAACTATTTCACAGTCTGCAAAGCTGTTTTTAACATCTGCATTTTTCAGTAATTCGGATAATTTCATTTAAATTCCCCCAAGAGTAATATAATTATCAGTCCAAAATGGCCTGAGTTGATTTGAAAGAAACAGTTATAACAGTGCCTATTTCAACCTCGGACTCCGCCGCCTCGCTTTGCTTGTATGCAACAACAAGAGCATTATTGGCAGAGTTGCCCGATATTTCAAGATTAAGATTGTTATCTGCCGCAAGCTTATTTGCCTGTGAAACCGTTAAGCCCGTAAAATCGGGAACCTTAACTGTTTGCTTTTCGGTGTTTTCGGTATAAAGAACAATCGTTCCTCCCGTAGGCACCGTACTGCTTGAATTAGGTGACTGCTTTGTTATCGCCTTTCCGTCTCCGATAACCTTAACTTCAAGGCCTGCATTTTTAATTTCGTTTTTCGCCGTTTCAACGGTTTTGCCTATAACATTCGGAGTTTTAACCGAAAGCTTTTTCTTTTCCTCGTCTGTATATTTAGGCTCTACTCCGAGCACATTCATAGCTTCCTCAATAACAGTTGCGGCAATCGGTGCGCAGATAGCACCGCCGCCGAGATCAACGCTTGGCTCATCGCAGATAATAAGCATTGCAATCTGCGGATCATCCGACGGAGCAATTGCGGCAAAGGAAACGATATACTTGTTTTTTTCGCCCTCCTTGGATTCGCCGAGCTTCGTTGAGGTTCCTGTTTTTCCGCCAACATTATAGCCTGCAACATAGCCGTTTTTACCTGTTCCCTTATCAACAACCGACTGCATCATACCGCAAACCATTTTTGCAGTATCCTCGCTAATAACCTGCCTAACAACAGTTGTTTGCGTTTTTGAAACGGTGTTTCCGTTATCATCCTTGATTTCGGATACAACATAGGGCTTTAAAAGCTTACCGCCGTTTGCAATTGCGCAAAGGCCTGTGCAAACCTGAATGGGAGTTAAGCTGTTTGTTTGACCGAAGGAAGCGGAGGAAAGCTCAACAATTCCGTATTGCTTTTCCTCGTAATACTGAGGACTTGCCTCGCCGGGAAGATCTATTCCCGTTTTCTGCGTAAAGCCGAAGCCGTCAAAATACTTAAAATAATTATGTACGCCGAGGCGCTGACCTATCGTTATGAAAAACGGGTTGCAGGAATTTTCAAGTCCCTGCGTTAAGGTCTGTGTACCGTGGCCTGCATGGTAATGACAGTTCATTTTGTACTTATCAACCTGAATTGAGCCTGTGCAGGTATAGGTTGTGTCCATAGAAACAACATTTTCTTCAAGCGCCGCACACGCCATAAAGGTTTTGAATACCGAGCCGGGAACATAGGTGTCTGACACAACAAAGTTTCTCCACTGACGCTGGATATATTCGCTTTGCTTTGCCGTTTTTTCCTCTTTATCCTCTGTGCCTTCAATATCCTTTGTGTATTTTTCGTATGTTATCTCATAAGGATTATTGCAATCGTAATTCGGAAGAGAAGCCATTGCAAGAACGGCACCCGTGTTGCAATCCATAACAACGCCGTAGCATCCCTTTGCGGAATACTCGTCAAGCGTTCTTTTAAGCTCCTTTTCGAGATAATACTGAATTGTTGTGTTTATGGTTAAGCTGAGCGCATAGCCGTTTTGCGCTTCAACAGAGGTTTCATAATCGTTTGAAATTGAATTTCCCTTTGAATCCTTTGCGGTTATCGTTCTTCCGTTTACTCCCGTGAGCTCCTCGTTATAATAAGACTCTATGCCGGCAAGTCCTTCATCAGCGCCCATAAAGCCGATAACCGAGGAAGCAAGAGAGCCGTAAGGATAATATCTTTGAGTTGCCTGCTGAAATCCGATGCAAAGCGACAATTTGTTTTCCGAAACGAAGGAGGCAATCTCCTCCTTTACTCTGTTTTCAACATTTTCCTCAACCTTTTGATACTGACTTTCGGATTTCGTGCTTTTTTCGTAAAGCTCTGCTTTTTTTTCGTCATCATATCCGAAAACGCCCGCAAGATAATCAACAATTTTGCTTCTGTTTGAATCGGTTATATTTGACGGGTCTAAAAAGACAGTCCAAACAGTTGCGGACTGCGCAAGCACATTTCCCTCGCTGTCATAAATCGTTCCGCGCATTGCTTCTATCTCTGTGTCGGACATCTGCTGACTTTCCGCCTTATCGGCATATTCCTCGCCTTTAACGACTTGAATGTAGAAAAGGCGTCCGATATCAGCAGTTAAAAGTGCCGCTATAATAATGCCGATTATCAAAACTCTTGAAGCAAGACCTTTTCTGAATGTTGACATATTCGCTTCCGCCTTTCCTAAATTTTTCTAATTTATATATTATAATAATATAGTTTAAGAGAGTTAAGAAAAACTTAACTCTCAATATAATACTGAACGCCGAATAAAATTATTACTCCTGCGGTGCCGGAGCCTCTGCCTGTGCTCTGTACTGCGCAGAATCAATATATCTTATTTGATTTGATTGAAGCCTTGTCATTCCGAGCTTTTCAACCGCATAAGCGTCTATCTGCGAAACGGAAACGAGCGCTTCAAGCTCTGCATTAAGGCTGACATTTTCGCTTTCTGCCATTGCAATATCGGATTTAACAGACGCAATATTCCTCGTCAGCTCATTTTTTTGAACATAAGTGAACAAAACAGAGAAAAGCATTGCAAACGCAAGAACAGCAACAACGATAATCGCAGCTGCCTGCGAGCGCGCGTGCCTTTGCTCCTTGACAAGCTCACTTTTGCTTTTCATTTTTGTATTTGGGCTGACAGTAAATTTTCTTCGCCTTTCGGGACGGAGCTCGGGCGCCGCCGAAGAGCGTGTTTGATTAAACGCATCAAGCGCATAGGATGCGTCGGCAGAAAACGAATATCTTCTGAAATCGTTTGATGTTACCATAAATTCCGTCCTCCTTAATATTTTTTAAACGCGCGAAGCCTTGATGAACGGGCTCTCGGGTTTTCCTCAAGCTCGGCATCACTCGGCGATTTAGATTTAAAGGGCAATTCTCCCTTTGGTTTATTTCCGCATACGCAAACGGGAAATTCCTTTGGGCAGGTGCAACCCCTTGTCCACTCTGCAAACTTTTCCTTAACAATTCTGTCTTCAAGCGAATGGAAGGTGATAACGGCAATTATTCCTCCGGGATTAAGGCAGTCAAACGCGTCGTCAAGCGCACGGGAAAGCTTTTCAAGCTCTCCGTTTACCTCAATTCTTATTGCCTGAAAGGTTTTTCTTGCAGGGTGCCCCTTTTTAAGCTCCCTTGCAGGCATTGAAGCCTTAATAATATCAACAAGCTCAAAGGTTGTTTCAACAGCCCTTTCCTGCCTTGCCTTAACTATATTTCGCGCAATGCTTCTGCTGAATTTTTCCTCGCCGTAACGCCAAATAACATTGGCAAGCTCTTCCTCCGAATAGCCGTTTACAACATCATAGGCGGAAAGCCCCTCCTTTGACATACGCATATCAAGAGGAGCGTTTTGATGAAAGGAGAAGCCTCTGTCTGCATTATCAAGCTGAAAAGAGCTTACTCCCAAATCAAGAAGCAAACCGTCTATTTTTTCTATATTTAAAGACGATAAAATACTTTTAATTTCGCAGAAGTTTGAATGAACAATGCTGACATTGTTAAACTGCGATAATCTTTCGTTCAAAACCTTTATTGCATCGGGATCTTGGTCAATTGCGATAAGGCGTTTAGCCTTTTTTGCAATTTCCCTTGAATGACCGCCTCCGCCTGCCGTGCCGTCTGCAATAATTTTATTTTCATTTAATTCAAGGGCTGAAATCGCTTCGTCAAACAGAACGCTTTTGTGAACAAATTCCATTATTCACCGCCTGCTTTATCTGCGTTAACCTTGTCCATCAAATCGTAAATACCGAGTGAGGAATCAAAGGTTTTCTGCATTTTATCAAATTCCGAGCGGTTCCATATTTCAATCGTTTTTCCGTTTCCCTCGAATATAACATCACTGTCGTTAGCCAAAAGTGCAAGCTCTTTAAGACGCTGATTAAGAGTAAATCTGCCCTGCGCGTCAAGAGTGCACTCCTCTGCATTGCGGAGAAAATCCTTTGAGGTTTCGTATTTTTGATTTTCAGTTCCCTTTTGCATATTTGCATAGGTTAATTCAAATTCCTCGATAGGATAAAGAGTTATACATTTACAGCCCTTAACGGTTACCGCAACCATATAAAACTCCTTACCGAGCCTTTCTCTCCATTTGGTTGGAACAGAAAGCCTGCCCTTGCTGTCTAACTTATAATTATCAAGCGTACCGACGAATAAATTCACAAGCCTTCTCTCCTTTCCAAAGTGATTTTTCAGTTCAAAAGCAGGATTTTCTGCCTTTTAATTTGGGATTTACTTGAATTTTAAGGGATTTTAAAGGATTTACTCCCTCATACGCTAATTATAATAGCAGTTAAATCTATTGTCAAGAGGAATTTAGCGCGATTTAATATTGTAACAGAATTGTAATAATTATTGTTTTGAGTGCTCTTATATGTTATAATCACATCATTGGAGGTTTATCTTATGGCAGATTACAAAACAACTTGGAGGGAAAAGCTCGGCTACGGAGTTGGCGCAATAGGGCTTGACCTTTCCTACGGATTATTTTATTCATATCTTTCATATTATCTTTCAAGCGTTTTGGGGCTTAAAGAGGGTTTTTTGCTTTTGCTGACTCCGCTTGCAAGAATTTGGGACGGTGTTAACGACCCGATTATGGGAGCGATAGTTGACAGCACAAAAACAAAAATGGGCAAATACAGGCCTTGGATTGTTATAGGTGCAATGTCTAACGCAATCGTTCTTTCGCTTTTGTTTACCTCCTTCGGAATGAGCGGAACAAAGCTATACATTTATATTGCAGTTATGTATATCCTTTGGGGAATGACAAACACAATGGCGGATATTCCCTATTGGTCTATGGTGCCGAGCTTCACAAACGACCCGAAGGACAGAAACCTTATTGCAACCGTTGCAAGAACATTCAGCGGAATAGGTCAGGGGCTTATAACAATATTAACTCCTATGATTTTACCGCTTCTTTCAAGCGGAATGGAAACAACCGATAAGGGTTACAGCGCAGGCGGATTTTCAAAATGGGCAATGATATGCGCGGCATTTCTTGTTTTCTTCTCTGTTGTTTGCGTTTTATCAACAAAGGAGAGAAATGTTGTTTACAGCAATGAAAAATTCAGCTTCAAAAAAATGTTTAAGGTTATAGCTCATAACGACCAGCTTATAGTTTTTATGGTGTTTGCAATGATTTCAAACGCAGGCTGGTACCTAACAAGCGGAACCGCCGTTTATTACTTTACGGATGTTTTGGGAGAGCCAACGGCGCAAAGCCTTTTTGCAACGATAGGTGCAGTCGGCTCTGCACTTGGATTGCTTGTTATTCCCGTTCTTGAAAAGAAATTATCAAACAGAACGATATATCAAATTTCGCTTATAACGGCAATTATCGGATATGTGCTTATGTATATTTTCGGACCTGTTTTAAAGATAACAATTGCGCTTGACATTTGCTATATTATTGCAAGCATCGGCATTGGCTCAATGTTTGTTGCACAAACGATATTCCTTGCAGACATAGTTGATTACGGCGAATTCAAATCGGGAAAGAGAAACGAAAGCATAACCTTCTCTATGAAGGGCTTTCTTCAAAAAATGGCATACACAATCCAAACGATTATCCTTTTCGGCGGCTTGGGTATTATGAATTATAATGCGCAGATAACAACAGGCGCAGTGAACGACGGCACAAAAACGGCAATAGGCATTATTTGCTTTGCTATTCCTCCCGTTCTGATAACAATTTCGCTTATTGTTTTCACAACGAAATTCAAAATACACGGCGAGCTAAGGAAACAGATTCACGATTATATCTCGGAAAAAAGAGCAAGCGGCGAATAAAGCAAAAAGCTCCGCAGGAACAGTTAAGTTCCTACGGAGCTTTCATTTTATCCGTATATTAAATTAAAGAGTTACGCCGTCCTTATAGATAGCTATTTCACGAAATCCGTTTTTCTCGTTTTTCGTTTTCCGTCCGTTTGCCGTTTCAATGATTAAATCAAAAAGTGCGTTTTCATTTTCCGTCTGTGCATCAAAATCTATCCAGCCCTTTTTCCTTTCGGCAAGCGAGGAATTTGTTGCAATTTTTATTGTGGGCACAGGCGCACCGAGAGGTGTTCCCCTGCCTGTTGTGAATAAAATTAAATGGCATCCTGCGGCGGTTAAATTAGTTACCGCAACCATATCGTTTCCGGGACCGTTTAATAGGTTAAGTCCTGCTTTTTCGGCGGTATTGCCGTAATCAAGCACGGCGGTAACGGGTGCAGTACCGCCCTTTTGAACGCAACCGAGCGACTTTTCTTCAAGCGTTGTTATGCCTCCCTCCTTATTTCCCGGGGAGGGATTTTCGCCGACAGTCTGATTATGAGAAATAAAATATTCTTTATAATTATTTATTAGATTTACCGTTTCATTGAACACATTTTCATCAACACAACGGTTCATCAAAATCTGCTCTGCGCCGAACATTTCGGGCACCTCGGTTAAAACCGCAGTACCGCCCATTGACACAAGTTTATCTGTAATTTTTCCGCAAAGCGGATTTGCAGTTATACCCGAAAGACCGTCGCTACCGCCGCATTTCAATCCTATTTTCAGCCTTGAAATCGAAACGGCGGTGCGTGTGTCGTGCTTTGCAAGCTCTTGCAATTCGGATATTATTTTTATACCCTCGGCAATTTCATCATCAAAGTCCTGACAGTTGAGAAAGCGTACTCTTTCTTCATCATATTCGCCGAGAACTTTTTTAAATTCCGCTATATTGTTGTTCTCACAGCCCAAGCCAAGAACAAGCACACCGCCTGCGTTGGGATGCTTAACAAGACCGCACAGAATTTTCTGCGTTGTGAGTAAGTCTCCGCCGAGCTGACTGCAACCGTATGGATGAGTGAAGCAGAGCGCGCCTGTTTTATCTGCAAGTGCCTTTGCAATACTGTTTACGCAACCGACCGTTGCAACAATCCAAATATCATTGCGTATACCTATACTGCCGCTTTTACGCTCATAGGCATTTATCACGGCAGGCTCGGTGCTTTCGGGATATTCAAAATCGGGAGAATAGGAATATTCAAGAGCTCCTGCAAGAGAGGTTTTGAGATTATGAGAATGTATATGCTCGCCCTCTTTTATATCCTGCAAGGCAACACCTATCGGAAAGCCGTATTTGATAATCTGCTCGCCCGTTTGAATATCTCTGATTGCATATTTATGACCGTTATCAAGGCAGACCTTAACATTATCTTTTTTATGGATTACTGCATACTCCATTGAATTGCCTCCCTGATGCCGTCATTGTGTATCCGTTCAATGCTTTCACTTACAAGCTCAAGCGTTACACTTAAATCCTGTCCCCATAAATCTGTATTTGACAGAATACTTTTTATATCGTTATTCTTGATATAATCAACAGCCGTTTTATCGTCCGTAACCTCATTCGTTTTGTAATACTCAATAAGACACGCAAGAGAAAAAACAAGAGGCTTTGGCAGGTCATTATTTGCGTTTATATAATCATTAACCGTAGGCAAAACCCTTGCGGTAAATTTGCTGACGGAATTTAACGAAATTGATTTCCACAAATGCCTGATATACGGATTTGCAAAGCGCTCCAAAACCGCATTTGCAAACTGCCTGTTTTCCTCATTATCATCAAGCATCGGTAATATGTAATCAAAAAGGCACTTATTAAGAAAAGCGTTTAACTGCTCATCTTTCAGGCTATCGCCGACCGCTTCAACACCGCACAAAAGCGACGGAAAAACAAGCGAGGTGTGGGAGCCGTTTAGAATACGCACCTTCATTTTTTTATACGGTGCGGCGTTATCTGTCCATATAACATTAAAGCCTGCTTTTTTCAAGGGCAGTTCGCTCTCAAAATTGCCCTCAATAACCCAAAGGTGATAAGGCTCTGCCGTGTCAAGAAGCTCATCGCAGTAGCCGATTTCATCAAACATCTGCTCTGCATCGTCCTTCGGATAGCCCGTTACAATTCGGTCAACAAGCGTGTTGCAAAAGGCATTTTCACTCTTTATCCAAGTGATAAAGTCTTTGCCAAGCTCCCATTTTTCAGCATATTCAAGAACACATTTTTCAAGCTCTTTTCCGTTATTATCAATTAGCTCGCAGGCGAAAACAACAAAGCCGTTAAGACCTGCCTTGTATCTTTCGTAAAGAAGCTGCGTTAATTTAGCAGGGAATGAGCCGGCAGGCTTATCGGTTAATTTGCAGGAATCATCATAACAAATACCTGCCTCGGTGGTGTTGGAAATAATAAAACGAAAATCGGGATTTTTTGCAAGAGAAAGAAAGCCGTCAAAATCTGCATACGGATTTATCGCACGGCTTATTGAATTTATTTCGGTTCCTTTGCAAACCTCTTTGCCGTTTTCAATGCCTCTTAAAATAAGATTATATCTGCCGTTTTGTGCGTTTATTTTATCAACGGATTTTGAATTTGTGGGAGATACAATAACGATTTTACCGTCATAAATTTCCTGCTTATTCATTAAATCGATAAAATAATCGGCAAAGCCGCGGAGGAAATTTCCCGTTCCGAATTGTAAAATAGTTTCTTTCATAGCTATCCTTAAATGATATTATATCAAAAGCCCTGCCGTTATATATCGGAGGGCTTTTTGATTATCTGTATTCAGTTAAAACAAATTATTCGGCAGAACCCTTTTTGTTGTTCATACCCTGACGGATTCTTCTTACATCGGAAAGTGCTCTGTAAAGCGAATCATCAATGGCAAGAAGAGTATCGTCTGCATAATTATTAACGGCGGTAAGCATTTCACGGCTCTTATTCTGAGCAGATGTTACCATATCGTTTGCCTGTGTTGTTGCATTGCCGAGAATTTCGGTTGCCTGGTTTTGAGCGTCGCGGATATATGCGTCGCCCTCCTCCTTTGCATTTGCAATGATATCAGCCGCCTCTGCCTGTGCAGTTTGAGTTATCTGATCGCGTGCAACAAGCTCTCTTGCCTGATTTTGCGCCTCGGCAATAATATCTGCGGCTTCCTTTTTTGCCTCTTCAAGAATACTGTTTCTTGAATCAACAATTGCCTTTGCCTGCTTTGTTTCCTGCGGAGTGTTAAGGCGAATATCCTCGATGATTGTTTTAATTTTTTCAACATCAACAAGGCTCTTTTTAGTCATCGGCATAGAGGTTGCGTCATCAAGCACATCCTCTAAATCTTCAAGCAAAATATCTGTATTAGTCATTCTTTATTTCTCCTTTACATCTTTTAATAACATCTTCTAAAATTTCCTGCGGAACAAACCGAGAAATATCGCCGTCAAGACGGCAAACCTCTTTGACCATGCTTGATGAAAGAAACATATTTTTTCCTTTTGCGGTTAAAAAAACCGTTTCTATTTCCGGCAAAAGGCTTTTATTAGTTAACGCCTGCTGAAACTCATAATCAAAATCCGAAACGGCACGCAGACCTTTAACTATTGCAACGGCATTTCTTGATTTTGCATAATTAACAAGAAGACCGTTGTATGTATCAATTTCAACATTTTCACTTTGGATGCATCGGCCTAACAGATCAACTCGCTCTTCAACAGTAAAAAGCGGATGCTTTTCGCTATTGGTCATAACAAGGACTATAACCCTGTCAAACAGAGCCGCCGCCCGTTCGATGATATCCTTATGGCCGAGAGTTACCGGGTCAAAGCTTCCCGGGCATATTGCTATTTTCATTCTTTACCGTCCTTTCGGTAAACCGTGAGTTTTATTTTACCGTAGGCTCTGCTTCGCCAAACGGTAAAATCCCCGAAACGCTCCGGCAGTTCCTCATCCCTTGCGGTTTCACAGGATATAATGCTGTTTTCGCTCATTTTTTCAACAAGCAGCGGCATTGCCTTTTCAACCAAGCCCTTATGATAAGGAGGGTCAAGAAAAGCAATATCATATCTTCCGCTTCCCGAAAGAAAGGAAACGGCATCTCGCAGAACAACCTGCGATTTCTGCTCAAATCCGCAATGTGTAATATTCCGTTCGGTTACCGCCCTTGCGCTTTTGTTGTTTTCAACAAAGGTGCAAAAGGAAGCACCGCGGGAAAGCGCCTCTATACCGAGCTGACCCGAGCCCGCGAATAAATCAAGCACCCTTGCATCTTCAATTTCAAATTGAATCATACTGAAAAGCGCTTCCTTTACGCTTTCGGAGGTTGGCCTTGTTATATCCTCGCCGGGAAGAGTTTCAAGCCTTCTTCCTCTGGCAGAGCCCGTTATAACTCTCATCATAAAAGCATTATCCCCTGCAAGCAGTTTAACTGCTTAATATTATACAACTAACATTATACATTTGATATTCGATATAGTCAAGATTAGAAATATTATTTTTACAAATTATGATAAAATTTGTAAATATTTTGTGCGTTTTTTTCTGATATTGACGGACACTCGCAAAGCTCCTGAACAGAGCATTCCTTAATTTTTGAAATTGTTTTAAAATGCTTCAAGAGTGCCTTTGCCTTTGCTTCGCCTATTCCCTCAATCTGCATAAGCCCCGAGGAAAACGAGGATTTTTTATGCTTTGTGTGGTGATAGCTGACTGCAAAGCGGTGAACCTCCTCCTGTATGCTTGAAACAAGAGTAAATGCGCTTCTGTTTGAATTGATTTCAATTTCTCCCAAGCCGCAGGCAATCGCGCGAGTGCGGTGCTTATTATCCTTAACCATTCCGAAAACAGGAACGCTGAGCCCCATTTTTTCGATAACGGGCAAAACGGCATTAACCTGCGCCTGTCCGCCGTCAAGCAGGATAAGGTCGGGGAGAATTTTAAAGGTGCTTCCCTCTTCGTCGTTATAATAATGATTGAAGCGGCGCGTTAAAACCTCGTTCATTGAGCCGACATCATTCTGCCCCTCAAAGCCCTTAACGGCAAAGCGTTTATAAGCCTGCTTCATCGGTCTGCCGTTATGGAAAACAACCATACCTGCAACATTATCTGCGCCGAAGGTGTGGGAAATATCATAGCTTTCAATATATTCGGGAGGCTTCGGAAGACCGAGAAGCCCTGCAAGCTCTTCAAGTGCGTTAAATTCCCTGCCGAGCCTACCATCGTTTTGTGCAAGGTGCTCCTGCGCATTTCTTATGCACATATTAACAATGGAAAGGTGCTCTCCTCTTTGCGGATGAATAAACTCAACCTTTTTGCCCCTTTGCTCTTCAAGCAGACGCAATAAGAGCTCCTCATCCTCTATTTCGCCGTCAACGGCAATTCTTGACGGTATTCTGCTCCTCATTGAATAATAACGCTCAATAAGCTCAAGCCTTGCCGATTTTAAATCGTCAACCGTGTCAATAAGCCAAAACTCACTGTCTGTCAGCCGTCCGTTTTCAAATCTGATAACCTCAAAGCAGGCTTTCTTTTTGCCGTTAACAAGTGCAAAAACATCCTCCTCGGGAACATTGATTGAAACAACCTTTTGCTTTTCATCAAGGTTTTTTATCGCCTTAATTCTGTCGCGCAGCTTAGCCGCCTCTTCAAATTTAAGCTCCTCCGATAGCCTGTTCATTTGCGCTGTCATATCCTTAACGGCAGACTGGCTTCCGCCCTTTAAAAAGGAGATTGCGTCTTTAACATTATTAACATATTCTGCCTGCGTTATTCTTGCGGCGCACGGAGCACAGCAAAGTCCCATAAAGCCGTTTAGGCACGGTCTTGATTTGCCGTAATCTCTCGGGAACACCTTACTGCACCTTGGCAATTTAAAAATCTTTAAAGTTTCCTCAACCGCCTGCTTAACGGAAAAGGTTGAAACATAGGGACCGATATACTCTGCGCCGTCATCATCTATTCTTTTACATTCGGATATACGGGGGAACTCGCCTTTTGTGATTTTTATATAGTTATAGCCCTTATCGTCTTTAAGCAGAATATTATATTTAGGCTGATGCTGTTTGATAAGAGAGCATTCAAGAACGAGTGCTTCAAACTCCGTGTCAACAAGAATGTAATCAAAGTCGTCAACATTTTCAACCATTTTAATTACTTTAAGGGAATGATTTGAATGTGAGCCGAAATAAGATGAAACTCTGTTTTTAAGCTTTTTCGCCTTGCCGATATATATAATTTTTTTATCCTTATTTTTCATTATATACACTCCCGGTTGAAGCGGAAGCGCCATTGCCTTTTTGCGAAGCTCCTTAACAGTTATACTCTCATCCCCTTTCGGATAATATCTTTGCGAAATAATTTTAACACAAAACAGATTTTTCGTAAAGCAAAAAAAATAAAGCGTAGATTAACTACGCTTATTTTTAACTTATTATGTTCAAATTAATCAGTTCGGTTTAGCTATCAGTCTGCAAAGCCGCTTTTAACGAGAGCAACAAGACCTTCAACAGCCTCTTCCTCATCTGTTCCGTCAGCAATAATGCGGATATCCGTTCCGCCCATAATGCCGAGAGAAAGAACGCCTAAAAGAGATTTTGCATTAACTCTTCTTTCTTCCTTTTCTACCCAGATTGACGATTTAAACTCATTAGCCTTCTGGATAAAGAAAGTTGCGGGGCGTGCATGTAATCCAACCTGATTTTCAACCTTTACATCTTTTACAAACATAATATAACCTCTCATCTAAAAAGTCAGTAAAAATACTAATTTTTTATTTAACTGTATTACATATTATACCACTAAACAAAATTTGGTCAATGAATTGTGCCAAAGTTCGTATGACTTGTAAATTAGACACAAAATATGGTGCTTCGTTTTGTGCAAAATTCACAGAATTTTTTTCCTTTGCATCAATTCTGCCAAGTATTCACGGTCTTTCTTTGATAAATCTGCTTTTTCGAGCATATCAGGTCGGCGTTCGAGTGTTCTTTCAAGAGACTTCTCTCGGCGCCATTTTTCAACATTAGCGTGATGACCTGTCAGCAAAACATCGGGAACACTTCGACCGTGCCATTCATAAGGGCGAGTGTACTGCGGATATTCAAGAAGCGAGCTGAAATGGCTTTCGTCCGTGAAGCATTCATCATCGGAAAGAACGCCGGGCAGCATTCTTGAAATTGAATCCGCAAGAATAAGCGCAGGAAGCTCGCCGCCTGTTAAAACATAATCGCCAACAGAAATTTCCTCCGGGCGAAGCTCCTCGATAACACGCTCGTCTATTCCCTCATAGTGTCCGCACAAAAGAGCAATATTATTCATTTTTGAAAGCTCTTTAACTCTTTGCTGAGTCAGCGTTTTTCCCTGCGGAGTTAAATATATTAGATGCGGCCTTTCGCCGATTTCACTGCACAAAGCCTCAAAGCAATCAAAAACAGGCTCAACCTGCATTATCATACCCATTCCGCCGCCGTAAGGAGTATCGTCAACTCTGCGGTGCTTATCCTTTGTGTAATTTCTTATATCTTTACATTCAATCTGCACCTTGCCCGATTTTCTTGCTCTGCCGATAATGCTTTCGCTTAAATAGGCATTACACATTTCGGGAAAAAGGGTTAAAATATCAATCCTCATCAAAAAGACCTTTCATTGCTTTAATTCGTATAACCTGATATTCCGTGTCTGTTTCCACAATAATATCGGGGATAACGGGAACATAAAAGCGTTTTTTGCCGTTTTCAATTTCAAGAATATCAGAGGCGCCGTAATTAACAACATCAACAACTCTTCCGTATTCTCTTTCGCTTTCATAATCAACAACATAACAGCCGATTATATCCTGAATATAGTTTGCGCCTTCTTCAATTTCGGCGTCCTCACGGTTTGAATAAAGAACGGTGCCCTTTAATTCTTCTGCTTCATCAATGGAATTAACGCCCGAAAGCTTTATAATTGCATTGTTTTTCTGCGCACGCACGGAAAGAAGCTCGGCGGGCTTTTCGCCGTTTTCATCAAAATAAAGCGTTTTAAATTGCTTTAAATAATCAATACTGTCGCACCACAAATCAAGCTTCATTTCGCCTTTAATTCCGTGTGTATTTATAATTTTTCCGACTTCAAGATATTTTTTCATTAAATCACCGAAAATATTATACATTATTTTATAAAAATCCGCAATATAAAAATAAAAGCGTGCGGGAATTCCGCACGCTTTTTGATTTTATTCTATTTCAACAGAGATTCTTTGGTCGTTTCTGATTGCGGCGGCACGCATAACAACGCGGATTGCCTTTGCAATTCTGCCCTGCTTTCCGATTACTCTGCCCATATCCTCTTCGGCAACATGAACATGATAAACGAAAGCGCCGTCCTCAGCTTCGGTAACCTCAACTGAAACCTCATCGGGATTTTCAACCAAGCCTTTTAAAATAGATACTAACAAATCCTTCAAAGAAATCACCTCCATTTAATCCTATTTAAAATAGATTAAAGGATGCCTTCTTTTTTAAGAATGCTCTTAACTGTATCTGTTGGCTGTGCACCGTTTGCAATCCACTTTTTAGCCTTTTCTGCATCAATCTTGATTTCAGCAGGGTCAACCATTGTGTTATAGGTTCCGATTTCCTCGATGAAACGACCGTCTCTCGGGAATCTTGAATCTGCTACTACTACACGATAAAAGGGAGCCTTCTTTGCGCCCATTCTGCGAAGTCTGATTTTTACTGCCATTTTGTTTACCTCCAAAAGTAATTTTTTATTATTAATTTATTAATTTAACCAATTTAATATTGGATAAAAAACCTTTTAAAATCCAAACGGATTTGAATTTTTGCCGCTTCCCGTCATACCCATCATTTTTTGAGCCATCTCGGGATTTTGCTGCATCAGGCGGCGCATTTTTTTGCTGACCTTCGGTCCGCCTTTTCCGCCGAACTGATTTATCATTTTTTTCATCTGCTTAAACTGCGCAAGAAGCTTATTAACATCTTCAACCTTCATTCCGCAGCCTGCGGCAATTCTGCGCTTTCTTGACGGATTTATGATATCGGGATGAGTTCTTTCCTCTTTCGTCATTGAATAAATGATTGCTCTGAACCTGCCGAAAGCACCCTCATCTATATCCTCATCGCGAATTTTGGAGCCTATGCCGGGAATCATTTTGATTGTGTCTTTTAGGCTTCCCATTCTTTCGATTTGGTCAAACTGATCAAGCAAATCGTTAAGGTCAAATTTATTCTTTGCAAGCTTCTTTTCAAGCTCTGCGGCTTTTTTCTCATCAAGCGTTTGCTCTGCTCTTTCAATAAAGGAAAGCACATCGCCCATACCGAGTATTCTTGAAGCCATTCTGTCGGGGTGGAAAACCTCGAGGTCTCCGAGCTTTTCGCCGGTGCCGACAAATTTTATCGGCTTGCCCGTTACGGCTCTTACGGAAAGTGCCGCACCGCCTCTTGTGTCGCCGTCAAGCTTTGTAAGAATAACGCCGTCTATACCGAGTGTTTCGTTAAAGCTTTTGGCAACATTAACTGCGTCCTGACCTGTCATTGCATCAATAACAAGGAGGATTTCGTGAGGATGAACAGTACTTCTTATGTTTTGAAGCTCCTGCATAAGCTCCTCATCTATATGGAGACGGCCTGCCGTGTCAAGAAAAACATAATCGTGGCCGTGGTCCTTTGCATATTTAATTGCTTCCTCTGCGATTTTAACGGGATTTTCCGTTCCCATTTCAAATACGGGAACGCCAACCTGCTCGCCGACTACCTGCAACTGCTTTATAGCGGCAGGTCTGTAAATATCGCAGGCAACAAGCATAGGTCTGTGCCCTTCGTTTTTAAGTTTAAGAGCAAGCTTTGCACTGTGAGTTGTTTTACCCGAGCCTTGAAGACCGCACATCATAACAACCGTTGGCGGATGATTAGCTGTTGCAAGCCTTGTTTCGCTTGTTCCCATAAGCTTTGTTAATTCTTCATTAACAATCTTAATAACCATTTGACCGGGAGTGAGCGATTCCATAACATCCTCGCCTATTGCGCGCTCTGTTACGGATTTTGTGAAATCCTTTGCAACCTTATAGTTTACATCTGCTTCAAGAAGAGCAAGGCGCACCTCACGCATTGCATCCTTAACATCGGCCTCGGTTAATTTGCCTTTGGCACGAAGCTTTTTAAATGAATTTTCAAGCCTTTCGGAAAGACCTTCAAATGCCAAAGCAATCAACTCCTAACATAAAAACTTAAAACTGTGAAAGATAATCCGCAGTTGCTTTGATTTTGGAAATATTATCGTTTATTTCCCTGGAAAGACTGTGGGCAAGATTATATTCGTTTATTTCCTCTGCGCACTGCCTTATTTCGTCAAGCCCCTTTTTCATTTGGGTAAAGCGCTTTGCAAGTCCGAGCCTTTGCTCCATATCGAAAAGCTGATTTTCGGCACGCTTTATTGCATCGCGCACACCCTGACGGGTTATGCCCTCATTCTCTGCAATTTCGGAAAGAGATAAATCTTCATCATAATAATAGATAAGAAAATCGTGTTGCTTTTTAGTAAGCATTTCGCCGTAAAAATCAAGCAAAAAAGACACTTCAAGATTTTTAGCCACAATTTTCCCTCCCTTGATAATTATGATTTGCAGGAACAAGTGTAAAGTATTTAATCTTTACAGCAAGAGATATTATACATAAGAGGAGCAAATAAGTCAAGCAAATATTGAAATATTTTTTTGATAAAATTTTTGTAATTTTACTTGACACAAAATGTTGCAAAAAAAGCAGAAAAAGCACTAAATATAGAAAAAATATCCCCTTGATATATTTTATCAAAGGGATATTAATAACTCATTTTAATTCGGCAATTGTTACGCCGTTTTCTCCCTCGCCGTAAACGCCGAGGCGGAAGGCTTTTATATTCGGATGGTGGCGAAGCTCCTGTGTTACTGCGCTTCGCAGTGCACCTGTTCCCTTGCCGTGAATAATGCGAATTTCGGGAATATTATTTAAAACGCATTTATCAATAAAAAGTCCGAGATTCATAAGTGCTTCATCAACAGTTTGACCTCTCAAATCAAGCTCGGTTGTTACATCCGCGTCTGCTCTTGAAGTAGTTCTGTAAACAGAGCGCTGAGAGACTGGCTTTGGCTTTTTCTTTTTTTCGGTAAGCATAAGGTCGCCCATTTTAACGCGGGTTTTGAATATGCCCGACTGAACAAGCACCTTTTCCCTGCCGACTTCAAGCACCTCGCCCTCGCCTATACCTCTTATAATAACGGCATCGCCCTTAACGACAGGACGCGGCAATTTATAATCCTCATCCCAGTTTTCAGCAAGCTCGCGCGGGTCAATAATTTCCTGCATTTCGCCGAGCCTGTTTTTGATTTCTCTTCTTGTTTTTCGTGCAACCTCCGTTGCATTTGAATTTTCCGCTTCCTTTTTAAGCTGTTCGAGCTTCAACAGGAAATCTGCGCTTTGCCTTTTTGCCGAATTAATTATTTTTTCAGCCTCGCGCTTTGCCTTTTCAAGCTCATTTGCCTTTAACTGCGCAATCTTATCCTTTTCGGACTGCGCCTTGCTTCTCATTCTGTCTGCCGCCTGAACAGCCTTTTCGGCGCGCTCCTTTTCCTTTTCAAGCTCAAGCCTTGTTGCTTCAAGGCTTTCAAGAACGGCTTCAAAGCTTCTGTTTTCGTTGCCGACAATTTTCTTTGCTTCCTCAACAACCGACTTATCCATACCGAGCCGCTCGGAAATTGCAAAGGCATTTGACCTGCCGGGAACGCCGATTAGGAGCTTATATGTTGGGCGAAGAGTGTTTACATCAAATTCGCACGAGCCGTTAGAAACGCCGTCTGTTTCAAGCGCATAAGCCTTTAATTCGGCATAATGAGTTGTTGCGGCGATTCTTGCGCCCTTGGCTCTTAAATATTCGATAATCGAAACGGCAAGCGCCGCGCCCTCGATAGGGTCTGTGCCCGAGCCGAGCTCGTCTATAAGAACAAGAGAATTATCTCCCGCCTGCTTCATTATATCTATTATATTAACGATATGCGAGGAAAAGGTTGAGAGGCTCTGCTCTATACTTTGCTCATCGCCGACATCAACAAGAACATTTTCAAAAACGGCAATTCTTGAATTATCGCCTGCCGGAATAAGCAAGCCGCATTCCGCCATAAGAGTGAGAAGACCGAGAGTTTTTATTGCAACTGTTTTACCGCCCGTGTTAGGGCCTGTTATAACAAGTGTGTCAAATTCTCCGCCGAGCATAATATCAGTCGGCACAACCGTTTCGGGATTTAAAAGCGGATGCCTTGCCTTATTCAGCTCAATAATTCCCTCTTTATTCAGCAGAGGCATTGACGCTTTCATTTTTCCGGCAAGGTGTGCCTTTGCGAAAATCAGATTAAGCATAACCGCACTGTCATAAGAGCTTTTTATGCTTTCGGAAAAGCTTCCCGCCTCTGTTGAAAGCTCAAATAGTATTCTGCGGATTTCCTCGCGCTCTCTGCTTTCAAGGATTTTTATTTCGTTATTTGCATCAACAACGGAAACGGGCTCGATAAAAACAGTTGCGCCCGAGGCAGACATATCGTGAACAAGACCGGGAACATCTGCTCTGTTTTCCGACTTTACGGGAACAACATATCTGCCGTTTCTTTGAGTAACAATTGGCTCTTGAAGAAATTTTTGGTAATGAGCACTATGTATTATTCCGTCAAGCTTCTCGCGGATTGAATTTGCTTTGGCACGCTTTTTTCTTCTTATTTCAAAAAGCTCGTCCGACGCCTTGTCGGAAATTTCATCCTCAGAAATAATAACGGAGAAAATCTTTGCTTCAAGATATTTATTAACCGTTATCCCCTCAAAGAAGAAATCAAGATTTGTGCGAACAGACGAGAAATGACCGTACCATTCATAAAGAGAACGCACGGCTCGAAGAGTTCCCGCAATCGCAAGCAGCTCCGAGGTGTTAAGCTCTCCTCCTGCCGCCGCACGCGAAAGCGCATTATTAACATTTTTAAGCCCCGAAAACGACGGCGCACCGAAGCGCGCAAGCAAAGAATAAGCGTCCTCTGTTTGAGAAAGCAAAAGCTGTGCTTCGTCAATATCGTTTACGGGCTTTAATTTAAGTGCAAGCTCCTTTGCATCATCGCAGGTGGCTTCCCGTGCAAGCATTTCAAGCACACGGTCAAGCTCCAACGCCTTTAAATTTTTATCCATTATCCTGTTAGTCCTTTATAAAATTCAAGCGCGCTTAATTTGCGCTGAATATGTGAAATCATATATTTTTCAGTTATGCTTCCAAGAAGCGTTAAATTTTCATCGCTTAAAGTAAAGCTGAAAATTTTTGAAGGCTCCGTTAAGCATATAAATCTTATTGCCTTTATAACTGTTTTCGGCACGGGAACCGCTCCTGCCTTTGGGCAGTTTTCGCAGTAAATTTTACCTTCAAGGGTGTCAAAATACATTAAATCGGTTTCAAACGCCGAGCAATTATCACACGCCAAAACAGACGGCATATATCCGCCGAGGCAGAGCGCGCGAAGCTCAAAAGCGGATTTAACTATTCTTTTATCCTTTTTGCCTGCACAAAGCAGATGAAGCGCATTGAGCGTTAAGCGCAAAAGCTCGGGACAAGGCTGCTCCTCGCCTGCCGTTTCAAACGCAAGCTGGGCAAAATACTGTGCAAGAGAAAGCGCCTCAATATCCTTTCTTAAATCAAAAAAGACCTCTATCGGCGAAGCGTCATCAGCCACAAAGGCGTCCTTTGTTCTGTAAAGCGTGAAATCACTGTAAGCAAAAAGGGCAGTTGCACTGCTGAGCCTGCTTTTAACCTGCTTTGCGCGGCGCACAAAGGCCTTAACAAGCCCATAATCAGCAGTAAGGAGAGTAACTAAACGGTCACTCTCCCCTATTGTCTGTTCTCGAATTACAAGCCCCTTTGTTGTAAATTTCATTATTTTCTGCCTTTATTTCTTCGTTATGTTTTTTATATTCAAGATAATCGTTTACACTTCCGGTTTGAACAAACCTTTGCCAATATTCATCAGACATATAACCACCTCTAATATTTTATCCTACGGCGGTTATATAAATTTGTGCCATTTTAATCCAATCCGAAATTGCGAATAAGACCCTCTTTGTTTCGCCAGCCCTCTTTAACCTTAACCCAGGTGTGAAGATTAACCTTTATATCAAAAAAGCGTTCAAGGTCCTGCCTTGCAAAGGTTGAAATTTTTTTGAGCATTGAGCCGTTTTTGCCGATAACCATACCCTTGTGCGTTTCTCTTTCGCAATAAATAACTGCGTCTATATCAAGGATTTCCTTATCCTCACGCTCACGCATTTTTTCAACGGAAACGGCAATTCCGTGAGGAACCTCTTTATCCATAAGCCTTAATATTTTTTCGCGGATAATTTCGGCGGCAAGAACTCTTTCGGGCTGGTCGGTCAAGGTATCGTCCGGGAAGAAATGAACGCTTTCAACCGCTATTGCTTCAAGCTCGCCGAGAAGCGCGTCTATCCCGTCGCCGTTTACTGCCGAAACGGGAACAACCGCAGAAAAATCATAAAGCCCCGAAAGATAAGCAATTCTGCCGAGCAAATCCTTTTTATCCTTAACAGTATCAATTTTATTGATAACAAGGATAACGGGAGCCTTTTCCTGCTTGAATTTTTTGATTAGCTCAAATTCCTTATCGGTTAATTCTCCGTATGGCTCCGTAACAAAAACTACTGCATCTGTTCCTCCGATACTGTCGCCAACAGCGTTATTCATAGCCTCACCGAGCTTATTGTGGGGCTTATGAAAGCCGGGTGTGTCCGTAAAAACAAACTGCGTTTCACCCTGAGTAAGCACGCCTGTTATTTTAGTTCTTGTTGTTTGCGGCTTTGAGGAAACAATTGCAACCTTTGCGCCGAGCATTTTATTAAGAAGCGACGACTTGCCGACATTAGGCTTGCCGACTATTGCCGTAAAAGCGGTTTTGGTCATTCTTCATCTCCCATATAATAGCTGTTATCTCTTTTCCAGCCTATCTGCGTTAAAACGGTTTCTTCCTTTTCACGCATACGAACCTCTTCCATTCCGCCTGCTTCGTGGTCATACCCAAGCAGATGAAGCATTGAATGTACTGTTAAAAAGCCGATTTCGCGTTGCAAAGGATGGTTATAAAGCTTTGCCTGCTCAACCGCCTTTTCCATTGAAATAACTATGTCGCCAAGAAGCTTTGCGCCCGTATCGTGATTTATATCGTAAACACCGTTATCTCCGAGCGGGAAGGACAAAACATCTGTTTCCTTATCAATATTTCTGTATTCCTTATTGAGCTCTCTTATCTGCTCGTTATCAACGAAGCGAACGGAAACCTCTGCCGAGCCGTCAAATTCTTCAAGTTCAAGAACAGCGTGGCAGCAGCGGCGGATAAGAAGCCTTATTCCCGTTGGTATTTTAACCTTTTTCTGCGTGTTTGAAATATTAACCTTAACCTTTTCTATCACTGCTTTTTCTCCTCGCTTTCATATTTCTCATAAGCCTTGATGATATCCTGAACAAGCTTATGGCGCACAACATCACGCTGTGAAAATTTACACATTTCTATATCGTCAACATTTTTAAGAATACGCATAACCTTTTTAAGACCCGATTTTTTACCGTCAGGCAAATCAATCTGCGTTATGTCGCCCGTTATGACCATTTTTGAATTAAAGCCGAGCCTTGTTAAAAACATTTTCATCTGCTCGGGAGTTGTGTTTTGCGCTTCGTCAAGAATTATAAAGCTGTCGTCAAGCGTTCTGCCTCGCATATAAGCAAGAGGCGCAACCTCGATTGAACCGCGCTCCTGATATTTTTGGAAGCTTTCCGCACCGAACATATCGAAAAGAGCATCATAAAGAGGCCTTAAATAAGGGTCAACCTTGCTTTGCAAATCGCCGGGAAGAAAGCCGAGCTTTTCTCCTGCTTCAACCGCAGGGCGCGTTAAAATAATTTTATCAACCTCTTTTGCGCGAAACGCAGTTACCGCCATTGCAACGGCAAGATATGTTTTACCTGTTCCGGCAGGGCCTATGCCGAAGGTTATTGTGTTGTTTTCTATTGCCTCGCAGTATTTTTTCTGACCAAGGGTTTTCGGCTTGATGGGCTTGCCCTTTGCTGTTATGCAAATTGTGTCTGACGCGATTGAGGAAAGCTTTTCCTCCTTGCCCTCTTTAACAAGGCTGAGCGCATAGCGCACATTCTGCTGAGTCAGCGCCTCGCCCTTGTTGATAAGGGAAAGCATACTGTTTATAGCTCTTTGAGCATAAGAAACATTTTCGCCGTCGCCGACGATTTTGATACTGCTTCCTCTGCTGATAATGGAAACATTAAATTCCTTTTCGATAATTTTTATATTTTCATCAAAGGAGCCGAAAAGGCTGACCGCCTGCTCCATTGCTTCAAAATCAACTGTTACCTCTGCCATTAATCAATCTCTGCCTTAATAAGTTCTATTCGTCTTTCCTCAACCTTTAAAACGGTGAAGGTTATATTTTCATATCTTACTGTTACGGGCTTTTTCGGCTTTTCGGGCGGAAGATAGCCAAGCAGATTTATAACAAAGCCTGCAAGTGTATCGTAATCCCCCTCGGGAAAATCAACCGAAAGAATTTTAGAGGCGTCCTCTATATCGGTTGAGCCGTCAAAGGTGTAGGTTTTTTCGTCTATCTGCTCAACCTCTTCCTCCTCGTCGTCATACTCATCACGGATATTGCCGACTATACTTTCAAGAATATCCTCCATAGTAACAAGCCCTGCCGTTCCGCCGTATTCATCAACAACAACGGCAAGCTGTATTCTTGTTTCGCTCATCTGCCTGAAAAGCTTTCCGCAGGCAATTGTTTCAGGAACGAAAAGAGGCTCTCTAATATAATCCTTTAACGATTCATCCTTTGAAATTTCGGTGCCGATAAATTTTAGAAGGTCCTTAACATAAATTACACCCACGATATTATCCAAATCCTCGTGATAAACGGGTATACGCGAAAAGCCGTTTTCAATAGAAAGCTTTGCAACCTCTTCAAGAGAGGCACAATCCTCAACCGCTTCAATATCTGTTCTGTGGGTCATAATATCTCCCGCATTTATATCATCAAACAGGAAGATATTATTTATCATTCTTCTTTGGGAAACCTCAAGCTCGCCGACCTGCTCGTCCTCATCAACAAGCTGTTTTATTTCCTCCTCGGTTGAATTTCTTTTAAACCTTCGTAAAAAACCTGCCATAAAGGCAAAAACCTCCATAAGATATATAATTTACCAAAATGTGCTTTATTATATACTTTTT
>SAMEA3663039__coassemble_166_pt1 | contig 25376 bp, 22 predicted proteins | sample SAMEA3663039__metabat2_low_PE_029 | metagenome-assembled genome bin SAMEA3663039 (sample SAMEA3663039) | pig gut metagenome | biome: pig gut; feature: pig-associated habitat; material: faeces | place: France | collected 2012
AAATATTTATTTTGCTTTTCGGCAGGACTTTGTTCCTTGAAAGAAATCATTGATTTTGAGGGGTTTGTGGGTTTTTCAGCCCTCAAGTCCCGTCTCTCGCACCAAAAAGAGTATGTATCCATTTGGTTACATACTCTTTTTTTATCGGATTTGAAACGGCTTGCATATTTAATTTTAAAGTGTTATATTATTTCATATTAAATTTCTTTCGGAGAGTTACTATGAAGCTTGTTACACCGTCATTTTATAAGGATTTTAAATGCATTGCAGGGGATTGCCCCGATTCCTGCTGTCAGGGTTGGGAGGTTGACGCAGACGAGGATTCGCTTGCATACTATAAAACTTTAACAGGGGATATCAAAAAAAGAATTGACGGCGTTCTCGATAAGGACGAGTTCGGCAACACAATATTTAGGCTTGCCGAAAGAAAAAGGTGTCCGTTTCTCAACGATGAAAATCTTTGTGATATGCACATTGCAATCGGTGGTGAACACACTCCGTTTACTTGCCGCACATTTCCTAGATTTATAAACGATTTCGGCTCAACGCGTGAAATGGGGATATCCTTTTCCTGCCCTGTTGCAAGCGATATGATGTGGAATTTAAAAGAGGATTTCTCTTTTGTCAGTGAAATTAACAGTCTGCCGCCGTCTCTAAATGATATAGACGCCGAGCTTTATTTTAAGCTCTTTAAAAACAGAGAAAAAGCTTATCAAATCATTTTAGATAAATCAAAGCCGTTGAGTGAAAGAATTAAAGAGCTTCTTTTGTTTGGTTCTGTTATTCAAGATGAAATAGATAGCTATGAAGAAAATAACGAATGCACCGAAATAATTGAAATTTTTAAAAATCCCGAGGTTATTAATAACGAATGGGTTGAAAAGGTTAATAATGCTCATTTTGATAAAAAGGTAATTAACAGTAAGCCTTGTGAAAGCATTGCAATGTATTTTCTTTTCAGATATTTTATGCAGGCGGTTTATGATAAAGATGCTTTATCTAAAATAAAAATGTCTGCCATAGGCGTTCTCATTCCTGCTTTTTTCGGCAACGATAGTTGGACTATCCACCTTTGGAGTAAGGAAACGGAGCACAGCGATATTAATATGGAAAGATATAAACATAACCTTAAAAATAACGGAGCCGTTTCGGTAAGTAATTTAATAAAATATTTTTCATAATAAAAAAGGGGCTGTAAAAAAGCCCCTTTAATTCTTATAATTTTGATGCTTCAAAGGCGGCACCGAGCATTCCTGCGTCATTGCCAAGGTCGGAATTAACTATTTTTACCTTTCTGTAATTATCCATCAATTCCTTATAGATTTTTCTGTCTATCAGCTCGATAATATATTCCTCGCGCATTATTCCGCCGCCCAAAACAATAAGCTGAGGGTCAAAGGTGTAAATAATGCTCTTTAAGCCTAAAATAATTTCATCTATCCAAATATCTATAATATGTCTTATTTCGGGATTTTCAAAGTTTTCCTTGCTGAAAATTTCAAAGCCGTTCAGCTTTTCGCCTGTTGTCTTTTCAACAGTCTGCGTCAGAGCCTTTGCAGAGGCATATTGCTCATAGCAGCCCTCTCCGCCGCAGGTGCAGGGTCTGCCTCCTGCGTGAACAATAATATGGCCGAACTCGCCCGCAGATGAATGAGCGCCCTTATAAAGCTTATCGTTAAGATAAACTGCACCGCCGATTCCCGTACCGAAGGTTAAGCAGATAAAATCAGAATATCCCTTTGCCGCACCGAATTTCGCCTCTCCGATTGCGGCGGCGTTAACATCATTTTCAACAAAGGTTGGTATTCCCGTTTTTGTTTCAATCATTTTTTTAACCATCATTCCCGTATAATAGGGAATATTATTTGTTGAGTAAACAACAATGCCGTTTTCGGAATCAACCTGGCCTGCCGTACTGATTGCAACTCTGTCGATATTATCATAGGTTTCAATGATTTGAAGAACCTTATTGATAATATACTGACCGCCCTTTGATGCCTCTGTTGGAATAGAGTGCTTTTCAGTCAGCTTGAATTTCTCGTTGCAAATTGCATATTTAATATTTGTTCCGCCGATGTCGAAGGTTATAATTTTCATAAGTTCACTTCCGCATACATTATTTACCTTGATTATATCAAGCAATTAATTTAATTTCAATAAATATTGAAAAAATATCCTTTATATGTTAAAATTATCTAAAATTATTGTGAGGATTTAATTATGGCTGATGAAAAATTTGAGGAAAAGCTCGACAGTCCGCTTATCGTTCATAAGGTAACAGACGCTTCATATCAGGAAACCGCTAATAATATTGACCTTTCTTCAACTCATGTTGAGGAGGAAACCGCAACGCTTGAACGCCACCGTTTCAGAAAGGAAAAGAAGAACAGTAAGCTTCCTGTTATTATAGCCTTTGCGGCTGTTCTTGTTGCTCTTTGCTGCTTCCTTTATTTCAGCGGAGCACTTTCAAATAATAAGGAAGAAACAACCGCTCCCGCAGAAATAACAACCGAGCAGGAAAATCGATTTGAAAACACAATAACCATTAAGGGCACCTATGTTTTCTATGAGGGTGTTGAGGTTGACGGCTTGCAGGGTCTTATAAGTGAGATTAAATATCTTGACGAGGGAACAAAGCTGACCGTTCAAAACGAAAATGCTGATGAAACCTTCCTCAGCGAAGAAATTTTGCATACGCTAACCTCTTATAATATCGAATATGAGGTTGTTCCAATTATTTCAAGCGGATTAACAAGTAAATACGAAACAACCGCTCCTGCACAAACAACTCAGCAGTCAACAACTCAGCAAGCAACCGCTCAGCAAACAGAGGCACAGTAACATCTATGGAATTTGATTTGCTTAATCATTTGAGCTTTGATAAGGCAATTACCGAAAAGGTGCTTTCTCTTGCCGAAAAAGAGGAAATTGCCGTTTTGAATTGTGCCGAAGCGGTATCCAACCGAAATGTTAACTGCTTAAAAAGAAAAAGCGATATTTTCCGCCTTGCAGTTATGCTTAAAGCCGCAGAGAGCACACATAAAAAATATATTGAAAAGGGGATACCCGACAGTATTTTTTATGACACAATGGATGATATTCGCATTTGGTGTGAAGAAAATTCAAATAAAGGGCTTAAAAATTATAACTGGATAAAAAATCATATTAATTTCGAGATTTTCAGGCTCGGCAGGCTGCAATTTCAGTTTTATAAGGCTGAAAACCCAACCTTGCATTATTCAAAGCTTCCCTTTAAAAAGGGGGATAATATGCTTTATATTCACATTCCGCGCTTCGGCAGGCTTGATTTTAACGATTGTATTAATTCGCTGAATGAGGCAAAGGAATTTTTCAAAAGATATTTTCCCGAATATAGTTATGACGGCTTTTTCTGCGAAAGCTGGCTTCTTTACGCCGATAATTCTAAATTTATGAGTAAGGATTCAAACATATTAAAATTTCAACATATGTTTGATATAGCTTATTCGATTCATTATGAAAATCAAACCTACGACAGAGTTTTCGGCCTTGAACATCTTCCTGTTTTTAGGTCTCAAATCAAGGCATTACCCGAGGAAACCTCCCTGCAAAAATCAGCAAAGGAATTTAAGCTCGCAAAGGGTAAATTCGGAATAGGAATTGCAACTGTAAAAAGCGAATACATATAAAAAATGCAGGCGGTTTTTCTTTCCGCCTGCTGTTTTATTTTAATTTCAAATATTCATTAACTGCAAGTGCGTCGCACCTTTCGTTATAGGGGTGTCCGTTATGCCCCTTAACCCAAATAAACTCAACCTTATGTTTGTCTAATTCATCAAGCAAGGTTTGCCATAAATCAGGATTAAGCGCAGGCTTGTTTTTTCCTCTTTTCCAGCCGTTTTTCTTCCACGAATAAACCCAGCCTTGATTAATTGCGTCGCAAACATATTTTGAATCCGTTGTAACGGTAACCTCGCAGGGAACTTTCAGCGCTTTCAATGCTTCAATAACGGCAGTAAGCTCCATACGGTTGTTTGTTGTGTTGTATTCGGCACCGCTGATTTCCTTTTCAGTACCGTTATAAACAAGAACCGCGCCCCAACCACCCTTTCCGGGATTTCCGCTGCATGCGCCGTCTGTGTATATTTCAACTTTTTTCATAATTTTACCTCACTGTCAGTATATTTTAACATCAAAACAGGTAATAATCAATATGAATGTTAATTCTATGTTAATTTATCCGTCCTTGCTTTTTGTTTACTTGACATTTATAAGATAATAATATATCATATATAAGAAATTTTTAGAACGGAAAAAATAATTAAAGAAGGAGTTTTTTATGGCAAAACAGAATACATCTTCCGATAAGAGCCTTAACGGAAAACGGAATTCCGCAAAGCGCACATACACTTATCGAAAGGTAACGAAGAATATGCGCCCAAAAGCTGCGGATAAAATGCCGAAAAGCGTTAAAATTGCATTTTTGGGTGGTATGAATGAAATCGGTAAGAATATGACGGTTTATGAGTACGGCAACGATATGTTTATCGTTGATTGCGGCCTTGCTTTTCCGGGAGCGGAGCTTCTCGGCGTTGATACCGTTATTCCCGATTTCACTTATATTGAAGAAAATATCGATAAGGTTAAAGGCTTAATTATTACTCACGGACACGAGGACCATATCGGCGGAATACCCTATCTTCTTAAAAAGGCTAATATTCCGATTTATTCAACAAAGCTCACTATCGGACTACTCAAAGGCAAGCTTGAAGAGCATAATCTGTTAAACAGTGCAAGGCTTATTGAAATAAAGCCAAACGATAAGGTTGCTCTCGGAAAATTCACTGTTGAATTTATTCATGTTAACCATTCAATTCCCGATGCAGTCGGCCTTGCAATTTCAAGCCCTGCGGGTGTTATTATCCATACGGGAGACTTTAAGATAGACACAACCCCTGTTGACGGCGATATGATTGATTTGGCAAAATTTGCCGAATACGGAACAAACGGTGTTCTTGCACTTTTGCAGGATTCAACCAACGCAGAGCGCCATGGCTACACAATGAGCGAAAAAACCGTTGGAGAGTCCTTCCTTAATCTGTTCAGAAAAGCGGGCAAAAGAAGAATTGTTGTTGCAACCTTTGCTTCAAATATTCACCGCGTTCAGCAGATTATTGATGTTGCAAAGCACCTTAAAAGAAAGGTTGCCGTAGTCGGCAGAAGCCTTGAAAATCTTGTTCAGGTAGGCGAGGAATTAGGTTATCTTAATGTTCCCGAAAACATTTTAATAAGCATTGATAATATTAAAGATTACGCTGACGATAAGCTTGTTATTATCACAACCGGCTCACAGGGCGAGCCTATGAGTGCTTTAACAAAAATTGCTAACGGAGAGCATAAAAAAGTTACCGCAACACCGAATGATTATGTTATAATATCTGCAACGCCCATTCCCGGAAATGAAAAAATGGTGGGTAATGTTGTTAATGAGCTTATGAAGCGCGGCGTTGAGGTTATATATGAAAATATGTATGAGGTGCATGTTTCGGGACACGCCTGTCAGGAAGAGCTTAAACTGATGATGGGCATAGTTAAGCCGAAATATTTCATTCCTGTTCACGGCGAGCAAAAGCATCTTCAAAAGCACGCAATGCTTGCAGAATCTATGGGTATTGCGAAAAAGAACATTTATGTTGGCGATATAGGCAAGCATATTGAAATTTCAAAAAGAGGCATTAAACCGCTTGATGATGTTCCGAGCGGCGATATATATGTTGACGGTATCGGAGTAGGAGATGTCGGCAATATCGTTCTCAATGACAGAAAGCATCTTTCGGCAGACGGTATCATTATCATTGTTGCAACTATTGATTCGCAAACGGGCGAGGTTATCTCGGGTCCCGATATTGTAAGCCGCGGCTTTGTTTATGTTAGGGAAAGCGAGGAGCTTATTAATTCAGCCCGTGATTTATCCTGCCGAGTTATTGAGGAATCATACAGCAGCAGATATCACGACTGGAACACGGTTAAAACCTCTTTGCGTGATGAGATTTCAAAAATGATGTATGAAAGAACAAAGCGCAAGCCAATGGTTTTGCCGATTATTATGGAAGTTTAGTTTTACTAATTTATATAATTTCAGTTGAAAGGAAGGTTAAACGGTTATGAAAGTAATTCTTCAACAGGATGTAAAAAATTTAGGAAAAAAGGGAGAGCTTGTTAACACCTCAGACGGCTATGCAAGAAACTACCTTTTCCCTCGCGGTCTTGCTATTGAAGCAAATGCAAGCGCAATGAATGATTTTAAGAATAAGGAAAACGCAAAAAAATTCCATAAAGCAGAGGAAATTAAAGCGGCAGAGGCTGATGCGGCAAAGCTTAACGGAAAAACAGTTAAGCTTACTGCAAAGGCAGGCGCAAACGGAAAGCTTTTCGGCTCTGTTACCGCAAAGGACATTTCCGCCGCAATAAAAAGTGAGCTTGGAATTGATGTTGACAAGCGTAAAATTTCCGTTAACGATATTAAGCAGTTCGGCTCATTCGAGGCTGAAATTAAGATTTATCAAGGCATAACGGCTAAAATTTATGTTCAGGTAACCGAGCAGTAATCGGTGCCGAAGAAATGGATGATTAAAGATGGCAGAATTCAGTAATTCAGGCTTAACTCCGCTTCCTTATGACGCAGATGCCGAAAGAGCGGTTTTAGGCTCAATACTTTGCGATGCTGACTGTATGGAGCAGGTTATAGAGCATGTTAAGCAGGAATATTTCTTTCTTCCTGCACACCGTGCTATTTTCGGCTCTATGCTTTCAATGTTTACCGGCTCAAAGGCTAAAATAGACCCCGTTGTTATTGCAGATGTTCTTGCAAAGGAGGGGCTTTACGATACTGCCGGCGGACGCGAATATCTCGTAAATTTAATAGAAAGCGTTCCATCGGCGGCAAATGTTGAAACTTATGCAAAAATCGTTGAGGAGCAGTTTTATCTTCGCACTCTTATTCAAACTGCGCAGAATATTATTGAAACTGCTTCAAGCGGCGGAGCAGACGCATCTATGCTTCTTGATTCTGCCGAGCAGATGATATACGATATCAGGCAGGGAAAAACAAATGACGGTCCTCGCAGACTTTCAGATGTTATTATAAATGAGGTTTACGACCGCTTTCATAAGCTTAACGGCGAGGATAAGGAAAAGTTTAAGGCAATCCCGTCCGGCTTCGGTATGCTTGATAAGTACATAACAGGACTTAATAAATCCGATTTAATTCTTATAGGTGCCCGTCCTGCTATGGGTAAAACCTCCTTTGCGCTTAACCTTGCTCAGAATGTTTCAATGATTGCAAAGAAAAAATGCGTATTTTTCAGCCTTGAAATGACTAAGGAGCAGCTTGCGGAAAGACTTTTATCTTCCCGTGCAGGTGTTCCGAGCCAAAAGCTTCGCACAGGCGAGCTTACCGATGATGAATGGGTAAGGCTCGGCAATGCGGCAGGCGAATTTGAGGAGGCTGAGCTTTATCTTGACGACGCATCAAACACAACCGTTCCTGAAATCAAATCAAAAATACGCAGGCTCAAGGATGTTGATATAGTAATAATCGACTATCTCGGACTTATTCAATCGGCAGTTCGCAAGGAAAACAGAGTTCAGGAGGTTTCCGAAATAACAAGAAATCTCAAAATGATGGCTAAGGATTTAAAAATTCCCGTTATTTGCTGTGCCCAGCTTTCAAGAGGAACAGAGGGCAGAGGTAAAAGCCACAAGCCGCAGTTATCAGACCTTCGTGAATCGGGCTCTATTGAGCAGGACGCAGATATTGTTATGTTCCTTTACCGAGAGGATTACTATCGAGGAGAGGTTGACGAGGATAAGCAGGACGATATTGACGCTAATTCAACAGAGCTTATTGTTGCTAAAAACAGACACGGTGCAACAGGCACTATCGAAATGACCTTTGATAAGGAATTTACCCGATTCAGAAGCATTGAAAAGAAATATGAAGAATAAAATCAACCAAACGGTAAAAAAATATAATCTTCTTTCAAAGGGAGATACTGTGCTCATTGCTTTTTCGGGCGGCGCAGATTCCGTTATGCTCTCTGAATATCTGCTTTCGGTTAAGGAGGAATATTCCTTAACCTTAAAAGCGGCTCATATTGAGCACGGAATAAGGGGCGAAGAAAGCCTAAGCGATTGCCGTTTTGTTGAGGAGTATTGCAAAAAAAACGGTATTGAGCTCGGCGTTCTCCATATATCTGCTATTCAGGAAGCCGAAAAAGCGGGAATGGGTGTTGAGGAATACAGCAGAAATAAAAGATATGAATATTTCAGCACCTTTGATTGCGATAAAATCGCTACTGCGCATAATCTTTCGGACAATGCCGAAACGCTTTTATTCAGGCTTGCAAGGGGAACCTCTCTCAAAGGCGCATGCTCTATCCCTCCTGCAAGAGATAAGATTATAAGACCTCTTATTGAATTAACCTCAAAGGAAATAAGAGATTATTTAAACAAAAACAGTATTAAATATTGTGTTGATTCAACTAATGCCTGTAACGATTATTCAAGGAATTTTATAAGAAATGTTATAATTCCCGAATTTCAAAGGCTTAATCCCGATTTTGAAAACGCTGTTTCTCGGTTTATATCAAGCATAAGCGCAGACGAAATATATCTTGAAAAACATATTGAAGAGATATATAATATTGCGTGCGAAAGCAATATGCTTAAAAAGGACAGACTTTTAAATCTAACCGAATGTGAGCAGAAAAGAATTATTTCAAGGTGGCTTTCTAATAACAATCTGCCGTGTGATTTTAACAGGATTGAGGGCATATATTCTCTTATTACCTGCAATTCAAAATTTCAAATAATGGGCAGTATATTTGCCGTAAGCAATAAGGATTTTATAAGAATTGCGGATATAAGCAAAAAAAGTCAAACAGTTAAATTTAAAGCCGAAAAAATTACTGTTTGTGTAAATGATTTTTTAAATAAATGTGAATTTAGCGCCAAACAGTTTGATTTTTATTGCGACTATGATAAAATAATCGGCAGTGTGCAGGTTAGATGCAGGCAAAGCGAGGACAGTATTTCTCCCTTGGGCAGAAGCTGCACCAAAACCTTGAAAAAGCTTTTTAATGAGCTTCAAATTCCAATTGAGGAAAGAAGCTCAGTTCCCGTTATAACCGATGATAAGGGCGTTATCGGGGTTTACGGATATTGCACGGATAAGCGTGTTGCACTTGACGGCAACACAAAAACCGTGTTGATTTTAAAAGTCTCTGCGGAGGATAATGATTAATGAACAATATGTCTAAAAATTGGAAATCTGCTGTGTTTTATATTCTCATTCCGATTTTGCTTGTGGTTTTGGCATTTTCATTTGCAAGCGGTCAGAATGCAGAAGAGATTAAATACAGTCAGGTTGTTTCTTTGTTTAAGGAAAACAAGGTTTCGTCCTTTGAAATCGACTTAACCTCGGGCGCTTTGACATATAAAACCTTTGACAAGCCGGATGAAACCCATAAATATACCGTTCCGAGCGTAACATATTTCCTTGAAGATATAAGAGACAGCGTTGATGAATATAATACTGCCAATCCAAATAATCAAATTGAATATAATTACAAAAAGAGCAGTTCAAGGAGCTGGTTATTTAACCTAATACCTTATATTGTTATTTTCGGTCTCGGCTCACTTGCCGTTTGGTTTATGATGAAAAAAATGAACGACACAATGAGCAATGAAACAAACCGAACTCTCGGCTTCGGCAGAGTTAAAACAAAAACCATTGAGGATAAAAATAAAAAGACCTTTTCCGATGTTGCAGGATGTGATGAGGAAAAGGCAGAGCTTGAAGAGCTTGTTGAATTTCTTAAAGACCCGAAAAAGTTTACGGAGCTTGGCGCAAGAATCCCAAAGGGTGTGCTTCTTGTAGGCCCTCCCGGAACGGGTAAAACTCTTCTTGCAAAGGCAGTTGCCGGTGAGGCAGGCGCACCTTTCCTTTCAATTTCGGGCTCCGATTTTGTTGAAATGTATGTCGGAGTAGGTGCAAGCCGTGTAAGAGACCTTTTCTCACAGGCAATTAAGAAAGCTCCTGCAATTGTGTTTATTGATGAAATAGACGCCGTTGGACGCCACAGAGGCACAGGTATGGGTGGCGGAAACGATGAAAGAGAGCAAACTCTTAATCAGCTTCTTGTTGAAATGGACGGCTTCGGAACAAACAGCGGTGTTATTGTTATTGCCGCAACAAACCGTCCCGATGTACTTGACCCTGCCTTGCTTCGTCCCGGCAGATTTGACAGGCAGATAACCGTTAACAGGCCCGACACGCAGGGAAGAGAGGATATTCTTAAAGTTCATTCAAAGAATAAGCCCCTTGCTCCTGATGTTGATCTTAAAGAGGTTGCAAAGGGCACAATCGGCTTTACAGGTGCAGACCTTGAAAATCTTCTTAATGAAGCGGCGCTTCTTACTGCAAGAAGAAATAAAAAGGCAATAACCTCCGAGGAAATTCAAGACGCCACAACGCGTGTTGAAATGGGCACGGAGAAAAAATCGCATAAATACAGTGAAAAGGCTAAAAAGCTTACTGCGTATCATGAGGCCGGACACGCAGTTGTTGCATTTTATCTTGAAAATCACGATCCCGTTAAAGAAATTTCAATCATTCCGAGAGGCCTCGGCGCAGGCGGATACACAATGTATCAGCCGCAGGAGGAAAATTATACCTCTAAAAACGAAATGCTTGATTTGCTTGTTTCAATGCTCGGCGGTCGTGTTGCGGAAGCAATTGCGCTTGACGATATTTCAACTGGTGCTTCAAGCGACCTGCAAAGAGCATCGCAGATTTGCAGGGATATGGTTTCCAAATACGGTATGAGCGATGAAATCGGACCTGTTGTTTACAGTGATGATAACGGCGAGGTATTTCTCGGCAGAGATTACGGTCATGTTAATAATTACAGTGAAGCAACCTCTGCAAGAATCGATTCCGAAATTGAAAGGCTTATGAAAAACGCTTATGATAAAACAGAATCGCTTCTTAAAGAGCATTTTGATAAGCTCAGCCTTGTTGCCGAAACTCTTATTGAGCGTGAAAAAATCAACGCAGAGGAATTTGATTCTCTTATGAAAACAGGCGAGCTTCCCGTAAAAGAGGAAGTTCAGGAAGCAGAAGCAGAAGAGGAAAATCAAACTGCTGAGCCTGAAAGCGCAGAGGAGAATGAAGCATTTGAGGAAAATTCCGATTCGGAGGAAGCAACCGCTCAAAGCGAAGAAGAAAATTCTTCAAACGATGAAAATGAATAAATTAAATATTTAAACTTAAAATAAGGCGTGAATTACACGCCTTATTTTTTTGATGATGCATTTAAAATTTATTAAATTGAAATCTTTATATTGTAATAATTATTACAAAATCTTGACAAAAATACAATATATTGTATAATATAATTCTGTAAAACTTCTTTACGGAGGTAAATATGGCTAAAAAGAAAGAATACGGAAATGAAAGCATTGTAACCTTAAAGGGTGCCGACCGTGTAAGAAAGCGTCCTGCCGTTATTTTCGGTTCAAATGGTATAGAGGGCTGCGAGCATTCAATTTTTGAAATAATGAGTAACTCAATTGACGAAGCCAGAGAGGGCAGAGGTAATAAGATTATCATAACCCGCTTTGAAGACGGCTCGGTTGAGGTGCAGGATTTCGGTGCAGGCATACCCGTTGATTATAACAGTGTTGAAAAAGAGGAAAACTGGAAGCTTGTTTTCTGCGAAATGTATGCCGGCGGTAAATACGGAAACGGTGCAGATAACTATGAATTTTCGCTCGGCCTTAACGGTCTCGGTCTTTGCGCAACGCAGTATGCTTCCGAATATATGGACGCTGAAATTCACAGAGACGGCTATTGCTATACTCTTCATTTTGAGCACGGCGAAAATGTCGGCGGCCTTCATAAAACTGAATATACTAAAAAAGACACAGGCTCCCGTATTAAATGGAAGCCCGATTTAAAGGTGTTTACCGATATTAATGTTCCTCTTGAATATTACACGGAAACGATAAAACGCCAAGCGGTTGTTAATGACGGTGTTACATTTATATTTAAAAATCAAGTTGGTTCAAGATTTGAAACAACCGAATACTGCTATAAAAACGGTATTAAGGATTATGTTGAGGAACTTGCCGGAGACAAGGCTTTAACAACTCCGCAGTATTGGGAATGTGAAAGAAGAGGTAAAGACAGGGAAGACCTTGATGAATATAAGCTTGTTATCAAAGCGGCTCTTTGCTTTTCACTTAAAACTCAGCTTAAAGAATATTATCACAATTCAAGCTATCTTGAACACGGCGGTGCGCCCGAAAAGGCTTTTAAAAGCGCATTTGTCAGCCAAATAAACGCTTATCTTAAAGCGAATAATAAATATAATAAAACAGACGGACAGGTTAATATACAGGATATTGAGGATATAATTATTTTTGTTGTTTCCTCGTTTTCAACTCAAACCTCTTATGAAAACCAAACCAAAAAGGCGATAACAAATAAATTCATTCAAGAGGCAATGACAGACTTTTTCAGAAAGCAGCTTGAAGTTTATTTCATTGAAAATAAAATGGAGGCTGAAAAAATAGCCGATCAGGTTATTATAAATATGAGAAGCCGTGTTAAAGCCGAAAACACACGAAAAACCCTCAAAACAACGCTTCAAACAAAAATGGATATGACAAACCGTATCCAAAAATTTGTTGACTGTCGTTCAAAGGATGTTAACGAAAGAGAAATCTTTATCGTTGAGGGAGATTCTGCTCTCGGTGCCTGTAAGCAGGCAAGAAATGCGGAATTTCAGGCTATAATGCCTATAAGAGGTAAAATCCTTAACTGCTTAAAATGTGAATACGATAAAATTTTTAAAAGTGAAATTATAACCGATTTAATAAAGGTTCTTGGCTGCGGAGTTGAGGTTCGTTCAAAGGCATCAAAGGATTTGTCTGCCTTTGATATGAATAATCTGCGCTGGAATAAAATTCTTATATGCACCGATGCCGATGTTGACGGCTTTCAAATCAGAACTCTTGTTTTAACTATGATATACAGGCTTATGCCGCAGTTAATCGAGCAGGGCAAGGTTTATATTGATGAATCTCCTCTTTATGAGGTAACCTGCAAGGATCAAACCTATTTTGCATACAACGAAGTTGAAATGGATAGGATAAAGGAAGAAATAGGCAATCAAAAATATACTGTTCAGCGCTCAAAGGGTCTCGGTGAAAACGAGGCGGAAATGATGGCGCTCACAACTATGAATCCTGCAACAAGAAGGCTTATTCTTGTTACTCCCGACGAGGCAGAGAAAACTGCTGAAATGTTTGATTTGCTTTTGGGGGATAATCTCGAAGGCAGAAAGCAGTATATAACAGATAACGGTCATCTTTATATTGACGCGGCTGATGTAAGCTGATTTAAATTTTAAAAATATCCGAAAGGCTATGTAATAAATATGGCTAAAAGAAAAAAGAACATAAAAACAGAAAACGAAAATTCGCTCAGCAAAAATGTTCATATTGAGGACGCCGGTACTGTTAAAAGAGAAATAATAACAGATACCCTTAAAACCAACTATATGCCCTATGCCATGAGCGTTATACTCTCGCGTGCCATTCCGGAAATAGACGGTCTTAAACCGTCTCACAGAAAGCTTCTTTATACTATGTATAATATGGGGCTACTTAAAGGGTCAACCATTAAAAGCGCAAATATCGTCGGCAGAACAATGCAGTTAAACCCTCACGGAGACGCTTCTATTTATGACACAATGGTTCGCCTTTCAAGAGGTAACGAAACCCTTCTTTATCCCTATGTTGAATCAAAGGGCAATTTCGGTAAGGCATATTCAAAAAATATGATGTACGCCGCCTCTCGATACACAGAGGCAAAGCTTGCACCTATCTGTAAAGAGCTTTTTGACGATATTGATAAGGATACGGTTGATTTTGTTGATAACTATGATAACACAATGAAGGAGCCGCGCCTGCTTCCCGTAACATTCCCGAATGTGCTTTGCAATGTAACAACGGGTATTGCGGTTGGTATGGCTTCATCTATTGCGTCCTTTAATCTTAAAGAGGTTTGCGAAACAACTATTGCTCTTATGAAAAATAAGGAGCATGTTATATCCGACACCTTAATAGCACCCGATTTCGTCGGCGGCGGATATGTTATTTACGATAAGGACGAGCTTGAAAGAATTTACGAAACAGGCAGAGGCTCCGTTAAGGTTAGAGCTAAATATTCATACGATAAAAGCTATAATTGCATTGATATAACCGAAATCCCGCCAACAACAACCTCCGAGGCTATTATTGATAAAATAATTGAGCTTGCAAAGGCTAATAAGGTTAAGGAAATTTCCGATGTCCGCGATGAAACAGACCTCGGCGGTCTTAAAATTACCGTTGATTTAAAAAGGGGAACAGACCCCGATAAGCTTATGACTCGACTTTATAAATTAACCCCTCTTGAAGATACCTTTTCGTGTAATTTCAATGTGTTAATAGACGGTAATCCGGGCGTTAGGGGAGTCAGAGAGCTTCTTAATGAGTGGATTAAGTTCAGGCTTAACTGTGTAACAAGGCGAGTTAATTTCAGCCTTACAAGGAAAAGAAAGCAGCTTCATCTTTTAAAGGGTCTTTCAAAAATTCTTCTTGATATTGATAAGGCAATCAAAATTGTTCGTGAAACCGAGGCAGAGGCTGATGTTGTTCCAAACCTTATGATAGGCTTTGGAATTGATGAAACACAGGCTGAATATGTTGCCGAAATAAAGCTTCGCCATTTAAACAGGGAATATATTCTCAAACGAATTAATGATATTGAAAGCCTTGAAAATGAAATAGAGGATTTGGAAAAAACCCTTTCAAGCGAAACAAGAAAGAAAAAAATCATCATTGCAGAGCTTGAAGAGGTTGTTAAAAGGTACGATACAGGCAGAAAATCCGAAATCATTTACGGTGTTGAGGAGTTCAGCGAGGAGGAGATTTCCGTTGTTGAGGATTATCCCGTAACCGTATTTATTTCGGCAGGCGGATATCTTAAAAAGATTAAAACCGCTAACCTGCGTATGAGCGGAGAGCAAAAGGTTAAAGAGGGCGACAGTATTGTTGAAGAAATCGAATGCTCTAATAAGGATGAAATCCTTGTTTTCACAACCGCTCATCAGGTATATAAGGCTAAATTAGACGATTTTACAGACACAAAGGCGTCTGTTCTCGGCGAATATCTTCCTGCAAAGCTTGATATGGAGGAGGGCGAGGAACCCGTTTATACCGCCGTTATTAGCGAATATAAGGGCTCAATGATTTTTGTTTTTGAAAACGGCAAGCTTGCAAAGGTTGATATATCGGCTTACGAAACAAAAACAAACAGAAAGAAACTTATTAACGCTTATTCCGATAAATTTGCTCTTTCCGGTGCTCTTTATCTTAAAGAGGATGCAGATATTGTTATCAGCGCATCAAACGGCAGACGGCTTTTGATAAACACCGCAGTTGTGCTTTCTAAAACAACTAAAAACACACAGGGCGTCTCTGCCATGACGCTTAAAAAGAAAACCGATAAGGTAACAGGAGTTCGCCTATATAATCAGGGCGAATTTGAAAAGGAATGGCGTTTCCGTCCTAAAAATCTTCCTGCCGCAGGTGCTCTTTTGAGCAGCTCCGATGTAGGCGAGCAGCTAACCTTTTAGGGTAACGGTAATAATTAGAACCCGACAATATGTAAAAATGCCGTTTTTTCAAACGGCAGACGGTAATGCAAACGCTTATCAATTACCGTCAAATATATTATTTTATTTAACGCAAAGTTAATTCAAGTCAATTAATACCAAAAAAACACTTGCAATAAAATCAAGGTTGTGATATAATCCATTAGTATTAATTATCTATGGAGGATTTATCAATGCTTTGGTATCATTATGTTTTCGGTGCAGTTTTAATACTTTTATCTATCATTATTATTGCAGTTGTTTTATTGCAGGAGGGCCGCTCTCAAAACCTTTCGGGCGCAATCGCAGGCGGTGCAGACACATTTTTAGGTAAATCAAAGGGACGCACAATTGAAGGCAAACTTGAAAAAATAACAAAATGGCTTATCGTTGCTTTCTTTGTTATTGTTCTTGCCGCATTCCTTATCTTCCTGTTCCTTGGCTGAGAATTAGTGTAATAACCTTGCGTTATGCAAGGTTATTTTTTTTGGAGAAGCAATGGATTATGTAATATTCGATTTTGAATGGAATAATGCCTATGACTATAAATCCCGAAAGGGAATAAATGAAATTATAGAAATAGGCGCGGTTAAGCTTGACAGAAATCTTAATGTTACGGATACTTTTAAACAACTTATAAAGCCTAAAATTTCAAGAAAGCTTTCAAAAAGATTTGTTGATTTAACAAGCATAACTCCCGAAGAGGTTTGCGAATACGGTATTGATTTTAAAGAGGCTTTTAAGGATTTTGCAAGGTGGAGCGGCTCGGGCGATGTTCTTTTTATGAGCTGGTCAAACAGTGATTTATATGTTCTTGTTTCTAATTATTTAAGATTTTTTTCAACAACTGATATTCCTTTTATCCGTAAATATATGGATGTTCAAAAATACTGCCAGAATATGATGAAGCTTTCATCGGCAGAGCAAATCAGCCTATCAAATTGCGCAGAAATGCTTGAAATTAATGTTGATAAGGAAAATCTTCACAGAGCTCTTGAAGATTGCTTTGTTGCGAGTGAATGCTTTAAGAAGCTCTTTGATAAAAATAAAATTAAAGAGTTATACAGTGATTGTGATACCCACTTTTTCGCAAGGCTTGCGTTTAAGCCGTATTGCATAACTCAGCCTGTAACAACGCATTATAATCTTTATAAGGATAGCTTTATATGTCCTGCCTGCAATTGTGAGATGAAAAGGGTCAGTCAGGAGGAGCTTGTAAATAATTCCTTTAAGTTTGTTTGCTCCTGCAAAAAATGCTCTTCAAAGTTTTGGACATTCGTCAGAGTCAAAAAAACTTATGATGATGTTATCGTTTCAAAGCGTTTTGTTAAGATGAATAAGGCAAGGGCAAAAAATTATTAACAAAATTGCTCTTTATTTAATAATGTGTTTATAGTATAATAATTAAAATTTACTTGTTTGGGAGGTATGAACATGGCAAATGAATATGATGATTTATTGCAATCCTTTATGAATAATTCTGCCAAGGTTTATAACGAGGACAAGAAAAATCTTGATAAAGAAACACTTAGCAAGCCAACGGCTTATTCGCAGGAAGGTGCTTCCGACAAAAATGTGCAGAGAAACGCGAGAAAAAGAAGAAAAAGCTCTGCCGACAAAGGCGGTAAAAAGCCGAAAAAAACCGCTCCCGCTTCGCTTCCTTTAAGAATACTTCTCGGTATTCTTTTGGTGTGTGTTGTTGTGGGTGTTGTTTGCGTATCCGTTATTTCGATTTACGGATACAGTGTTGTTCACGGCGACCCTGTTTTCAATCTTACCGAGGAAAAGTATTCGCAAAACCAAACCTCCTTTATTTACGGATACGATAAAGACGGAAACGAGGTTGAAATAACAAGGCTTCACGGAGAGGAAAACCGTATTTGGGTTGACCTTGACAATATGAGCGAATATCTGCCAAACGCCTTTATTGCAACAGAGGACCAAAGGTTTTTGAAGCACAGCGGCGTTGACTGGATAAGAACTATCGGCGTTATAGTTAAGCCGAGCAATAAGGGTCAGGGCGGTTCAACAATAACTCAGCAGTTGATTAAAAACCTTACCGATGAAGACGATGTAACCGTTGTCAGAAAATTTAATGAAATTCTTTCAGCACTTAATCTTGAAAAGAATTATGATAAAAACGAGATTATAGAGGCTTATCTTAACACAATCTTTCTTTCCGAGGGCTGCTACGGTGTTAAAACCGCCGCAGAGAAATATTTCGGAAAGGATGTTTCTGATTTAAATGTTGCCGAATGTGCCTGCATTGCGGCGATAACGCAGTATCCAAGCCGATATAATCCTTTGCGCAATCCCGAAAAAAACAGGCAAAGGCAGCTTTGGATTTTAGAGCAAATGCTTGAACAGGGCTATATAACCGAGCAGGAATATAACGATGCTGTTGCTTATGAAATGGTTTTCACAAACAGTGAGAATTATCAAGGCAGTCAGATAACCGATTCCAAGGAAGGCGCAAACGAAAATAAGATTGATTCATATTATGTTGATTATGTTATAAAAACCGTTATTGATGACCTTCAAAAAATGGGCTACACCAAAAAGAAAGCAAGAGCGCTTCTTTACGGCGGAGGATTGAAAATATATACCGCCGTTGATTTCGAGGTTCAGGAGGCAATGGAGGATGTTTACGAAAACTACCGAAAAATGCCCGATGAAACCGTTCAGGGCGCAATGGTTGTTATGAACTATGAGGGCAGAGTTCTCGGACTTGTCGGCGGAACAGGAAAATATTCCGGCGACCTTGAACTCAACAGAGCATTCCAATCGGAGCGTCAGCCCGGTTCAACCATTAAGCCTATTTCGGTTTACGGTCCTGCCTTTGAAAAGAGCTTGCAGGACGATAGCTGTGATATTTATTGGTCAACCTTAACACCCGATAAACCCTTGAAAAAGGTTAAGGACAAATGGTGGCCGACTAACGAGGGCGGCTCATTTTCAAGTAAAGAATTAACCGTTCAGCACGGTCTTTCAAAATCTCTTAACACAATTTCCGCAAGAACGCTTGATAAAATCGGCGTTGATTATTCATTTGAATATATTACCGAAAAATTCCACATTTCAACGCTTGACAGTATAAATGACTGCGATTATGCACCTCTTGCAACAGGCTCGCTTACTCATGGCGTTACAGTTCTTGAAATGACTGCCGCTTATGCTGCATTCGGAAACGGCGGAGAGTATTACAAGCCATATTGCTATTATAAAATTGAGGATAGCCTCGGTAATGTTCTTATTCAAACAGACGCGCAGTCAACAAATGAACAGGCACTTTCCGAAAGCACAGGCTGGCTTATGAATAAGCTTCTTCAAACGGTTATGACCTCGGGAACAGGTACCTCCTATAAAATTTCCGGTGTTGAATGCTTCGGTAAAACAGGTACAACAACCGCGTCAAAGGACAGATGGTTTGTCGGCGGAACACCCGAATATGTTGCGGCGGTTTGGTATGGCTACGATATGCCTAAGGAAATTGTTTACCGTCTTTCTCCAAACCCGTCGGGTACTATTTGGAAAACGGTTATGACAAATATTTATGACGCAAAGGGCGTTAATCAAAAAACCTTCCCCGAATATGACGGAATAGTTAAAAAGGCTTATGACCCGTCAAACGGTCTTCTTGCCAACTATTCAAGCGGAGTTTACGGCTGGTACGATAAAAAGAATATGCCTTCTTATTCTTCAAATACCGGTAATGCTACACGATCGGAGGATGAAGAGAAAATAACAAAGGCTTCAACCTTAGATACTCAAACTCAGTCAACCGAGCAAACTACCGCTTCGTCTTCCGCGGAATAGAAATTTATTTCATCAAAATTAATAACGGCATCATAATTTATGGTGCCGTTATATGTTGTTTTATTAAACGGTAAAATTATGGTTATTATGTCTGTTGATTACGGCGATGTCAGAACAGGAGTTGCCGTATGTGATAAAAAGGGAATACTTGCTTCTCCAAATTGCGTTATTAAGGAAACCTATATGCCGAAGCTTGCTCAAAGGCTTTCTGCACTTGCAGTTGAATTAGAGGCAGAAAAAATTATTATCGGACTTCCGCGAAATATGGACGGAAGCTACGGTTACAGGTGCGATGAGTGTAAGGCGCTCGGTGTGGAGCTTTCAGGCCTTGTGTCAATTCCCATTGAATATCAGGACGAACGGCTAACAACCGTTATTGCACACGGCTATTTATCCGACAACAATGTCAGAGGTAAAAAGCGCAAGGAAACCGTTGACGCTGTTTCTGCTTCAATAATATTACAGTCTTATTTAGATAAGAATAAATAAGCTTTTTTCGCCGTAAAATTTTACGGTGATTGTTTGGAGCTTTCTGTTAATTCAACTAAAATAAGAATTGATTTTTCATTTATTCTTATTCTTTGCTTGGCAGTTTTTTCGGGATACGATAATGCAATTTTAATATTGATTTTTTCCGTTTTGCACGAATTCGGGCATCTTTCAGCCCTGCTTTTATTCGGTGTGCACCCCTATTTAATTGAGTTTTCTTTTTTCGGTGCGGGAATAAAATATGATAGCGCCTTGTCTCTTTTTAAGGAAGCCGTTGTTTATTTATGCGGCCCTGCCGTTAATCTGCTTTTTTATATTTTTATTAAAGACGATATAAATCTTTTTCTTTTTATTTTGAATATTTTACCTGTTTTTCCGCTTGACGGAGGCAGAATATTAAACCTTATTTTCCCGAAAGCAGAAAAGGTTATTACCGCAATATTGCTTGTTATATCGTTTGCTTTTTCAATTTATTTGATTATTAACAGTCATTCTGTTTCATTGTTTTTAGTTACTTGCTACTTAATTTTATTTAATTTGAGGTATTTATGAAAAAGGAAGTTGAAAAAATTCTTCAATATGTTCAAAAGCCTGCAAGGTATGCGGGCGGAGAGCTTAACTGCGTAGTTAAGGATGCCGGCAAGGTGGATTTAAGATATGCCTTTTGCTTTCCCGATTTATATGAAATCGGAATGAGCCACCTCGGTATGAAGATATTATATTCTCTTGTTAATTCGCGCGAGGACGCTTGGTGCGAAAGAGTTTTTGCTCCCGATACCGATATGGAGGAGCAGATGCGCAAAAATAATGTTCCTCTTTTTGCGCTCGAAAGCTCCGATTACATAAAGGATTTTGATATTATAGGCTTTACTCTTATGTATGAGCTTTCATACACAAATGTTCTTAATATGCTTGATTTGGCAGGTATTCCTCTTAAAGCAGAGGACAGAACAGAGCTGACTCCCATCATCTGTGCAGGCGGTCCGTGTGCCTGCAATCCTGAGCCTCTTGCAGATTTTCTTGATATAGTTTTCCTCGGAGACGGCGAGGAATCAACTATGGAGGTTCTTGATTTACTTAAAAAATGCAAAAAAGAGGGCAAAAGCAAATTTGAATTTCTTTGCGAAGCAAAGGATATAACGGGTGTTTATGTTCCGTCATTTTATAAAGACAGCTATAATGACGACGGAACACTTAAAGAAATTATGCCTTTAAATAATGCTCCTGCAAAGGTTAAAAAAGCAGTTGTTTCCGATTTAAACAAATGCTTTTATCCAAAGGAATTTGTTGTTCCGTTTATCAGCATTGTCCACGACAGAGCAGTTGAGGAAATTTTCCGCGGTTGCATAAGAGGATGCCGTTTCTGTCAGGCAGGGTTTACATACAGACCTATTCGCGAAAAAAGCGTTGAAACAATAAATGAACAGGCAAAGGCACTTATAAAATCAACAGGATATGACGAGCTTTCTCTATGCTCGCTCTCAACCTCAGACCATAGCTGCGTTAATGAAATGTTGACCTCTCTTATTGATTGGACGGTTAAGGATAAAATCAACCTTTCTCTTCCTTCATTAAGAATTGATAATTTCTCGGACGAGCTTGCTGATAAGCTCAATCAGGTCAGACGAAGCGGCCTTACCTTTGCTCCTGAGGCAGGCACACAAAGGCTTAGAGATGTTATCAATAAGAATATTACGGAAGAAGAGGTTATACGCACCTGCACAAGGGCGTTTGATTCCGGCTGGACATCTGTTAAGCTTTATTTTATGATGGGTCTTCCGACCGAAACTATGGAGGATATTGAGGGAATAGCAAATCTTGCAATGGAGGTTGTTCATTCCTTTTATAAAAATCCAAACAGGCAAAAGGGAACGGGTGTTCAGGTATCCGTCAGCTGCGCTTCTTTTATTCCGAAGCCCTTTACTCCGTTTCAATGGGAAGCAGAGGATTCAATGGAAGCTCTTAAAGAAAAGCAAAAGCACCTTCTTGAATCAATTCCAAGTAAAAAAATTAAGGTTTCGTACCACGAAACGCCAACCTCTCTTCTTGAAGGAGTTCTTGCAAGGGGAGACAGACGGCTCGGTAAGGTTATTCTTGACGCCTACAAGCTCGGTTGTACCTTTGATTCGTGGGACGACAGATTTAATTTTGACGCGTGGCTTGAAGCCTTTGAAAAAAATTCCATTGACCCGTATTTTTACACTCGCAGAAAGAGACCGTTTGAAGAGGTGCTTCCGTGGGATCATCTTGATTTCGGGGTTTCAAGAAAATTTCTTGAAAATGAAAATAAAAAGGCTTATGAAAACAAAACCACTCCGCATTGCCGTATTAAGTGCGCAGGCTGCGGTGCCAATAAATTAAACGGAGGTAGCTGCGATGCGAGAGGTTAGACTTGTTTTTTCAAAAACAGACAGATGCAAATATATAAGCCACCTTGATATAAACCGTTGCATTTCCCGTGCATTGTCGAGGGCGCAAATACCTCTTTGGTACACTGAGGGCTTTAATCCTCATCCCTATATGAGCTTTTCGCTTCCGCTCTCCTTAGGAGTTGAAAGCCTTTGCGAAAGCGTAGATTTAAGGATAACAGGGGATATAACCGACGAGGAAATAAAAAACAGGCTTAATGCGGTTTTGCCAACAGGTATTAAAATTCAGCGTGTTTACGAGGATTTCAGAGATTGCAGTGAAATTGCTTTTTCCGATTATGTTTATAAAATCGAATTTAAGGATAATGAAACGGCTTTAAGTAAAATCAAAGAGGTTCTTTCCTCTGATTGCATTATGGTCTTAAAAAAGGGCAAGCAGGGCAGAAGAAAGATTCTTAAAGAAACGGATATTAAGCCGTATATAGATAGATATTCTCTTTCTGTCAGAGACGGTGCAGTTGTTTTGAATATTCGTCTTGCCGCAGGTCCCGATAAAAACTTAAATCCAAGCCTGTTTTTTGACACAATAATCCGCCTTATTGATACGGATTTTGAGTGGAAAAGCATATCAAGAATTGCTCTTCTTGATAAAAATTACAAAGAATTCAGATAAAAAATAAAAAACACTTGCTTTTTTCCGGAACTTATGATATATTAATCAAGCATTTGTTCCGTTGCTGTCCCGCAACGCGTTAAATGCTATGCGTTAAGCATTTAAGCGGATGGTCCTCTTTCATATTTTGTTATGAACATCCGATAAATTAAAAGGAGGAAAAATAATGGACGCACTCAAAATTATTGCTGAAAGCAGTATGAAAAAAGAATTACCCGAATTTTCAATCGGTGATACCGTAAAGGTCGGTGTTCGTATCCGTGAGGGTAAAAACGAAAGAATCCAAATGTTTGAAGGAACTGTTATTGCCATCAAGGGCTCGGGTATTTCAAAAACATTCACGGTTCGCCGTGTTTCCTACGGTGTTGGCGTTGAGCGTGTTTTCCCGCTTCATTCTGCAAATGTTGATTCTGTTCAGGTTATCCGCAAGGGTAAGGTTCGCCGTGCGAAGCTTTATTATCTTCGCGACAGAGTCGGCAAGGCTGCAAAAGTTAAGGAAGATATCTAACGGAAAATCACCGTCTCAGCAGAGGCGGTTTTTTCTTTTATGTTTAATATTAATGTTATTTGAATTTAAATTATATTTGTTGTATAATTTTATAAGGAAGTGATTATATGCCGGATTTTCAAAAGCAATATGTTCACAGTGGTTTCCGGGGCACATGGCAAAAACAAGAAGGCTTATCAAGGAAAGTCTTAACCTTGTTGACGGTGTTGTTGAAATTGTTGATGCAAGAATACCGCGTTCAAGCGCAAATCCCGAATTAGATTCAATGATTAAAAGAAAGCCCCGCATAGTCCTACTTAATAAAAGCGATATGGCAGACGATAAGGCAACTAAAATTTGGCTTGATTATTATAAATCAAAGGGCTTTTATGCACTTGCGGTTGACTGTAAAACGGGTAAGGGCTTAAACAGATTTATACCTGCTTGCAGAGAAGCGTTAAAGAGCGTTATTGAAAGAAATAACGAAAAGGGAATGGCAGGAAAGCCGTTAAGATTAATGGTTGTCGGTATTCCCAACACGGGAAAATCTTCGTTTATAAACAGAATGGCAGGAAAAAACAAGGCTGTTGTTGCCGATAAGGCAGGCGTAACAAGAAGCAATCAGTGGTTTACCGTCGGCTCCGGCATTGAGCTTTTGGATACTCCCGGTGTTCTTTGGCCTAAATTCGACGATCCCGAGGTAGGGGATAAGCTTGCGTTTATAGGCTCAGTAAAAGACGAGGTTACTGATATTGAATCTCTTGCCCGCCGTCTTCTTGATGCTCTTGAAAAAACGCATCCCGAAATGATAGAACAAAGATATAAAATTTCCGACTTTGAGGATAAACAGGGCTGGGAAATTCTTGAAATGATAGGCAAAAAAAGAGGCTTTTTGATTAAGGGCGGAGAAATTGATTATGAGCGCGCCGCCGCAATTGTTTGTGATGAATTCAGAGGAGGAAAGCTCGGAAAAATAACCTTCGAGCTACCGTGATTATGGATTGGCTTTTATATGAAAATGAAGCAAAAAGCAATGGCTTTCTTTCTGTCTGCGGAGTTGACGAAGCGGGCAGGGGACCTCTTGCTGGGCCTGTTTATGCCGCCGCAGTCGTTCTTTATGACGGTCAGATTATTGACGGTGTAAACGACTCTAAAAAGCTTTCCGAAAAGAAAAGGGAGCAGCTTTTTGATAAAATAATTTCCGAATGTAAGGATTATTCAATCGGCTTTGCCGACGAAAAGGAAATTGACGAAATCAATATTCTTCAAGCAACCTTTCTTGCTATGAAAAGGGCAGTAGACGGCTTAAAGGAGCCTCCTCAGCTTGCAATTGTTGACGGCAACAGAGCTCCCGATTTATCAGACACTCGGATTTTAACCGTAATAAAAGGCGATTCAAAATCAATGTCCGTTGCCGCCGCTTCAATTCTTGCAAAGGTTTCGAGAGACAGATATATGCTTGAAATGGCTAAAAAATATCCCGAATATCAGTTTGAAAAGCATAAGGGCTACGGTACAAAGCTTCATTATGAAATGATTGAAAAATACGGAATATGCGAAATTCACAGAAAAACATTTCTTAAAAAGGTACTTAACAAATGAATAATCTCGGAAGACATGCCGAAATGAAAGCCTGCGAATATCTTCAAAAGAAAAAATATGTTCTTGTTGATGTAAACTATTCATGCAGGTTCGGCGAAATAGATTTAATTATGAAAAAGGGCGATTATATTTGCTTTATTGAGGTTAAAATGAGAAATGAAAACTCAATTGCCTCGCCAATGGAATTTGTTGAT
>SAMEA3663039__coassemble_168_pt1 | contig 25176 bp, 25 predicted proteins | sample SAMEA3663039__metabat2_low_PE_029 | metagenome-assembled genome bin SAMEA3663039 (sample SAMEA3663039) | pig gut metagenome | biome: pig gut; feature: pig-associated habitat; material: faeces | place: France | collected 2012
TGATATTAACCAGATTGTTTCAAGCTGCGTTAACGAAAAACGCTTCGGCTTTGAGGAGGTTGTTTGGCTTCTTCTTTTCGGCGAGCTTCCAACTGCACAGCAGCTTAATTCTCTTTATGAGGTTATAGACGCATGCCGTTTTCTGCCCGATGATTTCATTGAGGATATGATTATCAAAAATCCCTCAAAGGATATTATGAATAAGCTTGCACGCTCTGTTATGTGCCTTTATTCTTATGATGAAAATCCCGATGATATTTCGGTTCAGAATGTTCTTCGCCAGAGCCTGCAACTCATTGCGCAGTGCCCAACTATAATGACAACTGCGTATCAGGTTAAAAGAAGATCGTATTACGGCAAATCAATGTATCTTCATCCAATCAAAAAGGGACTTTCAACTGCCGAATACATACTCCGTCAAACGAGAAATGATAAGCAGTTTACGGATGAAGAGGCAAAGCTTCTTGATATTATGCTTATGCTTCACGCAGACCACGGCGGCGGTAACAACTCAACCTTTGCAACAAGAGTTTTAACTTCAAGCGGGACAGATACCTATTCCGCAATTTCCGCAGGCATCGGTTCTCTTAAAGGTCCGCGCCACGGCGGTGCAAATATCAAAACAACAAACATGATGAACGAGATTATCGAAAATGTTGCCGACCCAACAGATGAGGGTCAGGTTAAGGATTATCTTGTTAAAATTCTTAATAAAGAAGCAGGCGACGGGCTTGGACTTATTTACGGTATGGGCCACGCGGTTTATACTCTTTCCGACCCAAGAGCCGTTATCCTTAAAAGCAGTGCACGCGAGCTTGCATATAAAGCAGGCTATGAAAAGGAATTTAAAACGCTTGAAAATATCGAAAAGGTAACTCCCGAGCTTCTTCACGAAATTAAAGGCGAGGAAAAAGAGATTTGCGCAAATGTTGATCTTTATTCGGGACTTTGCTATAAGGTGCTTCGTATTCCCGAGGATTTATTTACTCCTCTCTTTGCAAGCGCAAGAATAGCGGGCTGGTGTGCTCACCGCCTTGAAGAGCTCACTTCAAGCAAAAAAATTATCCGTCCTGCATATAAAAGCGTTTCTCAGCGCAGAGAATATGTTCCGCTTGAAAGCAGGTAATTTATATATAAGCAAAGCAATTTAAAGGAGTGTGAAAAATGCCCAAAATAAAAAAACCGTTTTTAATTGTTGCGGCATTTTCAGCCTTTATTGCCTGTGTTGTTTTAAGATTTGCTTGGCTTTTCGGCTCAAATTCGCAGGCGGCTTCTCCGACTGCAAGAGGTGCGGGTGCCTTCCTTGCGGCGTGCCTTGCAGGATTTGTTTTCTTCGCTCTTTTCGTTTTTGCGCAGGAAGAAATAAAAAGCAGAGCCGTTCGCGAAAGCAAGGCGGTCAGCGTCTTTTCGTTTCTTTGCAGTGCAGGAATGTTTTGCGATTTTGTTGTTCAGTGCTTAAATTGCTATAATTACGCCTCAAAATCGGCGTATGTTGCTTTAAACAGAATAATTCCCATTGGGCTTTCGGGTGCCTTTGCGTTGATGAGTGCCATATATTTTATAATCATCGGCATATCGTTTTCGTCAAGCCGCTATGATTTTATGCAGCTTAAAGCTTTCAAATATTTTCCTCTGCTTTGGGCTCTTTGTGCGGCGCTTTCCGATTTAACGGAGTATTCGTCGGGAATATCTAATGCAGATGCGGTTTTAAAATCTCTTATGCTTTTGCTTGCCCTTTTGTTTTTCTTTTTCTTCGCCTGTTGCGCTCAGGAAAATGTCGGCAAGAGCGGAATTAAGGGTCTTGTTTTTTCGGGGCTGTCCTATGGAATGATGAGCATTTCCTGCGTTGTGCCCGAAATTTTCGCTTCTCTGTTAAGGAGAGCGGATGTTCCCGCATTTTATACCGATTTTGTTTTTCTGTTTTCGGGAATATTTGCCTTGTCAATTTCTTTTTACATAACTTTTCAAAAGAAGGATTAACCGTTGTTTTTAGAAAATTTAAAAACCATTGCGCTTCAGGTGCTGATTTTGTATTTGATTTCGGCGGTTGGCTTTGTTGCAGATAAAACGGGAATTTTTCCGCAGAAAAGCGCAAAAAAGGTTATTGATTTACTTTTCAATTTAATACTTCCCATCGCAATTATCCACACCTTTATGACTATGGAGCTGACGCAGGAACGAATAAAGGGGCTTTTGGTTGCATTTCTCTGCGCCGCCGGAACTCATATTTTCGGTATGGCGGTTGCAGGTCTGACATTCAGAAAAAGAAGCAGTCTGCTTGAAAAGGGAATTTATCATTATGCAACGGTGCTTTCAAATGCGGCGTTTCTTGCTCTTCCGCTTGCAAAAAGCGTTATAGGCGATGAGGGCGTGTTTTACGGAGCTGTTTATGTAGGCGTTTTCAATATTGTTGCTTTCACATACGGTATATATGAAATAAGCGGACATAAGGCAAAAATTGATTTTAAAAAAATAATTCTCAATCCGGGAACAATATCCGTTCTAATCGGCGTTCCGCTTTTCCTTATTCAGCCGAAGCTTCCGTATTTTATAACATATCCGCTCGAGCTTGTGGGCAGTATAAACTCTCCGCTTGCAATGATTGTTTTCGGCACCTTCCTTGCAAATTCCAATTTTAAAAATGTTTTTATAAAAAAGGAAATTTATTTCGTTTCGTTTTTAAGGTTAATTTTAATTCCTCTTTGTATGATGGGGATATTCAGATTGTGCGGCGTTAAGGGCGATTTGCTCGTTGCCATGACAATTTCAAGTGCCGCGCCAACGGCAACAAACACGGCTATGTATGCCGCAAAGTACGAAAACGATACTGCGCTCGGCTCCGAGCTTGCCGCGCAGTCAAGCGTGCTTTCAATAATCACTATGCCGATTATAGTTGCTTTGGCTTATATTATCTGATAGACAGAAAATATAAACTGTAAAATATTTTTATCCGTTTTGTGAATTTTATTTGAAATTACTTTTAAAACAACTTAAAATTGCTCCTTTTTGAGTTATAATCAGAATGTATAAATGTTAGGAGTGAAAAATTATGAAGCTTATAATTGCTATTGTATCAAATAAAGATGTTTCCGATGTTCTTGACGGACTTGGAAGAGCAGGCTTTCCTGCAACAAATGTTTCAACCACAGGTATGTTCCTTGAAGACGGCCACACCTGCCTTTTTATAGGCGTTGAGGATGAAAAGGTTGATGAAGCCTTTGATGTTTTAAAGGGCTCCGTAACAAAAAGAGTTGTGCGCAAGCGCGATGTTGCAAGCACATTAAACGGAACTCTGCTTAAACAGCCTGTTGATGTTGAGGAATACGGCGGCGTTGCATTTGTTATTGATGTTGAGGATTTTGTTAAGTTTTAAGCTATGAATTTTAAGAATTTTTTAGGTAATGAAAAGGTTAAAGAGCAAATTTCATATCTTATCAATTCCTCGCGTTTGCCCCACGCAATAATTATTGAGGGCGAGGAGGGAATGGGCAAGCGCACCCTTGCGCGTGAAATTGCCTGCGCTCTCGTTTGCAGAGGAAGCGGGGAAAAGCCCTGCGGCTCCTGCGCTCAATGCGTAAAGGCGCAAAAGGGAGTTCATCCCGATATATTCGAGCATAGTGCTTCGGGCGGCGCAAGGTCGTTTCATGTTGATGTTATAAGAGATGTTATAAATGATGTTTATATGTCTCCTAATGAATCGGATTATAAAATCTATATTCTCGGCAATGCCCATTGTATGAGCGAAAGCGCGCAGAATGCTCTTCTTAAAATTCTTGAAGAGCCTCCGTCCTATGCCGTGTTTATTTTAACGGCAGTTAATAAATCCGCATTGCTCGAAACGGTGCTTTCAAGGGCGGTAACGCTCAGTATAAGCGGTGTTGATGCTAAAACGGGCGCGGATTATATAACCGAAATAAATCCGGATGCGGATTATAAAAGCGCATACAGTGCGGTAAACGCGTTCGGCGGAAATATCGGAAAAGCGCTCGAAAGCCTTGAAGGCGGCAGACTTGCTCAAATAACAAGCCTTGCAAATTCCATTGCGCTCGGCATAACTGCCGATAATGAATATGAGCTGCTTAAAACGGTAAGCGCCTTCGGAAAAAGCAGGCAGGATATGCTTTCCGCTTTGAATTTACTTCAAATTATGCTCCGTGATGCGCTCACGGGCAGGGAAGTGCTTTCGGGTCAAAATGAAACGGTTGGCATTTTAAAGAATAAGCTGACGAAGATTAAGCTTATTAATCTTTATAACACAACGCAAAATTTAATTGATGCGGCAGATAAAAATGCTAATGCCGCGTTGCTTACAACAAAAATCTGCTATTCGCTTCGCGAAGCGGCAGGAAGATAGATAATAAACAGCTTGGCAATAGCCACCGTAAAATGCGGTTTGGGTTTTGCCGTTACATAAGGAGGAAAAGATGACAGAAGTTGTTTCGGTTCGCTTTAAGGACTCGGGTAAAATTTATTATTTTGACCCAAACTCAATGCGTCTTGAAGCAGGAACGGCAGTTATTGTTGAAACCTCGCGCGGCATTGAAAGTGCCGTTGTTGCCGAGGGAAATAAACAGATTGACGACAGTGAGATTGTTGCTCCGCTTAAAAGTGTTGTCAGAATTGCAACAAAGGAAGATTTGGAAACAATCGAAAGGAACGCTCAAAGGGCGAAAGAGGCTTATGATATCTGCAATGAAAAGATTGCTTATCACGGGCTTGATATGAGCCTTTCGGAGGTTGAATATGCGTTTGACGGCTCAAAGATACTTTTCTATTTTACGGCTGACGCACGCGTTGATTTCCGTGAGCTCGTTAAGGACCTTGCGTCAACCTTTAAAACAAGAATTGAGCTTCGCCAGATAGGTGTAAGAGATGAAGCAAAAATGCTTGGAGGAATCGGTATCTGCGGCAGACCGTTTTGCTGTTCAACATTTCTTAATGATTTTCAGTCTGTTTCAATCAAAATGGCAAAGGATCAAGGGCTCAGCCTCTCTCCTGTTAAAATCAGCGGAACCTGCGGCAGACTTATGTGTTGCCTTAAATATGAGGAGGAAGCGTATCAGTATCTTGATAAAATAACGCCTTCGCTCGGCAGTGTTGTTGATTGCAGAGAGGGCAGAGGAGTTGTTGTTGATTCAAATCTCTTAACAGGCAGACTTAAAGTTCAGCTCAATAGCTCTGTTGAGGGTGCGGCTCCTGTTGTTGTAAACCGTGAAGAGTGCGTTGTTGTTAAAAAAGGCTCTCTTCCGAGAAACAGACATAATGTTGAAGCAGAAGATAGCGCGGAATAAAAAATTAGTTATTACTAACTGTATTTTGTGCTTGCAAATTAAAAATTATATGATATAGTATTAGTGAAGAATAAATCGCATTTTGCGTTTCTTTAAATTTGAAGAGGAGGTGTTCTTGATGGCATACAAAATTTCAGACGATTGCATTGCTTGCGGCGCCTGCGCAGCAGAATGTCCGGTAGGTGCAATTTCAGAGGGTGACGGCAAGTATGAGATCGATGCAGATACTTGCATTGAATGCGGTGCTTGTGCAGGTGCATGCCCTGTTGGCGCTCCTTCATTAGACTAATTTGCATAAATACATAATGTAAATAAATTAAAGACGGCTTATTTTAAGCCGTCTTTTTTTTGCGTAAAAATTTAATGGGGACGGGTAACCCGTCCCCTATGAAATATCATTCGGATTTTTCATTCCTCGTAGGGCAGGTGTTTACTCCTGCCGCAAAAACAGAGTGTCGAGGTCGCCACTCACTACAAAAAATGTTTTATTTTGCTACTGCGTTATCCGACCAAGCGCCGTAAACATATCCCGTGTCCCAATTGCGCCAAGCGCGAACTCTAACATAATATGTTTTATTTGAGCTAATGCCTGTTATTGTATAGCTGTTGACGCTATGACCTGTAATATATTTGTGGCTGACATTTTCCTTGAAATCAGGGTCTGTTGACCACATAACAACATATCCGTGAGAGCCAACAAGCTCCCAGCCAACCTTGATTTGCGCCCCGCTCTTTTGAACGGTTGGGGCTTTCATCGTTTCACACGCCGCGCAGGTGTGGAGCGTATCGCTCGGAATGCCCTCAACTGTTGAGTTTACTGCAACAACCCTGTAAGAATATTCATATCCCGGCGTTACATTTTCAAAAACAAATTTGTTATTTGTTGTACTGCCCATCAAAGTCCAGCTATCCGCAGGCTTGTTATAGGCGTAAACATTATATTTTGTAACATTTGATTGCTTATCCCACGAAATTGTGAGCGTTTTGCCGTTAGAGCCTCTTGCAGTTGTTGCAACGCCTGTTACCTTTGCAGGCTGACCGGGCTTTATTGCGTCTGACCAAGCACCGTAAACATATCCTGTATCCCAGTTTCTCCATGCGCGAACTCGCACATAATACTGATTAGCACCGGAGGGAACATTGAAGGTGTAGCTGCTAACGCTATGACCTGTGATGTATTTATAGCTTGTGCCTGTGCTGAATGTTTGGTCCTTTGACCACATAACAACATATCCGTGAGAGCCAACAAGCTCCCAGTCAGCGCGGATTGTTTTGTCATCTATCGCATTAACGCTCGGTGCCTTCATTGTTTCGCAGGCGGCGCAGGTGTGGAGCGTATCACTCGGCGTACCCTCGCCGGTTGTATTAACTGCCGCAGCTCTGTAAGAATATTCATATCCCGGCGTTACATTTTCAAAAACGAATTTGTTATTTGTTGTACTGCCCATCAATGTCCAGCTATCCGCAGGTTGATTATAGGCATAAACATTATATTTTGAAACATTTGATTGCTTATTCCACGAAATTGTGAGCGTTGTGCCGTTAGAGCCTCTTGCAGTTGTTGCAAGCCCCGTAACCTTTTTGGGCGTTGTTGTTATGGTAAAGGGGTCGGAATAATTCGTTGAATATGTAATAACTCCGTCCTTTATTATATATGCCCTCATCATATAGGTGTAGGTTGTTCCGCCTGTCAGTCCCGTTATTGTTGTTCTGCGTGAGTTAAAGCTTTTAACAAAAATTCTGTTGCTTGTGTCTCCGTTTTCAATTCTTACAAGGTCGTATCCCGTAGCACCGGGAACAACATCGCAAACTATTGAGGCGGTTGTTTCCGTTATGTCGTAAGGCTGAATATTAACAACCTTAGGAATGTCGGAGGAATATTGCTTCATTCCCGGCATATTGTTGAAAACGGGAATTAAAAAGGTTTTTTCGGTTGAAAGCAGTCCTGCCGAGCTATATGCGTTATAGGTGTTTAAAGCCTCTGATGCCGCCGCCTGAACATTTGCCATATATTCGTGGCCGTACATATTTGAGGAAGCAGGGTTAACATTAAATTTTTGCAGATAACCCGTGTTTTGCGTTTTTGAGAAATTATTTGCAATATATTTTGCACCGTTATAAATTGAAATGAAAGGATTTGTCCACGGTCTTTTGTATTTATCCGTTGAGGTGTAGGTTAAAAGGTCTTCTCTTATGTATCCGTTATAGCTCGTTGAATTATAGGTAACGGAAACATTATACCATCTGTAACCGTCGGATTGCTTGTCCGTTAATGAAATGTAATTAACCTTTGTTCCGCTTGGAAGAGTAACGAGCTTTGCGGTGCTTGTTGAAGGTCCCTGACGGAGATTGACTCTTGCGTTTGTTATGTAGCCGTCCGATTGCGTTGCCGCCCATTTAAGTCCGTCAAGTCCTCCCGTGTATGCGCCAATGTTATAATAGTTATATATACCCGGATAGGTTGAATTTGTTCCGCAGGCGCCGATTGCGGAATTTGTTTTTCCGCCAACCTCCTGCACAATCTTTGAAGCAAGATAATATGCGGAAAGCCCGCTTGCCTTTGCCGCTTCATAAATCGCGTCGGAATATTTGGCTCCGCTTGTGTATATGCTGTTGGTGTATGTAACAGATCTGCCGTCTGCCGTTTTGTAAACAATCAGGGAATTATACATCCAAGTGTTTTTCAAAATTGTTTCTATGCCCGCTTTTCCCTGATTTTCGTTATAATCAATTGCTTCAAACTGAAAAATATGTTTTTCATCAAGGAAATTAGTTGGGTTCATATAGTGTTCAACCGCGCTCTGCGAGGCGGAAACCCAACTGCTTCCCTCCTGAATAACATAGCTTCCGTTTTTGTAGCACGAGGAGCAGCTGCAATAATAGCCGTTTGCGGCGTTAGAGCTTGTTTTTTGAATTAACTGCTGCGAATGAGGAGTGCGCTCCTGCGCAACGGCTTCGCTCCAATCAACTCCCGTGATAAGCGGTTCAAATTTCCAATTTGGATATTTGTTGTGAAGCTCCGTTAATTTTGAAATGTATATAGACGGAAAGCCTGCCTCTTTAAGCTGTGTCTCAAAATCCGATGCACTTGCAGGCATTGCTCCGAAGATGGATATCGCTCCCGTAAAAATTACTGCCGATAGCAACAGGCTTATTATTTTTTTAAACAAAATACATCCCTCCGTTAAACTTTCGGTATATTTATCCGTAAAAAAATCTGTTGATTTGCTAAAAATCGAACTTATATATTATTAATAATAACATTTTGTATATCAATTGTCAATGCAGAAGCATAATTTGTCAAAAATACAGATTATTAGGGAGCGTGAAAAAGAATGAAAAAGTGTGAAATTTGTTGACAGTATTAAAAACCGTGTGTATAATTATCACAAAGGTATTGATAGGTTTTTTACCGTTGAAATAATTGAAAAGAGGAAATTTAATGAAAGAAAAATCAGAGCTTGCGTTAAGGCTTATAGAGCTGCGTAAATCAAGAGGGGAAACCGCTCAGGAGGTTGCAGATGCAATCGGAATTAAGAGCGCAACTTACAGAAGATATGAAATAGACACTCAGCCGCGCCTCGAAATTCTTTGCGATATTGCAAGGCATTTCGGCGTTTCGGTAGACAGCATTTTGCAAAAGGATTCCTCCGATTTTGAGGGTGCTCAAAATGAGCTTTCAAACGGCGACATTTATCATGTTCGCAATGAAATAATAACCCTAAGTGCCGAGGAGGCACTTCTCGTTAAGCAGTGCAGAAGGCTTTCGCAGGAGGATTTTGCAGAGGTTATGCGCTATGTTGCCTGGCGCAAATCCGAATCTGAAAGCAAGAAAAATAACGATAATAAGTAATTACAAATCAAAATAAAAGTCTATTTTTTATTGACAGTTTTTTGTTGTGTGTTATAATTAATTTGATATAACAAATATATGGAGGAAAACATTATGAAAAAATTCAAAAGAATTATTGCGGTTTTAATGACGGCAGTTCTTCTTGCGGCGGTTTTTGCAGGCTGTTCATCTAATTCTGATGACGCTCAAAAAGCTAATGCGGATAAAAAGGTGGCAATTCTTCAATATATGCCTCATTCAAGCCTTGATAACTGCACACAGGGCGTTGCAAATGCCCTTGACGCACAGGGAATATCCTATGATATTCAAATCGGTTCAAGCGGAAGCGCAGACACAGACTGCCAAAGCTATGCAAGCCAAATGGTTGCAGGCGGATACGACCTTATCATCGCCGTTGCAACTCCCGCGGCTTTAAGTGCTTATTCGGCGGTGCAGAGTGCTTCTTCAAATATTCCCGTTGTTTTCTGCGCAGTTTCGGATCCCGTTGCCTGCGGACTTGTTCAGTCTATGGAGACTCCCGGAAACAACTGCACGGGAACATCCGATGCTCTTGATATTGCCGGTCAAATTGAGCTTATCAAGCAGCTTCAACCCGAAATTAAAAATCTCGGTGTTATTTACACAACAAGCGAATCAAATTCACTCAGCCAGCTTAAAACCCTTCAAGCAGAATGCGATAAGGCAGGTATAAATCTTGTTTCAAAGGGTATTTCCGAGGCCTCCGAGCTTGCTTCCGTTTCCGCAACGCTCGTAACAGAGGTTGACGCTATAACAAACCTTACCGATAATAATGTTGTTGATAATCTTAATATCGTTATGGAGCAGGCAGACACAAAGGGCATTCCCGTTTACGGCTCTGAAATTGAGCAGGTTAAAAAGGGTTGTCTTGCATCGGCTTCAATTGATTATGTTGCTCTCGGCGAAAAAACAGGCAATATTGCAATTGATATTTTAAACGGTGCCTCTGCGGCTGAATATTCTGCCCTTTCCGTAACGGATTCGTTCCTTGTTATAAACACGGACGCGGCTTCAAAATTCGGCATCGCAATTCCCGATTCTCTTGCAGATGTTGAAAAGGTTACAACAACCGCTGAATAAACAGATTATTAGCTTCGGAGCAGAGCAAAGCAACGCTCTGCTCCGAATTATGTTTTTGGATGTGAATATATGGAAGCAATCAATATTATAAAAGTTGTGCTTGAAGAGGGCTTTAAATATGCAATCCTTGCGCTTGGTGTTTATCTTTCTTACAGCATACTCGATTTTCCCGACCTTTCGGTTGACGGAACAATGCCGCTCGGCGCAATACTTTCGTCTGTTTTAATACTGCACGGCGTAAACCCTTGGATAAGCCTTCTTATTGCGTTTGCAGGCGGTCTTGCGGCAGGCTGCTTAACGGGCATACTTCATATAAAGCTCAAGCTGCAACCGCTTCTTTCGGGCATACTTGTTTATACTGCTCTTTTAACGGTTAATCTTGTAATAATAAAGATAGGAACGGGCGGGCAGTCTGTTGCGTCTATTTTCGGAAAGAAAACCGTTTTCAACAGCGGCATTGCAAATATTCTTCCGCAGAATATTGGCTCCGTTAATGTCAGAAAGCTTATCGTTCTTGCCGTTTTTGTTGTTCTCATTAAAATAATTATTGACCTTTATCTTAAAACTAAATCAGGTATGCTTTTGCGCGCAACGGGCTCAAATCAGCAGTATGTTATTATGCTTGCAAAAAATCCCGGTGCTTCAAAAATTCTCGGCCTTGCAATCGGAAACGGTCTTGCCGCAGTCAGCGGTGCAATCGTTGCTCAAAGCACGGAAACCGCTAATACGCAGATGGGCGTAGGTATGGTTGTTTTCGGCCTTTCAAGCGTTATTATCGGTCTTTCCGTTTTCAAGCGCGTTGGCTTTATGAAGGCAACAACTATGGTTATTCTCGGAACGGTTATTTATAAAGCGTGCCTGCAAATAGCCGTTGTTATCGGACTTCCGAGCGAATATAATAAGCTGCTGATGGCTGTCCTTTTCGTTATTGCAATAATATTCAGCAAGGCAGGCTCAAATAAAACGAAAAGGAGAGAGAAAAATGCTTGAACTTCAAAATATAGTTAAACGCTTCAATGCGGGAACGGTTGATGAATCAACGGTGTTTGACGGCTTTGATTTTAAGGTGTCAGACGGCGAATTTGTTTCAATAATCGGCTCAAACGGAAGCGGAAAAACAACTCTCCTTAATCTTATCTGCGGCTCTCTTAAAGCAGATGAGGGAAAGATTATTTTTAAGGATAAGGATATAACAAACGAATCCGAATTTAAAAGGGCAAAGCTGATAGGCAGGGTTTTTCAGGACCCCAAGGCAGGAACCTGCCCCGATTTAACAATCCTTGAAAATATGGCACTTGCCGATAATAAAAACAAGCCCTTCGGGCTCGGAAAATGCGTTAACAAAAAAAGAATTGATTATTATAAAAGCCTGCTTGAACAGTGCGATATGGGTCTTGAAAACAGGCTCGGTGTTCAGGTTGGAACTCTTTCGGGCGGTCAAAGGCAGGCACTCGCTCTTGTTATAGCAAATATGACGGATATTGAGCTTCTTATTCTTGATGAGCATACCGCTGCGCTTGACCCGAAATCCTCGGAAAGAGTTATGGAGTTAACAGACAGCATTGTTAAAAAGAGCAAAATAACAACAATGATGGTAACTCATAATCTTCGCTTTGCCGTTGAATACGGAAGTCGCCTTGTTATGATGCACGAGGGAAATTCCGTTATTGATATTAAAGGCGAGGAAAAGAAAAATGCAAGGGTTGAAGACCTTCTTGAAGTCTTTGACAGAATAAGTCTTGAAAAAGGAAACTGATATTTTGAATATTGATGAAAAGCTTCATTCACAGGAGCTTTATTTTCCGGATGATGAGGAAATGATGCGTGCTCAGGCTCAATGCCTTGAAAAGCTTTATGATTATAATATGACGCGTCCGAGCGAAACGGAAAAAAGAGCGGCTCTTTTAAAGGAAATGTTTGCCGAAATAGGAGAGAATTGCTATATTGAGCCTCCCTTCCATTCAAATTGGGGAGGTCGAAATGTTCATTTCGGCGATTGCGTTTATGCTAATTTTAACCTAACGCTTGTTGATGACACTCATATTTATATAGGAAGCAACACTATGCTTGCGCCTAATGTGATTGTTGCAACTGCGGGGCATCCGATAATTCCGTGCCTGCGAGTTTACGGTATTCAGTATAATATGCCCGTTCATATCGGCAAAAACTGTTGGATTGGCTCAGGCGCAATAATTCTTCCGGGTGTAACAATAGGCGATAATTCCGTTATAGGTGCAGGAAGCGTTGTTTCAAAGGATATACCGCCCAATTGCGTTGCGGTGGGAAATCCGTGCAGGGTATTAAGAGAAATATCCGAGCACGATAAGGAATACTATTATAAGGATAAAAAAATTAACTGGTCTGATTTTGAAGACTATGTTTAATTATATTTACACTTCAAAGAAGGGGGGAGCATTGTATGAATGCTTATATTGAAGGTGTAATAAAAACCGTTGAAAGAAGAGACAGCGCAAAGCCTGAATATATTCAGTGCGTTAAAGAGGTTTTTCGATCTCTTGAAAAGGTTATAGAGGCGCATCCCGAATATGTTGAGGATGATCTTTTAACCCGAATGGTTGAGCCTGACCGCCTTATAACCTTCCGAATTGCGTGGGTGGATGACGAGGGCAAAACACGGGTAAACAGAGGCTATCGTGTTCAGTTTAATTCATCAATCGGTCCTTATAAGGGCGGATTGCGTTTTCATCCAAGTGTAAATTCAAGCATTATGTATTTCCTCGGCTTTGAGCAAACATTTAAAAATTCGCTCACGGGTCTTCCCATGGGCGGCGCAAAGGGCGGCTCTGATTTTGACCCGAGAGGAAAAAGCAAGGGCGAAATTATGCGCTTTTGCCAAGCCTTTATGACGGAGCTTTATCGCCATATAGGCCCTAATATTGATGTTCCTGCGGGAGATATAGGAGTAGGCTCAAGGGAAATCGGCTATCTTTTCGGTCAGTATAAGCGCATAACAGACGCCTTTGAAAACGGAGTTATAACAGGCAAGGGATTGTCCTACGGCGGCTCGTTAATTCGTCCGGAGGCAACGGGCTTCGGAGCTGTTTATTATCTCTGCGAGGTGCTCAAGCATGAAAACGACACGATAAAGGGAAAACGGGTTGCTCTTTCAGGCTTCGGTAATGTTGCGTGGGGTGCAATCAAAAAGCTAAACGAGCTCGGAGCAATTCCGCTCACAATCAGTGGCCCCGGCGGATATGTTTACGATAAGGACGGTATCTGCACAGAGGAGAAGATTAATTATCTTCTTGAAATGCGTGCAAGCGGAAGAGACAGAGTTCAGGATTACAGCGATATGTTCCCGTCAGCCGTTTTCTATCCAAACGAAAAGCCGTGGGGAGTTAAGAATGTTGATATAATTATGCCTTGCGCAACTCAAAATGAGGTTGATTTTGAAGACGCAAAGCTTATTAGCGCAAACGGCGTTAAATATTATATAGAGGTTTCAAATATGCCCACAACCGCAGAGGCACAGGATTATCTTATGGCGCAAAAGGATATGATTGTTGCGCCGTCAAAGGCGGTTAATGCAGGCGGTGTGTGTGTTTCGGGCCTTGAAATGAGCCAAAACAGTCAGCGTCTTAATTGGACAGCCGAGGAGGTTGATTCAAAGCTTCATAAGGCAATGGTTGATATACATAATCATTCTGTTGCGGCTGCTGAAAAATACGGACTTGGCTATGACCTTGTTGCCGGCGCAAATATTGCAGGCTTTGAAAAGGTTGCCGAGGCAATGATGGCGCAGGGTATTTACTGATATTTGAATTTTTACGCCGTGTCTGAAAGGATACGGCGTGTTTTGCTTTTTTAACAGAAAGGGGAATGTTAAAATGCTGAAAATAACACCTGAAACAACCTTGAAAGAGGCAATGGAAAATCCAATGGCAAAGGATATGCTTGAAAAGCTTATGCTTGCCGCAAGGCTCCCTGTTGAAACACTGAACAAGGGATTTGCGGAAAAGCTCAAAATAAAACACCTTTCAACCTTTACTCTCGGTCTGCTTGATAAAAAAACGGTTCAAACCGTTTGCGATATGTTTAATCTTGAAAAGGACGGGATTATAACCGATGAGGGCATACTTGAGCCGAAATGGTGGAAGGAAGCGATTATTTATCAAATTTATCCCCGTTCATTTTTTGACAGTAACGGCGACGGTATCGGCGATTTGCAGGGAATAATTCAAAAGCTTGATTATCTTCAGGAGCTCGGAGTAACGGCTCTGTGGTGCTCGCCCTTTTACGATTCACCCAACGACGATAACGGCTATGATATTCGTGATTACAAAAAAATTATGGCTGAGTTCGGAACGATGGAGGATTTCGATTTAATGCTCAGCGAAATACATAAGCGCAATATGAAGCTGATTATCGACCTTGTTGTAAATCACACAAGCGATGAGCACGAATGGTTTGAGCAGGCAAAGCAGTCAAGGGATAATCCGTATCACGATTATTATATTTGGCGTGATGCTTCAGACGGCGGAAAAACCCCGCCAAACAACTGGATTTCTCTTTTCAAAGGTCCTGCCTGGAATTATTATGAAAATGTCAATCAATGGGCAATGCATCTGTTCAGCAAAAAGCAGATGGATCTTAATTGGGAAAATGAAAATGTGCGTGAAAGCGTTTATGAAATGATGAATTGGTGGCTCGAAAAGGGCATAGACGGATTCAGAATGGATGTTATCAATTTTATCAGCAAAACACAGGGGCTTCCCGATGCAAATGCTTTTCTAGGACTTTTAACGGGCTATAAGGGTGCCGAATATTATTTTTACGGTCCGAGGCTTCACGATTATTTACGGGAAATGCGTGAAAAAACCTTTGGCAATTATGATGTTTACACAGTCGGCGAGTGCGGCGGTGCAGGCATAGAAATGGATAAAATGCTTACCGCAGATTACCGCAAGGAGCTTGATACGGTTTTTAACTTTGATTTTCTTATTAATCAGGGGCACACCAATTACGATAATTATAATTACGACCTTTTTAAGGTTATGAAGGAGTTTGAAAAATTTCAAACACGATATACAAATCATTGCTGGCCTGCTGTTTTCTTTGAAAACCACGATAATCCCCGAATTGTTTCAAAGGTTGATAAAACGGGAGCATACCGTGAGGATATTTCAAAGGCTTGTTTGCTTATTGAAATGACTCTGCGAGGCACTCCTTATATCTATCAGGGGCAGGAGCTTTCAATGGGCAATGTGGATTTTAAATCAATTGATGAAATAAACGATGTTGAAGCGGTTAATACTTATAATGAGTGTATTAAAAAGGGTAAGTCGCCCGAAAAAGCCTTTTTCCGTGCAAAAACAGGCACAAGGGATAATGCAAGAAGCCCGTTTCAATGGAGCGATAGTGAAAACGCAGGCTTCACAACGGGTAATCCCTGGTTGAAGGTTTCATCGGATTACAGACGGTATAACGCCGAGGACGAACTGAAAAATTCCCAAAGCGTTCTCAATTTTTGCAAAAAGGCAATTTCACTCAGAAAAAGCAACAAGGCATTTGTTTACGGAAAATTTACACCTGCGGATAATGCTTATCCCGTTTATTGCTATTACCGTGAATACGAAAACGAGCTTTATTATGTAGAGCTTAATCTCTCTGCGAAGCCGTCTGAAAGGCCGCAAAGCGTTTCAAATTACAAGCTTTTGCTTTCAACAAAGGGCACAGCTGCGGAAAATCTTCGTGCTTATGAGGGAAATGTTTACAGAATTAAATAAAATGCTTGACATTTGCTAATTTATATATTATATTATCTATTGTACGAATACAAACCTTCTGAGAGTGGCAGCAATGCCGCTCTCATATTATTATTGAGAGGTTTTAACGGAGGAAGTATGGCAGGTAAAAATACTGTTCAAAGAGTAACTCAAATCATTGAGCCGTATGCCGAGGAGCTCGGCTTGCAGCTTTGGGATGTTGAGTTTAAAAAAGAGGGCACCGATTGGTATCTGAGGATTTTTATTGATAAGGTCGGAGGCGTTTCGGTTGACGATTGTGTTGATTTAACACATTTGATAACAAAGCCGCTTGACGAGGCAGATCCGATTGCGCAGTCCTATATGCTCGAGGTTTGCTCTCCCGGCATTGAAAGAGAGCTCAAAAAGGATGAGCATTTTGAAAAATATATCGGCTCGCCCGTTATGTTAAGAACAATAAGACCGATTGATAATGTAAGGGATTTCTGCGGAACCCTTACCGCTTATGAAAACGGCGTTATAACCGTTTTGCTTAAAGATGAGTCTGAAATAAAGGTTAATAAAAAAGACGCGTCTTATGTTAAGCTTGACGATTTTGATATAAACGACTTTAACAAAGAAATTTAATAAAGAAAGGTTGATAGGAAAAAATGAGCAAGGAATTTTTTGAAGCAGTAAGAATGCTTGAATCTGAAAAAGGAATACCGGCTGAATATCTTTATGAGCGTATTTCAGCCGCAATAATTGTTGCCGCAAAGCATAATTACGGCGGCAAGGATATCGTTCACTGCGATATAGACCCCGAAAAAGAAAAAATTAAGGTTTATGTAACAAAGAATGTTGTTGAAGAGGTTGAGGATCCGGACACGGATTTAACTCTTGAAGAAGCGCAGAAAATCAGAAAATCCGCAAAGGTCGGAAAAACCATTGATATTCCGCTTAAAACAAAGGAGTTCGGCAGAATTATTGCGCAGAATGCAAAGCATGTTATCCGTCAGGGTATCCGCGAGGCGGAAAGAGGATTACAGCTTGCCGAGTTTAAGGATAAAAATCAAGAGCTCTTAACGGGAACTGTTAACAGAATAGACCCCGAAACAGGAAGCGCTCTTATCGAAATCGGTCAGTCGCTCACTCTTCTCCCTGTTGCAGAGCAAATTCCGGGAGAGCATTATGAGCCGGGTCAGCCCGTCAAGGTTTTTGTTGTTGATGTTAAGGATTCCGGCAGAGGCCCCAAGGTTATGATTTCAAGAACTCATCCCGGTCTTGTAAGAAGACTTTTTGAAACAGAGGTTCCCGAAATTTATGAGGGAATTATCGAAATTAAATCTGTTTCAAGAGAAGCGGGTTCAAGGTCAAAAATTGCAGTTTTCAGCAAGGATGAAGAGATTGATCCCGTAGGTGCCTGCATAGGCCCCAAGGGTCAGCGTGTTTCAAATATTGTTGAAGCGCTCGGCGGAGAAAAAATTGATATTGTTAAATACAGTGAGGATCCTGCGGAATTTGTTTCTGCGGCGCTTGCTCCGTCAGATGTTTGCGAGGTAGAGATTGTTGATGAATCAATCCGCTCCTGCCGCGCAACAGTTCCCGATGATCAGCTCAGCCTTGCAATCGGCAATAAGGGTCAGAATGTTCGCCTTGCCGCAAAGCTTACCGGCTGGAAAATAGATATAAAGCCTGAATCGGGATTTTATGAGGGCTCCGAGGAATAAACAGGAAAGGCCGTGAAATAAATGAAAGCAAAGCGTGAGGTTAAGCGTATGTGCGTCGGCTGCGGCGAAATGTTTGATAAGCGCTCTCTCATAAGGGTTGTTAAAAGCCCCGAGGGCGAAATATCAATAGATTTAACCGGAAAGAAAAACGGCAGAGGCGCATATATCTGCAATAGCACCGAATGTTTGAAAAAGGCTAAAAAAAGAAAATCAATCGAGCGTGCGTTTTCAATGAAGATTGACGACTCTGTTTATGATGAAATGGAAGAAGAAATACTTAATGGAAAAGAATAAGCTTTTATCCGTTTTGGGTCTTGCAAGAAGAGCAGGCAGGCTTGCTATGGGGCACGATGCCGCTTTAAAATCAATATACACTTCAAAGGCAAAATTATTGATTTTTGCAAATGATATATCAGAACGGTCAAAAAAAGAAATGACGCTCGCTTTAAATAAAAATAAGATAAACATTCCCGTTTTACCGCTTGATATTTCAATTGATGAAATTCATTATTCCTGCGGATATAAAGCAGGCATAATTGCGGTAAATGATGAAAATTTCAGTAAAAAAATAATTTCTTTAACAGAAAATTAAACACTAATTAAGGAGGAATTCGATATATGGTTATAAAGGTTAAGGTTTCTGATGTTGCCAAGGATTTCGGAAAGTCAAACAAGGAAATCATCGAACTGCTCGGCAATTATTGCGACGGCCCTGCCAAAAAAGCATCAACAGTCCTCGAAGAAAATGAGTTAAACATACTTTTTGAAAAGCTAACTTTATTAGGAAGCGTTAAGAGCTTTGACGAATATTTCAAATCGGGCGAAAAGGCTAAAAAGAAAAAAGCCGCAGAGAAAAAGCCCGAGGAAAAAGCAAAGGGCGATAATGCTCTCAAAAAGGAAAAGCAGGGCGCAGGTGCTCAAAAGGCAAACGGCGAAAAGCCTGCTAAAACCGCAAAGGATAAAAAGCGCGAAAGCCAGGCGGCAATTCTGCAAATGGCAGAGCAGGCGGCTAAAAGAGCAGAGGAAAAGGCAAAGAAAAAAGCAAATCAGGCTCCTCAGGCAAGAACAAAGGGCGAGGCTCGCAGAATTGACACCCGTGTTAATAATGTTGACCTCGAAAAATATAATCAAAAATATGAGGATATTGCTCCCGCTTCTTCAATGGGCGATTATCAGAAAAAGCAAAAGCTCAATCAAAAGTCGAAGCAGTACAGAAAGAAAAAGCCGCAGGGAATGCACGCTCATTCAAAGAAGGAAACAGAGCAGCAAAGGCTTGCAAGAATACAGGAGCAAAGAAAGAAGCAGCAGATTAAAATTCAGGTTCCCGATGAAATCACAGTCGGCGAGCTTGCAAATCTTCTGCGTATGACCGCAAATGAGGTTATCAAGAAGCTTATGGTGCTCGGAGTTATGGCAACGGTAAACGAGGTTATTGATTATGACACCGCTGAAATTGTTGCAACAGAGCTTGGCGCAAAGGTTGAAAAGAAGGTTGAGGTTTCAATCGAGGAGCAGCTTATCGAGGAAGAGATTGAGGACGATGAAAATGCAGTTTCAAGACCTCCCGTTGTTTGCGTTATGGGTCATGTTGACCACGGAAAGACCTCAATTCTTGACGCTATCAGACACACTAATGTAACCTCAACAGAGGCAGGCGGAATCACTCAGGCTATCGGCGCATATCAGGTTGTTGCAAACGGTCAGCCGATAACCTTCCTTGATACTCCCGGCCACGCCGCATTCACCGCAATGCGCGCAAGAGGCGCTATGGCAACTGATATTGCAGTTCTTGTTGTTGCCGCAGACGACGGTATTATGCCGCAAACCATTGAGGCTATAAATCACGCCAAGGCTGCTGAAATTCAAATCATTGTTGCAATCAACAAGATGGATAAAGAGGGCGCAAACCCTGCAAAAATTATGGAGCAGTTAACAGAGCACGAGCTTGTTCCCGAGGAATGGGGCGGCGATGTTATTTGCGTTCCCGTTTCAGCTAAAACAGGAATGGGAATTGATAAGCTGCTTGAAACAATCCTTCTTGTTTCCGAAATGAGCGAGCTTAAAGCTAATCCAAACAGAACCGCAAAGGGTATTGTTATTGAAGCAAAGCTTGATAAGGGCAGAGGCCCCGTTGCAACCTTCCTTGTTCAAAACGGAACTCTTAAATCGGGCGATTATGTTGTTGCGGGCACGGCAGTCGGCAGAGTTCGCGCAATGACCGATTATAAGGGCAGAAAAATCAACAGCGCAGGCCCGTCTGTTCCCGTTGAGATTATGGGACTTGACAGAGCACCGATGAGCGGCGACGAGTTCAATGCCGTTTCTGATGAAAGGCTTGCAAAGCAGCTTGTTGAGCAGAGAAAGGCGCAGGCAAAGGAGGAAGAGTTTAAGCTTTATCAAAAGGTTACTCTTGACACTCTTTTCTCAACTCTTGAAGAGGGTATGCTCAAGGAGCTTAATATCATCGTTAAAGCAGATGTTCAGGGCTCTGTTGAGGCGGTTAAGCAGTCGCTTCTTAAAATTGAAAACGATGAGGTAAGAGTAAAGATTATTCACGGCGCAGTAGGCGCAGTAAACGATTCCGATGTTATGCTTGCAAACGCTTCAAATGCAATTATTGTTGCATTCGCAACGGGCGTTGAGCAGGTTGCAGCCGATAATGCGGCAAGAGACGGCATTGAAATCAAGCAGTATGATATTATTTATGATGCAATTGAGGATATTGAAGCCGCAATGAAGGGTATGCGCTCCGTTAAGCACCGTAATGTTGATACGGGAACTGTTGAGGTTCGCGAGATTTATACTCTTTCAAGCGTCGGTTCAATCGCAGGCTCTCTCGTAACAAGCGGAACAATCCGCAGAGCAGGTAGGGTTCGCGTTATTAGAGACGGCAAGCAGATTGCAGAAACGGGTATTAAGAGCCTTAAAAGATTTAAAGACGATGTTAAAGAGGTTTCCTCGGGCTATGAATGCGGTATCTCTCTTGAAGATTGGGACGATTTGAAGCCGGGCGACATCTTTGAATGCTATATTATTGAGGATTACAGGGATTAATTATGGCAGGTTTTCGTATAGACAGAATTTCTGAGGACATTAAGCGTGAAATAATTTCTCTGATGAGGGAGCTTAAAGACCCCCGCGTTGCAGGAAAAATGCTTACTGTTGTTAATGTAACGGTATCAAACGATTTAAGCTATGCCAAGGTTTATGTCAGCGCAATGGACGGTTTGGCAACGGCAAAGGAGGCTTGCAAGGGCTTAACCTCTGCACAGGGCTATATCCGCCGTGCGCTCGGAAATAATCTTCATTTAAGAAAAGCTCCGGAGCTCACATTTATTGCGGATGATTCCATTGAAAAGGGCATGGAGATATTTGAAAAATTAAAGGATACTTCAAATGAAAATTGATATTAAAGAATGTGCAGGGCTTCTTTCACAGCAGGATAATATTCTTATTCTGACTCACGCCCATCCGGACGGAGACACTCTCGGCTCGGGCTTCGGCCTTTGCCTTGCCCTGCTTAAACTCGGAAAAAAGGCAAGAGTTATTAATGCCGATGAAATCCCCGCAAAATACGGTTATCTGTATGAGGGAGTTGATTTTCCCGAATTCAAAGAGGAGTTTATAGTTGCAGTTGATGTTGCAACGGAAAATCTTCTCGGCCCTCTCCAAGATGAGTTTAAGGGCAAAATCAATCTTTGCATAGACCATCACACAACAAATACCTTTTATGCGGAAAAAACATTGCTTTGCGATGTTCCTGCCGCGTGCGAGATAATCTATAAGGTTGTTATTGAACTCGGCGTGCAGATTGATGAAGGTATTGCAAATTGTCTTTTCACGGGAATTTCAACCGATACAGGCTGTTTCAGATATGCTTCAACAAATTCCGAAACATTCAGAATTGCCGCAAATCTTATAGATTTGGGAGCGCAAAACGGAAAGATAAACCGCATAATGTTTGAAACAAAAACAAAAACCTATGCTTATCTTGAAAGGCTTGCGCTTGACGGACTTGAATTTTATCATTCGGGCAGAGTGGCAATTATAACCGTAACTCAGGAAATGTATGAAAAAACAGGCTCAAACGAGCAGGAAACAGAGGCTCTCGCTCCTCTCACAAGGCAGATTGAGGGCGTTGAAATCGGTATTACCATAAGAGAAAAAAAGGATAAAACCTGCAAGGCTTCCATAAGAACCTTTGAAAGTGTTAATGCCGCAGAGCTTGCGTCTGCCTTTGGCGGCGGCGGTCATCTTCAAGCGGCGGCGTGCAGGCTTAACTGCGGTGTTGAGGAAGCCAAGGAGCTCCTTGTTGAAAAGTGCGGAGAAATTCTTAAATGACAGGTATTATTTGCATAAATAAGCCGTCGGATATAACCTCGTTCGGCGTTTGCTCAAGGGTTAGATATGCAACGGGCGAAAAAAAGTGCGGCCACGCAGGAACGCTTGACCCTATGGCAACGGGCGTTCTCCCCGTGCTCCTCGGCGGTGCAACAAAATTTCTTGATTTTCTTCCCGAAAGCGATAAGGCATATAAGGCTGAATTTATGCTCGGAACGGTAACAGACACCCTTGATATAACGGGAAAGGTTATCGAAAAAAACAGCGTAAATGCCGATTATAAGGCTGTTGCAGAAGCGGCAGAGAGCTTCTTGGGAACAATAATGCAAACTCCGCCTATGTATTCCGCGGTTTCCGTTGGAGGCAAACGGCTTTATGAGCTTGCACGGCAGGGAATAGAGATTGAGCGGCAGAGCAGAGAGGTTGAAATCAAAAGAATAAGAGTTGAGCAGATAAGCAATGTTGAATATTCAATTGAGGTTTTGTGCTCAAAGGGCACCTATGTGCGCACGCTTATTGACGATATCGGCAAAAAGCTCGGCTGCGGTGCAGTAATGACAAAGCTTTGCAGAACGCTTGCCTGCGGATTTCCCATTGAAAAATGCGTATCTCTTGATGAAATTCTCAAAAGAAAGGAAGAAAATGCTTCCTTTGATGATTTGCTTATTCCCGTCGATAAGGCGCTTTCGCCTTACGGCAGAATTGCCGTAACCTCCGCGCAGAGCACACGCTTCAAAAACGGCGGCGCGCTTGATTTAAGCAGAATAAAATATGAAACTCGGCAGGGAAGCCTTTACCGTGTTTATTCTCCCGAAAATGATTTTCTCGGCTTGGGAGAGGCAAACGGCGGCGAACTGCGTGTGAAAAAATTATTTATTGAAAAATAGATTTATGGCTGAAACAAACGATAAAAAAAGAACGGCAGTTGCTCTCGGCGATTTTGACGGTATGCACCTTGCCCACAAAACAGTTGTAACCGGTGCAGATAATGCAATTATATATTGCGTTCATAACCGCTTTTCGCTCCTTCAAAAAAGTATTTTTGAAAGACGCTATCCAAATGCGGTTTTTGCTGATTTCGATGAAATAAAAAATCTTTCGGGCGAGGATTTTATCGAAAAAATTCTTCTTGATAAATTCGGCGCAGGCGTGATTTTGTGCGGCTTTAATTTCCGCTTCGGAAAAAATGCGTCTTGGTCTGCTCTTGATATGAGAAAATATCTTGAAGAGCGAGATGTTTGGGTGCGTATTCTTGAAGCACAGGATTATGAGGGTCTGCCCATCAGTTCAACGCGAATAAGAAAAGCCGTCAGCGAGGGCAGAATAAAAGCCGCAAATGAAATGCTCGGCTATAATTTCACTTATGAAAGCGTTGTTATAGACGGCGATAAACGAGGCAGAACAATCGGCTATCCAACCATTAATCAGCATTTGCCCGAGGGAATCATCATTCCTCATTTCGGTGTTTATGAAAGCAGAGTGCTGATAAACGGAAAATCATATAAGGCGTTTACAAATATCGGTAAAAGACCGTCTTGGCGCGTTGATGAGCCGCTTTCCGAAACGCATATTTTTGATTATGACGGAGATTTGTACGGCAAAACAGTAACTGTTGAGCTTGTTGACTATCTGCGCGGCGAAAAAACCTTTAAGGATGTAAACGAATTAAAAGAGCAATTGAATTATGATAAAAGCAGTATTATTTGATTTTGACGAAACCTTGCAGGACAGAACTGCCGCATTTGATAAATATGCCGATGCGTTTATTGATGAATTTCTTCCGCAGATTTCCAAAGAAGAAAAGCAAAAAAGAATAAACGATATGGTCAAAACGGGAAACGGCGGCTATGTTGTAAGAACAAAGTGGTATCAGCAGTTAATTGATATGTGGCATTGGGAAAATGCCCCGTCTGCGCAAATGCTTGCAGAGCATTACGACACTAAATTCGGCACATTTAATGTTATCTTTAACGAAACCGTTCCGCTTTTAAAGGAGCTGCGTGCAAGAGGGATAAAAACAGGAGTAATAACAAACGGTCCGTCTGTTTTACAGCATACAAAGCTTGATAACAGCGGCTTGCTTCCTTATTGTGATATAGTTGTTGTAAGCGGAGATATTAATGTTCATAAGCCCGACGCTCAGATTTTTAAATACACCGCCGATAAGCTCGGCTTAAAAGCAGAGGAATGTCTCTATGTCGGCGACCACCCGGTAAATGATATTGAGGGTGCGCTCGGTGCAGGAATGAAGGCCGTGCGTATGAATTGGGGCTGGTTCAAAGATAAGGATTTACGAAGCGATGTTCCCGTTGTTGATAATATTTACGATGTAATTAAGTATGTTTAATTTATAATGACTTGCAAAAAATAAGTCTGTTGTAATTTTTAAGAAAAGAGTGGCTTTAATGGATAATGAAAAAGCACCCGATTCAAAGGGCGAATACGGCTCGGATAACACCGTGTGCAAGGTTGTTGATATTTTAATAGAAAGAAAAATGAAAATTTCCTTTGCGGAAAGCTGCACGGGAGGTCTCTGCTGCGGAGAGCTTGTGGGGGTAACAAGCGTTTCAAATGTGCTTGATGAGTCCTTTGTAACCTATGCAAACGAAGCAAAGGTTGAGCTCCTCGGAGTAAAGCAGGAGAGTATAGATAAATACGGAGTTGTGTCAGAGCAGGTTGCGGCTGAAATGGCAGCAGGCGTTGCAAATAAAGCAAAAAGCAGTGTAGGAGTCGGCATAACGGGAATAGCAGGGCCAACGGGTGCAACAGAAAATAAGCCGATAGGTATGGTCTGCTTCGGTTTTTCTATCAACGGCGTTGTTAAAACATATACAATGCAGTTCGGCACAATCGGCAGAAATAATGTCAGAAGAGCAAGCGTTGATTTTGTTTATTCAAAATTGTATGAACTTCTCAATTAACTCTTGACCTTGCTCGCGTTTTATTGTATAATTTTTTAGCAAACAAATTGCATAAGCGGAGAGAATTGAAAATCTAATAAACGCTGGAGTGGCACAGTTGGTAGCGCAATTGATTCGTAATCAGTAGGTTATCAAAATCACATCAAAATAAAAAAGTTAATAATCGCTGATATGGCTCAGTAGGTAGAGCAGTTCACTCGTAATGAACAGGTCTTTGGATGTATTTAAGGATATATC
>SAMEA3663039__coassemble_171_pt1 | contig 24710 bp, 26 predicted proteins | sample SAMEA3663039__metabat2_low_PE_029 | metagenome-assembled genome bin SAMEA3663039 (sample SAMEA3663039) | pig gut metagenome | biome: pig gut; feature: pig-associated habitat; material: faeces | place: France | collected 2012
GTGCAAAAGGCTTATCGGCATAGAAATTGTTCGGCAGGCAGTTGAAAATGCAAAGGAAAATGCAAAAATCAATTCGGTTGAAAACGCAGAGTTTATCTGCGCAGACGCATTTGATGGCGCAAAAATAATAACCGAAAGGGGAATTAAGCCCGATGCGGTTATTCTTGACCCTCCCAGAAAGGGTTGCCAAAAGGAGATTTTTGATTTAATCGAAAGCCTAAATATAAAAAGAATTGTCTATGTTTCCTGCAACAGTGCAACGCTTGCAAGAGACCTTGAAATATTAGCCTCAAAGGGCTATAAGCTCAAACGCCTCAAAGCGATTGACCTTTTCCCCCGCACCCCGCATATAGAAGCGGTTTCACTTATAGAAAAAGAAAGGACAAATCAGTATGAGATTAAATAAAGACATTATGCTCGGTAATATAGACGGCAGGGATTTTGCCGTGCCTACGGGAAAGCTTGCCAAAAGCTTTAACGGAATTATAAACAACAACCCAACCGCAAATTTCATTTTTAATCTGCTTAAAACAGAGCAGACGGAGGACAGCATTGTTAAAGCAATGACCGAGAAATACGACGCTCCCGAAGAGGTTATCAGAGCCGATGTTAAAGAGGTTTTGGAAATAATTCGCAATGCAGGCATTCTTGAAGAATAATAAACAGAAAAGGCTTGACTTATGTTAAATATCAAAGACGCTGAAACTGAATATCTTTTAACGCTTATGAGGTGCGCTTTAAAGGAAGAGCAGACGCCCGCGCCGCCCGATAGCCTTGACTGGAAAAGGCTTATTGAAATCTCGAAAAAGCAACAGATTTATTCAATGCTCATTCCCGTTATTGATTTAAATGCTCTTCCCGAGGAGCAGGCACAGGAGCTTAACAGCTATTCAAAGAGTGAGCTTGTCAGAATGATTGCAGTTCAAAATATGCTTGCTTCAATAGAAGAAACGCTGGGCGAAAGCAAAATTAAATATATGCTTCTCAAAGGCAGTGTTATCCGCAATTACTATCCAAAGCAGAGTATGCGCCAAATGACGGATATTGATATTCTTTATGACCCTGCCGAAAGGGAAAGGCTCATTTCAATAATGAAAGCAAAGGGCTTTTATCTTAAATCGGCAGAAGCAAATTCAGACGATTTTTTCAAAAATCCTTACTACAATTTTGAATTTCACAGAAATCTGTTTGACGAAAGAGACGCATTTTGCCCCGACTTTGATTTATGGAAAAGAGCCTGTCAGAGCGAAGAGGGCAGCTCTAAACACTTGATAAATAAAGAGGATTGCTTCATTTATTCACTGTGCCACACCTTTGACCATTATTGCGTTTCGGGCTGCGGAGTAAGATTTGTTGCCGATATTTATGTTTTGATGAATAAGCTTGATAATCTCGATTGGGATTATATAAATAAAACCGTTGAGGATTTCGGCTTTGCCGATTTTTGCAAAAATGTTATCGGGCTTGCAGAAGTTATATTTGACGGCAAGACACCAACCCCCGAGGAGCAAAATCTGTTTGATTTTATGATAAGCGGCGGAGTTTACGGCAGTAATGATTTTTCAAAGGCAATTGAAGAAAGCGGCTCAAAGCTTAAATATTTAATAAGAAGAATTTTCCCGCCTAAACGGCAGATGCTCGGAAATTATCCAAGGCTTCAAAAGGCACCGTTTCTTCTTCCGTTTTATTATATTTTCAGGCTGTTTCAAAGAGCCTATTACAATTTCAGCGGAATGAAAAAAGAGTTAAAGAGTTTAAAATCATATCATCCGGAGGATTAAATTTTGTCTGTTAATAAAGACCATATAAGAAACTTTTCAATAATTGCACATATAGACCACGGCAAATCAACTCTTGCAGACAGGCTTCTTGAATTAACGCAGTCTGTTGAAAAAAGGGATATGCAGGAGCAGATTTTGGACGATATGGACCTTGAACGAGAGAGGGGAATAACCATCAAGGCACACGCCGTTACGCTCAATTACAAAGCTAAAAACGGCGAGGATTATATTTTTAATCTTATAGACACCCCCGGCCATGTTGACTTTAATTATGAGGTTTCGCGTTCCCTTGCGGCATGCGAGGGCGCAATACTTATTGTGGACGCTTCTCAGGGCGTTGAAGCGCAAACCCTTGCAAACACATATCTTGCGCTTGACCACGACCTTGATATTCTTCCCGTTATAAATAAAATTGATTTGCCTGCGGCGGAGCCGGACAGGGTTGCTCACGAGGTTGAGGATGTTATAGGAATACCCTGCCTTGACGCACCGCGCGTTTCCGCAAAAACAGGCGAAAATGTGGGAGATGTTCTTGAATATATAGTAAACGAGGTAAGAGCTCCGCAGGGAGACGATAATAAGCCTCTTAAAGCCCTTATTTTTGATTCCGTTTATGATTCATACAGAGGCGTTATAGTTTATGTTCGCATTATGGACGGAAAAATCAAAGCGGGCGACACAATGCGTATGATGGCAACGGGCGCGGAATTTACCGTTGTTGAGGTTGGCTATATGCGCGCAACCTCGCTTGAAAAGGCAAAGGAATTAAGCGCAGGAGAGGTTGGATATATAACCGCTTCAATTAAAACCGTTCACGACGCTCATGTGGGCGACACGGTAACAACCGCCGAAAATCCTGCCGAGGAGCCCTTGCCGGGCTACCGCAAGGTAAACCCTATGGTTTTCTGCGGAGTTTATCCTGCCGACGGTGCAGATTACGAGGCTTTGCGCGAAGCTCTTGAAAAGCTTCAATTAAACGACGCTTCTCTTTCCTATGAGCCCGAAACCTCGGGCGCACTTGGCTTCGGATTTAGATGCGGATTTCTCGGTTTACTTCATCTTGAAATTATTCAGGAGCGCCTTGAAAGAGAATATAATCTTGACCTTGTAACAACCGTTCCGAGCGTTGTTTATAAAATTCATTTAACAGACGGAACGATGGTTGAAATAGATAATCCTACCAATTATCCCGATCCGGCAAATATTGATTACTGCGAGGAGCCGTTTTGCAATGCAAATATTTATGCTCCAAGTGAATTTGTGGGAGCAATTATGGATATGTGTCAGGAAAGACGGGGCATTTTCAAAACAATGACCTATATCACGCCTGACAGAGTAGATATAAGCTATGAGCTTCCGCTTAATGAAATAATTTACGATTTCTTCGATGTTCTTAAATCAAGAACAAGGGGCTATGCCTCCTTTGATTACGAGATAGCCGAATACCGCCGAAGCAAGCTTGTTAAGGTTGATGTGTTGCTCAACGGAGATGTTATAGACGCGCTTTCGTTTATAATCCATTCCGATAAGGCTTATCCAAGGGCAAGGCGCATTGCCGAAAAGCTTAAAGAGCATATTCCGCGCCACCTTTTTGAAATACCCATTCAGGTTGCAATCGGCGGCAAGGTTATCGCAAGAGAAACGGTTAAGGCTCTGCGCAAGGATGTTCTTGCAAAGTGCTACGGCGGAGATGTTACCCGAAAGAAAAAGCTTCTTGAAAAGCAAAAGGAGGGTAAAAAGCGTATGCGCCGCTTCGGCTCCGTTGAGGTTCCGCAGGAGGCGTTTATGGCGGTGCTCAAGCTCTCCTCGGATGATGAATAAATATATTAAAAACAGGTTTATATATGCAGAATTTTGAACGCCTTTCAGATGATATTTATATTGAAGTAACAAAGGAGCACACCTTCGGAACAGACGCGCTTTTGCTCTCTTATTTCGCAAGGCCGAAAATCAAGGATTCGGCTCTTGATATGGGAACAGGCTGCGGAATAATTCCGTTTTTGTGGCTTCGCAAGGCTCCTCCGCATAAGCTTCATTGCCTTGATATTCAGCAAAATGCTTATGAGCAGGTTTGCAGAAGCATTGAAAGGAATAATCTTAAAGAAAAAATAACGCCGCATTGCTGTGATTTGCGTGAAATTCAAAATGAATTTTCGGCAGAGGAGTTCACTCTTGTAACTATGAATCCGCCGTATAAGCCTATCGGAACAGGCTTTGAATCTCTCGACGAAAGTGCAAAAATCGCGCGCCACGAGATTTGCTGTTCTATTGAGGACGCGGTTAAGGCGGCGGCGTATCTTCTTAATTACGGCGGAAGATTTTGTATGTGCCACCGACCCGAAAGGCTTGTTGACGCTCTTGATATTATGAGGAAATACAGATTAGAGCCCAAAAGGCTTCGCTTCGTTTGTGATAAGTCGGGCGAGGAGCCGTTTTTGTTTCTTGTTGAGGGAAAGAAAAACGCAAAGCCTTTTTTGCGTGTTGAGCCGCTCCTTGTTATCAAAAAGGAAAACGGAAAATTTACTGATGAAATGTTAAAGGTTTACGGCTCTTATGCCGATGGGTACGATAAATGAACGGAAAATTATATGTTGTCGGAACTCCGATAGGCAATCTCGGCGATTTTTCTCCGAGGGCAATTGAAACGCTTGAAAGCGTAGATTTCATTGCCGCAGAGGACACACGGGTAACCCTTAAAATTTTAAACCGCTTCGGAATAAAAAAGGAAATGGTCAGCTATTATGAGCACAACAAGCGCGAGCGCGGAGAGGTTATCTGTTCAAGAATCCAAAACGGCGAAAGCTGTGCAATAGTAACAGACGCGGGTATGCCCGCAATTTCCGATCCCGGCGAGGATTTGGTTAAGCTATGCTATGAGCTCGGAATAGAGGTTGTTTCCGTTCCGGGACCAACCGCCTTTGCAACTGCGCTTGCAATCTCGGGAATGGAAACGGGCAGGTTTACCTTTGAGGGCTTTTTAAGCGTTTCAAAAAAATCACGCTTTGAGCACCTTGAAGAAATAAAGGATGAAAAGCGCACAATCATTTTTTATGAAGCACCTCATAAGCTTGCAAACACGCTTTGCGATTTATATAAAACACTCGGCAACAGAAAAATTGCAATAGTGCGCGAGCTGACTAAAATTCACGAAGAGGTTATAAAAACAGATTTGAAGCAGGCGAGCGAGCTTTATTCAAACGGCTCCCTAAAAGGAGAAATAGTTCTCATCATTGAGGGCAAAAAGGAGGAGCCTGAGGAAATAACGCTTGAAGATGCCGTTGCCGAAGCAAGAGCTCTTGTTGAAAACGGAATGAGTGTAAACAGAGCCGCTAAGGAAATTGCTTCAAAAACACCGTTTAAAAAAGCGGATATATATAAAGAATTGATATGAATTGCAATATCTGTCCACGAAAATGCAATGCGCAAAGAGAAAGCGCGCAGGGCTTTTGCAGAGCACCCGAACGCTTTAAGCTTGCAAGGGCGGCGCTTCACTTTTGGGAGGAGCCGTGCATAAGCGGAAAAAACGGAAGCGGTGCCGTGTTTTTCAGCGGCTGTAATCTTAAATGCGTTTATTGCCAAAATTACGAAATAAGCATAGGGGATAAGGGCACTCAGATAAGCGATGAAAGGCTTATTGAAATTTTTGAAGGGCTTATTGATGAGGGTGCTCAAAATATAAATCTTGTTAATCCAACCCATTATGCAACGCGTCTTGCAGAGGTTTTGTCAAAATGGAAATGCCCCGTTCCGATTGTTTATAATTCAAGCGGCTATGAAAGCGTTGAAACACTAAGGCTTTTTGAGGGTATAGTTGATATTTATCTGCCCGATTTTAAGTATATAAGAAGCGAAAAGGCGCAAAGATACAGCGGAGCAAAGGATTATCCGCAGGTTGTTAAAGAGGCTCTTTTTGAAATGAGACGCCAGCAGCCCGAGGATATATTTGAAAACGGAATAATGAAAAGGGGAATGATTATCCGCCATTTAATTCTTCCGCAAAACACTAATTCCTCACTTGAAATTATTGATTACATAAAGGAAAATTTTGAAAGCACCTATTTAAGCCTTATGGCGCAGTATGTTCCGTGCGGAAATCTTAAAGACTTTCCCGAGCTTCAAAGGAAAATTACAAAAAGGGAATATGAAAAGGTTGTTGATTATGCCTGCCAAAAGAGGCTTCAAAGGGTGTTCGTTCAGGAGCTCGGCTCTGCCGATAAAATGTATATCCCTCCGTTTGATCTAAACGGAGTTATATAAAAAATAACTGTAAAGAAAAGGAGAAAGCTATGAAAAAGTTTTTAGCAGAATTTAAGGAGTTTATCTCAAAGGGCAATGTGCTCGACCTTGCAGTCGGCGTTATCATCGGCAGTGCGTTTTCATCAATTGTTACCGCGCTTACAGATAACATTATCAATCCGCTCATCAATTGCATAGGCGGAGCCGAAATTCAGGGTAAAATTCATCTTGTTGGCGATAATTATATTGATTACGGCGCATTCATTTCCGCTATAATCAACTTTATAATTATGGCGTTCATCATCTTCCTTATCGTTAAAGCCGTTAATAAGATGATGTCTATCGGCAAAAAGGCAGAGGAGGAGGCACCTGCCGCTCCAACAACAAAGATATGTCCGTTTTGCAAAAGCGAAATTGATATAGATGCGGTTAAATGTCCGCATTGCACCTCCGATATTCCTGCCGAGGAATAACGGATATTTCAGAGAGGGTGAAAATTTATGAAAAAACAGGAGTTCAGCTTTAATTCCGCAACAGGTGTTTGCAAAATTTACGGCTGTGAATATCTGCCGGATAATAATGAGGTTAAAGCAGTTGTTGCAATCCATCACGGTATGGCGGAGCATCAGCAGCGCTATCGGGATTTTATTAGCTTCTTAACCGAAAACGGCTTTGCTGTTTTTATGCACGATATGGCAAACCACGGCAGGTCAAATCAAAATAAAAAGGAAACAGGCTATTTTGGTAAAAAGGACGGCTATAAGGCACTTGTTGAGGATTTCAGAACGGTTTTTCTTATGGCTAAGGAAAAGTATCCCGATAAAAAAATAATTGTTATGGGTCATTCAATGGGCTCGTTTATCGTTCGTTGCTTCACCGCTTGGCACAGTGAGGCAGGCTTTGACGGCGCAATTTATATGGGCACGGGCGGTGCGAATCCCATGGCAAGCGCAGGCGATTTTGTTTCGGGCGCAATGGCAAAGCTTTCGGGTGCGCTTCACAAATCAAGCCTACTTGACAAAATGACCTTCGGCTCATATAACAATAAGTTTGAAAAGAGAACAAGCTTTGATTGGCTTACGCGCGATACGGATATTGTTGATGAATACATAGCCGATGAATACTGCGGCTTCCTATTCAGCGCGCAGGGTATGAACGATCTTGTTAAGCTTAATATTCACGCAAACTGCGAGGAATGGTATAATGCCGTGCCGAAGGATATTCCCATTCTTGTTATCAGCGGAGATATGGATCCCGTCGGTAATTACGGAAGTGATATAAAGGATATTCACGCAAAGCTGAAATCAACAGGTCATTCAAAGGCTGTTTTAAAGCTTTATAAGGACGGCAGACACGAGATTTTAAATGAAATAAATAAAAAAGAGGTTTATGAGGATATTCTGTCCTTTATTCAAACCGATGTGTTAGGAGATTGATTTTTTATGTTATTCAAACCCGAGTATGATGAAAACGGAAAAAAGGTTCTCTGCGAAATGAACGGCGTTAATTCCGAAATGATGATGGATATTTATGTTAAAATCCTCAAAAAAGGCGAAACGCTTGAAATTTGCGAAAAGAGCAATGAATGTGCAGTTCTTCTTTTAAGCGGAAGGGTTAATTTTGAGGTTGGCGAAAGCATAAACGAAATTTGCCAAAGAGCAAATCCCTTTGAAAAGAAGCCCTATGCCGTTCATTTTCCGAAAGAGGTTAAGGCTGTTATAACCGCCTTCGAGGAAAGCGAGGTTCTTGTTCAGCAAACCGATAATGATAAAAGCTGGGAGCCTGTTTTCTACAACCCCGAAAACTGTCTTTATCAGGAATTCGGCAAGGGCCAGTGGGGCGGCGCAGGCCACAGAATTGTTTCAACTATGTTTGATTTGGATAATGCTCCTTATTCAAATATGGTTATGGGCGAGGTTTTCAATCAGCCGGGTAAATGGTCATCCTATCCTCCTCATCATCATCCTCAGCCGGAGGTTTATTATTATCAGTTTGACCGCCCCGAAGGCTTCGGAGCAGGCTTTGAGGGAGACACTCCTTATAAAACCGAAAACGGCTCCTGCCTTTGCATAAGAGGCGGAAATGCTCATCAGCAGGTAACCGCACCGGGCTATCAAATGTATTATGTTTGGCTCATCAGGCATATAGACGGCGACCCGTGGGATAAAACAAGAATTTATGTTCCGGAATATGAGTGGCTTGCAAATGCAGACTGATATGAAAGAAAAAGGCGTTATTTTAAACGGCATTGAAGATATAAAAAGCCTTTCTAATATAAAAAAGCCGTTTCTCTGCTGCGGCAAAAGCTTTGAAAAAACAGAGGCTTATGAGTTCTTAAAGAAAAATTTTGATTTAACCGTGTGGGACAAAATAAGACCTAATCCAAGATATGAGGATATGCTTTCTGCGGCAGATTTGTTTAAAGAAAACGATTGCGATTTTCTAATCGGAGCAGGCGGAGGCTCTCCGCTTGATTCCGCAAAAATGATAAAGCTGCTCATAACAAATCCTTATGAAACGGCTTTATCGGAGCCTATGGCTGATAACTCAATACCGTTTCTTGCAATACCAACAACCTCGGGCACAGGCTCGGAGGCAACAAAATATTCAATTTTCTATGTTAATGAAAATGAAAAGCATTCAATAAGCAATGATGCGTTTCTTCCCGATTATGTTATTCTTGATGAGGATTTTTTAAAAACAGTTCCTCCTTATCAAAGAAGATGCACCGCAATGGATGCTCTTTGCCACGCAATCGAAAGCCTTTGGAATGTTAAAAGCACAGAGGAAAGCAGGGGATATGCCGAAAAGGCAATTAAGCTTTTCTGTGAAAACAAGAACGGCTATATCGCAAACGAAAAAAGCGCAAACAGAGGAATGCTTCTTGCCTCCTACTATGCAGGCAAGGCGATAAACATAACCTCAACAACCGCCGCTCACGCGATGTGCTATAACATAACAATAAACTGCAATACGGCTCACGGCCATTCCGTTGCCGTTAATCTGCGTGAAATTTGGGATTATATGAACACCCATAATGAAAAGGTTAATGATGCACGGGGCAGGGAATATGTGCTTAAAACGCTTGATAAAGCAGGCACCTTGCTCGGCGGAAATAATTCAGAGGACGGCGCAAAAATTTTCGCCCGCCTCGTTGATGAATTTGAGCTTTACACTCCCGTTGCACCAAAGGAAGCCGTGCTCGGCTTTGCAAAAAGCGTTAATCCCGATAGGCTTCTCAATAATCCCGTAACGCTCAGCGGCGAAGCGGTTGAGGAAATATATAAAAGGGTTTTTCACATTAAATGAAGAGTTTAAAATTATCAAAGCCTGCCGTTATGATACCGCTTGCGCTTTTCTGTTGCTTTCTGTGGGGCTCTGCATTTCCCGCAGTTAAAACGGGCTATAAGCTCTTTTCGGTGGCGGCAGACAGCAGTGCATCGCAAATACTTTTTGCAGGTGTGCGCTTTATGCTTGCAGGCGTTCTTGTTATCATATTCGGCTCTGCTTTGTCAAAAAAATTTCTTTATCCTAAGGATTTAAAATCGGCAGGCAGATGCCTTGTGCTTTCCCTTTTTCAAACCGTTTTGCAATATACGGCGTTTTATATCGGCCTTGCGCATATAAGCGGAGTTAAATCAAGCGTTCTCGTTTCGCTCAATGTTTTTATTTCGCTGATTATCTCCTCCGTTATCTGCAAAATGGAAAGGCTGACTGCTTCAAAAGCGGTCGGAAGCATAATAGGCTTTGCAGGTGTTGCTTTAATAAGCCTTAACTCAGCAGGCGCACTTTCGGGCTTTTCAATAAACGGCGAGGGCGCAATTATACTTTCGGCGATTGCATATTCTGTTTCAAGCGTTTTAATTAAACGCTTTTCGGAAAAGGACGATCCCGTTATGCTTTCGGGCTGGCAGTTCCTTGTCGGCGGAGCGGTGCTGGCGGTCGCAGGCGGAGTGCTCGGAGGAAAAATATCTGCGCAGTCGGGAGTTAAGCCGTATCTGCTTTTGCTCTATCTTGCGTTTATTTCAGCCGCGGCATATACGCTTTGGGGACTTTTGTTAAAGCATAATCCCGTTTCAAAGGTTTCCGTTTTGGGCTTTATGAATCCCGTTTTCGGCGTTTTGCTTTCGGCTCTCGTTTTGGGCGAGGCGCAGGAGGCGTTCAGCACAAAAAATCTTATTTCGCTTCTCCTCGTTTGCATCGGAATTTATACCGTTAATGCAGATTTCGGTAAAAATAAAAAACTAAAACAAAAATAAAAGCACCTCATTGGGGCACCCTCCGTAAGGAAGGTGCCCCAATGTGTGGCTCCTGTATCAAAATTAAATAATTGATGTGCGTTTTGCGGTATAGCTATTAGCTATGCCGTTTTTTGTTACACACCTTTTCAAAGTGTGTAACCCACTATGACACTTTCACTCCGTGCAAAGATGTTAGCGGGTTTAAAAATGCAACTTGTATAAAATATTATCCATAGTCACATTTTGAAATATCCCATTATTAACTTTACGCTATACTTTGCTAAGACCTAATACCCGTCGAAAGAAAAAACGGCAGAGAACGAGTCTCTGCCGTGAAAGAGATTTATTTGTTAATTCTGCCTTCAGCATAGTTGATTTCTTCCTCTATGCTTTTTACATACTCGTTATAGTCAACCCACTTTCGCATATGTTCCGATTTGAAATTTTGCTGATTGTAATTTTCGGGGGTTACTTTGGCAAGGCGAGAGCGAAGAGCAGCAACAAGCTCTTCGCTTTGGGTTTGTTCAACTATTTCCTCAAAAATTTCCGAAAGGAAATACAGTTCCTCATCGTCGCACTCGTTTTGTAGAAAATTTATTGTAGCGGCAACATCCTTTGTAAACAATTCAATGGTTGCCTTCCAATAATCTTCAACCCAATAATTATCTTCACTTTCGACTACACGAAAACGAGCAGCCTCTTTTAAGGTGTCAAACTTTATCATTTATGCTTCCTCCTTATTACTGAGCTTTGATTGGAGTCGGGAAAAACAGTAGCAATTTTTCCGTTTGTTCGTTTCACGCCGATACGCACACCTTTATAAACTCCATATATTGTTTTTCCATCGGGTATATGGCGATTACCTTTAAGTCCGGCAACGTGTTCTCCTGCACGACGAATATCTTTATCCGACCACGATTTTGGAAACCACGATTGTCCGATACCTTCCTTTTTACTGCGTTCTTTGTGATTTGGAACATTACCAACACGAACGCCGTTAGGATAGGTTTTAACAATATTATATTTGATTCCGTATTTATCAAGTAATGCCATACCTTTTTGGCTGTGTCCGCCATTATTAAGTCGCAGTTTAATTATCGTTTCTCCGTTGACGCGGGTTTGGCTGCGGGTAAATGCACCTTCGCTTGAATGTACCAAGGCAAAATCGCTAACACTTCGTCCTGAGCCCTTGGTGTTAAGATAACGCCCGTTTTTGCTTGTGCCCATATCAAACCACCTTCTTCCATTTGTGGACATAGGTAGTCCAATCAGGCAGATGATGAAAACGGGTATAACGCTCATACTTACCAAAGATTTTAGGGTTATATGAGCCGTACACGATAACATCCTGCGGTGTTAATTCGATTAGCATCGCTTCAAGACCTGCTTCAAGGTAGTATTTATCCTCTTTGCTTTTACTGCACCCATAAGTGCCGATTGACACAACGCTGTTTTTCGGTATGCCCGAAAAAGCGGGTATGTAATCAAAAATACCCTTTGTATATGTCCTTTCATCACCCCAACGGGCATTAGGAATAACATACTTTCCTTGCTGTTGCAAATAATATCCTACGGAACGGCTCACACCGATATTTGCGATTTGCTCCCAAAGTGGCATATCTCGGTAAAGAGAGCAATCGGGCGTGGAGATTATTTGAATGTCTTTTAGTTCATCAATGTAATTCTGCGGTATGCTGACGAAATCTCTAAATTCGGGATCTTGCTCGTAAAACACAAGCATTTCTTCCGAAGGGTTGCTAATTTTATCCCTCTTTGAAAAAGGAACGGCAACCGAAGGTATAACGATTTCTTTGGGAGCTTCCAAGATAGGAATTTCAAAGAAACCCTCAAAAAAGGCGGTTTCAATCAACTTCGAGTTGAAACCATCATAAAATAAATTGTTCATTATAGTTAATAATCCTTTCTCCGCTACTTGCGGAATTTTTAGTATTATTTTGCGATTTTTTCGCTATTTTTGCTTGACAAATTGACAAGCGGATTTGGATATGCTATAATGAACAAACGGCTAAGTCGGTTATTATAGCATATCCGACACAGAACTAAGCATTTCGTTTGTTGTTGCAGCAACTTGCGGAATGCTTTTTCTTTTTACTATTTACAACCATAGGCATCACCTCCAATATGTAATTCCGTCGTGTGATTAGTACCAAGATTCCCTTTCACGCTGACGGTCGTATTCGTCCTCAAAATCATAGTAATTCTTGCGTGGAGGACAAATACTGTCGATAAAAGCCGAGAACTTAAAGAGGATAACATCGTCAAATTCTTTCTCTTGTCGGGAGCGCCACTCAACCGTTGTTTTAGCGAGCGTTTCAATACGCTTTTTTGCCGCCGTTTCCGAAACTTCGAAGTGTTGCATCAGAAACTCCTTCGTAATGCGGATACCCCTATTGGTAAACTCACGTAATACCTGCTCCGGCATAAGCAGTTGTGCGGCAAAGTAGTTTGTTTCTACTTCGTACCGACCATAGATTTCTTTATCGGTAACGCTAAAATCGTGATTGTTTAACGGGTGTCCCAATTCGTGCAGAATAGAATACTTTACGTGAGTCATCAGTTTACTGTCATCGTAAAATATAATCTGCCTGCCGCCATATTCAAAAATGGTTGCTGACTCACTGCCAAAGGCAGTTATATCAACCCCATACTTTCGTGCTTTCTTGTATGTGCGACACTTAATGGCAGATTGCTCTTTTACAAGGTCGATAGGAGGGAACGGGAACGTGGAAATAACACGGGATTTAACCAAAATCTCGTTGGCTTTTGAATATGCTGCTGAAAAATTAGGTTTTGTATTACTCGCCACTATTTCACTCCTCGTCGTCATCCTCAAAGATGTCATTAAACATCAATTTCAACATTCCTTCTGCTTTCTTTAATTGCTCCTCGTCCAATTTGCCGAGATTTCTTTGCAGATATTTAAGCTCTTTTGGTTCTTCGGGTATTTCGGAATTATCCGTGCTACCTAAAAGATAATCTGCGGTTGTGTCGAGTGCTTTTGCAATTCGGGCAAGAACCTCGCCACTTGGGGTACGTACTCCTTTTGCATAGTAAGACATTGCCGACTCTGTAATGTTTGCTTTCTTTGCAAAATCTTTCTGTGAAAACCCTTTGGCTTTCATCAATGCGGTAAGCCTTTCACTAAATACTGACATATATCAAACCTCCTTTAATATTTGCCGATTATCATTATAAATCAAAATTATAACAATGTCAAGTGTTTTTATATTGTTTGTGTCAACATTGCAATTAAATACTATATGTAGTATTTTGCAACTCGTTGTATCTTGTCATACTTATAATCGGACGGCGTATTTCCAATACCATAATTCGACTATTATATAAACAAGGGAGACAACTTCCTTACGAAGTGTCTCCCTTTGAGGTGCTTTGTTTTATCTTATTTCATAAATTTGATTGAAAACGGCGGTCATTTTTTTGCTTATCTGCTTATCTGTATGAAGAGAGCCGAAATACCAATGGTAGTAATCAACACTTTTCGTTAGGTTTTGAAGATAGGTGTTAAGCGGAGTTATTCTTGCCGCCTCCTTTGTGTGAAGCTTCATAAAGTCCTTTGCGATTGCAGGTGCTTCGTATGTAAGAATATAATTAACCTTGTATTCCGCAGTCTTTAAATTATCCTCGGCGTTTTTAATTTCCTCGCCGTTCGGCATTTCGTCCTCCCACCAGGAAATTCCGTCCTCTCTCATATCGCGGTCGTCGCTCTCGCCGCCGCCCATAACAAAAAAGGTTTTGCCGTCTAATGTAAAAATCTCTCCTCGCATAAGATGAAAAATATTGTCTGCAATTTTGTGTGCGTTGCCGCCCTTCCATCTGTATGGCGTGTAGGAATTAAGAATATCAAAATTCTCGTGAGCACCGTCAACAAAGCATATTGTGTATTTTTTGCTTTTAAGTGCTTCAAGATTTTTTTGCTCCTTTGGGTTGTTACTGTCCCAAAGAAAGCCGAAATCTCCGCAAACTATTAAAATATCCTTTTCGCCGAGCTTTTTGAGCTTCGGGTTTTTAAACCAAGATATGTCTCCGTGTGTGTCGCCGGTAATGTAAACCATAATTTTCCCCGCAAAATAATCAAAAATTTATAATTTAGCACTTTTCATTCCCATATAAAAATGCTAAAATAATTACAGTAATATAATATATTTAAATTCAAAAGGTGTCAAGTATATGAAAAGGATTGTTTCTCTTCTTTTATCGCTTGTTATTTTAATATCCTCTCTTCTTTGCGCATTTTCGGCAAACGCCGCAGTTTATCAGCCCGATGTGGAGTTGTATTCCGAGGCGTATATGCTTATAAATCTTGATGATGCAAATTATCCCGTTGTTGCGCAGAAAAATCAAGATGAAAAAATGTATCCGGCTTCTTTAACAAAAATTGTAACCGCTATGGTAACGCTTAATAATGTTGCCGATTTGCAGGAAAGCGTAACTGTTTCACAGGCCGCATTTGATATTTTGCTCGGAACGGGCGCACAGGTTGCCGGGCTTAAAGTGGGAGAAACCTTAACGGTTGAAGAGCTTCTTTATTTAACTATGGTTCATTCCGCCTGCGACGCTACTGAGGTGCTTGCCGAATATGTTGGCGGCACCCGTGATAATTTCGTTAAAATGATGAATGATTATGCCGCCTCTCTCGGCTGCACGGGAACTAATTTCGTCAATCCCGACGGTCTGCACGATGAAAACCATTACACAACTGCTTCGGATATGGCTAAAATCTCATTGAACGCACTTGAAAATTCAACCTTTGTTAAGATTGCAGAAACAGTGCAGTATAAATATAACAATATGAATTTTTATCACACAAATTTAATGCTCCGCTCAGGCTATGTTTCTTATTATTATAAGTTTGCAAAGGGAATTAAAACAGGCTCAACCGAAGAAGCAGGCTACTGCGTTGTAACAACCGCAAGCAAGGACGGCTATAATTACCTTGCCATAGTTCTCGGCGCACCCGTTATTGATTATAATAAAGACGGCTATAAGGAAAAATGCTCATTTATTGACGCCGCAACACTTTTTGATTGGGCGTTTACAAGCCTTAAATATTCAACCGTTGCAGAGAAAAACGAGGTTATCGACGAGGTGCCCGTTAAAAACGGTAAAAATGCAGACAGCGTGCGCCTTGTTGCCAAAAACGATGTAACCACCATTGTTCCCAACGGACTTGATAAATCTAATATAATAGTTGAAACAAAGGATAAGCCGGAAAGTATTTCCGCTCCCGTTAAGCAGGGGGATTCGGTTTGCACCGCCGATATTATTTACGGCGGGCAGGTTATCGCTCAGGTTGAGCTTGTTGCCTCGCAGGATGTTGAGCTTTCAACCTTTTTAAAGGTAATAAACGCCGTTAAAGGCTTTTTCTCGCTGACTGTTGTTAAAATAATAATTCTTGCTTTGTTCCTTTGCGCAGTGGGCTATGTTGCCGCAGTAATTAATTCGAGCAACAGAAAAAAGGCACGCCGCAGAGCTCGTGAGCAGGAGAATGACGAAGAATAAATACTTAAAATAAAACGCTTTGGATTGATATTTCCAAAGCGTTTCTTTTTTATTCAATGCTTATTAATGTTAATGTGTTTTCCTTAACCTTAAATTTAATTTCAAAATTCATAAATTCAAAGCCGTAAATTCTGCCTTCATCGTTTTGATAAGCAGGGCGTGGGTCGTCTGCAAGAACCTCAATAAGCGTTTCTCTTTTTTCGCAGGGAAGCTTTTTCAAAAGCTCCTCATCTGCTTCAACTTTAAGCCTGTAATCCTTGTTTTCCTGCGCAAAGCCTCCACGTGCGCCGTCAATACTGTCGGAATAGGGGATATATGGCTTAATATCATATATCGGTGTGCCGTCCATTAAATCTGCTCCGCAAACCGTCAGCTCAATGCCGTTTTGCGTTTTTTCCGTTCCTTTCAGCTCAACGCAGGAAAGCCCAAGCCCGTTCGGGCGAAACGGCGAGCGGCTTGCAAAAACGCCCTTTCTCGTGTTTCCTCCAAGGCGCGGAGGTCGAACTGTTGGATGAATTTCCTTTCCCTCGTTTTCGGAAAAGCCCCAAATCAGCCAAAGGTGTGAAAACTCCTCAATGCCTCTTATGAAATTCTCATTTCTGTATTCGGGCTCAAAAATTATTCTGCCTTCAAGGGATTTAACTCTCCCGCTTTGGCGCGGAATACCGAATTTAGTGGGGAAATCCGTTTTAATAATTGCAATTTTCTTTATTTCCATAATCTAACCGTTGTAATTGATTTTGCTTTAAGCGTAATTTTATTTGATAATTCTCCCGAGAAAATCTGATTAAAATTGTGTTTTTGTGTTGTTTCGTATATTTCTGCTTTGTTAAGGTCGGTTGAAAATTCAACTGTTTCCTCCTTGCCCTCGTTAACGGCAACTGTTATCTGCGAGCCGTCAGTGCATTTAAAGGCAAAAATATTTATTCCGTTATTATCTGTTAAAGCGCAGTCAAGCACCGAGTCGCCGTGCTTTAAAAATTTTGTAAAATGCAAAAGCGCATAATATCTTTTGCAAATGTAATAGTAGGAAAAACCGTTTGAAGCAGATAAAAGTCCGTCGGAATAATCCTTTGAGTCGCCCTTTGTGTCTGCAATCTGGTTAACTGCAACCCACGCCGTCCAGCTTTCTGCGCCCATTTCACATAAATCCCAGCCGATAACCCTTGCCGTGTTCAGCGCACCGTTAATGCTTTTAGTGTCGCTTATACAGGGAAGCTCGCACCATTCGCTCATATCAAAGCGTATGTCGGGATTTTCTAAAACAGTGTCATTATAAAAGCTCTTTCTGATTTCAACATCTCTGTCGGAATGATAGGAGTGAACGGCAAAGGCTCCGAGGTTTCGCATAATAACCTCGTCCTGCTTGAAAAGATTAAGATATTCCTGCGTTTTTCCGCCTATCTCTCCGCTTTCGGGGCCGTAAAGCTTAACCGAAAGACCTCTTTTCTCAATCTCCTCTGCAAAAATTCTGAAAACCTCGCAAACCTCCTCGGGCTCATAATGGCATCCCTCCTGCCAAACATTTTTGCCGCCCCATTTCCATTGAGGCTCGTTTATTGGGCTTATGTATGTAACGGGAATGCCGTCGTTAATAAAATGCTCGGTAATATCAAGAAAATATTCTGCAAAGGCTTTGTATCTGCTCTTCGGAAGATTGCAGGTGTGGTGCATAAGGCTTCCGCTTGCCTGTCCGCTTGATGTTAAGGCATAATGAGGCGAGTTTGCAAAAAGAATAACGGTGTCAACATTGCCTTTTTCTATGCAAAGCTTCATAAAATTATATGCGTTTTTATCTCTGCTCCAATCGTATCCGCCGCCGCAGTAGCCTTCGTCCTCGTTTTCATCGTCGTTTATGTAAAAGGATTCGCATCTTCTCCACGGGTTCGGCACACGGCAGTTTGCGTCGTCCCAGCCTGCGCCGATATTATATCTGTATATGTTTAGGTTAATTCCCTTTTCCGTGTAGAGCAAATCGCAAAGCTCCTGCGCCGTTTTTTCGGTTGCAACATTTTGGCTCCACCAGCACGCAGAGGCTCCGAAGCCCTTTATCCTTTGCTTTTCGGTAGCATTTTTTAAATCAATTTTTATCATAGTTTTTTCTCCATATATATGTGCGGGCAGTGCTCGTCAAGATAAACCTCTCCAACCTCGTGAAAGCCGAGTGATTTATAAAAATCCTTTATTCTGCATTGCGCCGAAAGCTCGCATTTCTCTGCGCCGAGCTCCTTTGCCTTTTCGCAAAGTGATTTCATAATAACGCTTCCCAGATGCTCACGCCTGTATTCCTTTAAAACGGCAACCCTGCCGATATGATATGATTTTCCGCCGTTTTCCGTAAACATTCTTGCGGTTGCAACCGCCTTCGAATCTTTAAAAAGCAAAAGATGAATTGCCGTTTTATCTGTTCCGTCAAACTCCTCCTTGAAGCCCTGCTCCTCAACAAAAACACTTGTTCTTATTTGAACGGCCTCCTGCGGAAGATAATCATAATATTCAATTTTATTCATAAAATCACCATAAAATACATTTAGTATGAGGTTATTTTATCACAATATGAATAAATATTCAATAATATACTTGCATTTTGCATAATTAAGTATTATAATTAACAATCATAAAAATTCAAAATAAAATAAGGAGAATCATTATGAAAAAGTTCACTAAAATAATGGCTCTTGTTCTTGCGGCAGCATTCGTTTTTGCTTGCTTCGCAGGATGCTCAGCCAAGGAAGAAACAAAAGACACATTAACTCTTGCAACAAGTGCGGATTTCCCGCCCTATGAGTCAATCGGAGATGACGGCAGCTATGTTGGTATAGACATTGAAATCGCTCAGGCTATCGCTGATAAGCTCGGCAAGGAGCTTGTTGTTGAAAATATGGATTTTGATGCAATCATCAATTCCGTTTCAACAGGCAAGGCTGATATGGGTATGGCAGGTCTTACCGTAACAGATGAGCGTCTTCAAAGCGTTGATTTCTCAACCTCTTATGCAACAGGCGTTCAGGCAATCATAGTTGCAGAGGATTCGCCAATCACTTCTGTTGATGACCTTTATGCAGAGGGTGCCGCTTACAAGGTTGGCGTTCAGATTTCAACAACTGCCGATATTTACTTCTCAGGCGATATTGAAAAAGGCTTAACAACCTGCACTGTTGAACAGTATCAAACAGGTGCAGAGGCAGTAACCTCTCTTACAACAGGCAAGATTGATGCTGTTATCATTGATAACGAGCCTGCAAAATCATTCGTTGCGGCTAATGAGGGCCTTAAAATTCTTGACACTAAATATACAGAAGAGGATTATGCAATCGCATTTGCAAAGGGCAGTGAGCTTACCGAAGAGGTAAACAACGCTCTTAAAGAGCTTATCGCAGACGGAACAGTTCAAAACATCATTGATAAATATATTCCTGCTGAATAAGTAATTTTTACTGAAAGGGGTGGGCTTCCACCCCTTGATTTTTTGTGAATGTTTAAAGGAGGCTTCGCTTTGGCAGAGTGGTTTGATAATTTGAAATCTCAGTTTATCCTGAATTTTGTTGACGGAAACAGATGGAAGCTTCTTGTTGAGGGCTTGGGAAACACCTTAAAAATAACCTTGGTTGCCGTTGTAATCGGCATTGTTCTCGGTGTTCTTATTGCCATTATCCGTTCTTCCTATGATAAAAATGCAGATAGTATGCACGGTGCTTCAAAGGCCGTTCTTTCTGTTTTAAACGGCATTGCAAAGCTTTATTTAACGATAATAAGAGGAACTCCCGTTGTTGTTCAGCTTCTTATAATGTATTATATTATCTTTGCTTCGTCTAATAATAAAATACTTATTGCAATTCTTGCATTCGGTATCAATTCGGGCGCGTATGTTGCCGAAATATTCCGCTCGGGAATTATGTCTATTGATGCCGGTCAGTTTGAGGCAGGCAGGGCAATGGGGCTTAATTTTGTGCAAACTATGGTGCACATCATTATTCCTCAGGCGTTCAAAAATGTTCTTCCTGCGCTTGCAAACGAGGTTATCGTTCTTTTAAAGGAAACCTCCGTTGCGGGCTATGTTGCCATAACAGACCTCACAAGAGCAGGCAATCTTATCAGAGGAAAAACCTTCAGCGCATTTATGCCTCTTATCGCGGTTGCGGTAATTTATCTTATTATGGTAATGGTTCTTTCAAAACTTGTTTCATTGCTTGAAAGGAGGCTTCGCGCAAGTGATCACTGATGCTTTAATTAAGGTTGAGGGTCTTAAAAAATCCTTTGGCGACCACGAGGTTTTAAAGGGTATTGATTATAATATCCAAAAGGGCGATAAAATAGTTGTTATCGGTCCGTCCGGCTCGGGAAAGAGCACCTTTTTGCGTTGCTTAAATCTTCTTGAAGTTCCAACAGAAGGCAAAATCTGGTTTGACGGACAATGTATAACTGATAAAAAAACAGATATAAACGAAATCAGAAAGCACATGGGAATGGTTTTTCAGCATTTCAATCTTTTCAATAATCTTACGATTATGAAAAATATAACGCTTGCTCCCGTTCGGCTCAAGGTTATGAGCAAGGAGGAGGCAAATGAAAATGCGTTAAGGCTTCTTTCAATGGTTGGTCTTTCCGATAAGGCAGACGCTTATCCGAGTCAGCTTTCGGGCGGACAGAAGCAGAGGGTTGCCATTGTGCGCTCCCTTGCAATGAATCCCAAGGTTATGCTTTTTGATGAGCCAACCTCCGCACTTGATCCCGAAATGGTTGGCGAGGTTCTTCAGGTTATGAAGGAGCTTGCAGATGAGGGAATGACAATGGTTGTTGTAACTCACGAAATGGGCTTTGCGCGCGAGGTTGCTTCAAAGGTTTTGTTTATTGATGACGGAATTATCCAAGAGGAAAACACACCTGTTGAGTTTTTCCAAAATCCTCAAAACGCAAGGTTAAAGGATTTTCTTTCAAAGGTTTTATAAAAATTAAAAGCTTCGGAGTTGATAAAGCTCCGAAGCTTTTTTGTTTTGTTAATTTGAATGTTTAATAAAGAAATCAAGCATTTCGTTAATACATTCCTGTGAATATGAGGGCGACGGGTCAAGAACGGGAAAAACATGCGGAAGCTTTCTGCCTGCGTAATATCCCTCAAAATCGTGAAACTTATATTCAATTTTATTGCGGTCAAGTGTCTCGCAAAGCTTGTATGCCTGCTTTCTTAAAAAGTCTCCCGAGGAGGTAACAACATAAAACGGCGGCATATTTCTGTTTGCAATCCTTTTGAAATCCATATATTTGAAATATTTGCTCCTTTTAAGCTCAGGACCGAGTATTTCGGGCAGATTGATATTCATTTTAATGTTCGGGCTTACAAGGTCAACGGCGGGGCAAACTGCACCGACCGCTTTAAATTTGAGCGCAGGCTCGTTAATGCTGAAATCCTTTTGAAGCTCTCTGTTAGAGCATATCGCGGAAATAACGCAAACAAAATGACCTCCCGCAGAATCTCCGGTTAAAAAAGTATTGTTCAAATCGGCAGGATAATCGCAGGCGTTTTCGGCAATAAAATCAAAAGCCGCAAACATATCTTCAATTTGGTCTTTAAATCTGTAATCTCCCGCAAGGCGATAGTTAATAGAAAAAACGGTAAAGCCCTTTGAAGCAAGATTAAGGCAGTAGTTTTTGTTTATCTCCTTGCTTCCGCCGAGCCAGCCGCCGCCGTGAATATCAACAATAACGGGCAGCCTTTTATCTGTTTTTGACGGAAAATAAACATCAAGCGTGTGCTCCTTTTTGCCGTCGTTTATGTAAGGAATATCAATTATTTCATCAACATTTGCCGTCGGCGTTTGAAGCGCAATTCTTTCAAAATCCTTTTTTGCATTAAGCTTCCAAAATAATTTAAAGGCAGGAAGTAAAACAGACATATAATCATTTCTCCTCTCGTGCAAATCTGTTCTCTAATATAATTATATAGTTATATGTTAAAGTGTGCAACAAAAAAATCGGGAAAGCTTCCCGATTTTAAATATATTATGTCTTATGCCGCTTCGATTGTTTTCGTAATAAACGGCTCAACCTCGTCGGGCTTCATTTCAAGCACAAGTGCTATTTCGCCGTGAATAATGCTTTGCGCCTGTTTAAGAAATCTTTCGTCATAAACAGAAAGGCTTTTGCCCGATTTTGCAAGAATAATCCGCCTATCGTGAAGCGTTTTCAAAAGCGAGCAAAGCGCTGTTCTGTCTGCGCTTTTTATTATTTTTTTGAATTCCTCCTTACGCAGATTAATGTTGTCGTTCCATATATTCTCGCGCGAGGGAATGTCCTTTATCATCTTGATTATTTCTTCCTTTGAAAGAATTTCCTTCAGCCTTGAAACAAGCATTTCGTTATCGGTGGGCACATAAATGGTTTCTCTTTTATCAAAAAAAGGCGAAAGAATATAATATGTTTTTATTTCCGAGCCGAACTTTTCCTCTTTAATATCCGTTATTCTGCAAACTCCGTTAGAGCCGTAAATAAAAATATCTCCTATGCTGAACATTTCCATCCCTCCGAGCTATATAACATTTAGTAGATTATTTATAGAAAATATTTCCTCACAATTTAATTATACCACAAACTTACAAAAAATAACAGAAAAATTTTACAAAAAGTAGAAAAAACTTTTTATTCTTATTGTAATCATAAGTGTTTGGTGCTATAATCTTTTAGGATTATTATTTCGGAGGAATCAAAGTTGAAACCGTATTCAAAGCTCATCATTGCAATTTTAGTATTAACAGCCGTTTTGTCATTAGGCACAGTAAGTGCGTTTGCGCTTGAAAATTCATTTATTTCTGTTGAAGCACAGCAGGAGTTCGAAACCTCAAACGCAGTTCAAAAAAGCATTGCTTTGGGAGAGGGCGAAGAGCTTTCGGTTGATGAATATGCGCAGGAGGGCTTTCTTTTTTATACCTCAAACGCGTCTGTTGCCGCGGTCAGCGCTGATTATAAAATAACGGGCGTTTCAAAGGGAAGCGCAGTTATAACCGTTGTTAAGGGAAACATTGCCGTGGCGGTTATAAATGTAACGGTTAAGGGTAAGCCCGATTATTATTTGAATGCCGCTTCTGTTATGGCGGTCGGTCAAAAGCAGGAAATCAGGGTTGTTTTTCATTCGGATACTTTCAGTAATTATTCCTCCTTTACATCAAGCAATCCGTCGGTAGCATCTGTTGATTCAAACGGAATTGTAACGGCAAAGACGCGGGGAAGCACAACTATAAGATATACTGCTTATAACGGAAGCTCTCAATCCGTTAATATAACAGTTAAGCCAAGGGCAACCGCCGTGTATATCTATGCCTGGACTGTCAGCTTAACTGAGGGCGAAGGCTTTAATATGAACGGCAGAGTGAATGACGGCGCATATCCGTCAAAAATATTTTATTCCTCGGCAAACAGCTCTGTTGCTTCGGTTGATTCAAGCGGCAGGGTAACGGCGAAGGGCGAGGGCAAAACATATATAACCGCTTACACAGACGGCGGAATAAGCAGAACCTGCACAGTTTATGTTTACGGGAAAAATGCTATTGAGCTAAACAGAGATGCAACAAAAATTTCATTTGATTATTCAAATGTAACTAAAATTAATTACGGTAAAAGTGTTTATTCAAGAAATCTTGAAGCGTTTGTTATAAACGGCGGAGGAAACAACAGTAAAACGATTTTCTGCACCTTTGCCGTTCACGGCTTTGAGGATAGCTATGCCCACGACGGAAAGGTGCTTGTTGAAACCGCAAATAAGCTTGTTGAATATTTTGCAAAAAATCCCGATAAGCTCGGCAATTATCGCCTTGTTATCGTACCCTGTGTAAATCCCGACGGAACGATAGACGGCAAGAATAATCAGCGCGCCTGCTCAACTGCATTCGGCAGGTGCACTGCAAATCATATTGATATAAACAGAGACTTTATGAACGGAGAATTTAATGCCCAGGAAAGCCGTTATCTTAAATCGCTTATGCAGGATTATTCAATGGATATTTACCTTGATTTTCACGGCTGGCTTAATTCCGTTCTCGGAGACGGAGAGCTTGTTGATATTTTTAGAAGCACAAACGGTCTTTCAAAGGATCAAACAGGCTCTTACGGAAGCACCCAGGGATATATTATCGGCTGGGCTAAGCAGAATTTAGGAGCAAAATCTGCACTTGTTGAGCTTAAAAGCCCGTCAAGCGTTAATTATCAAAATGTTGCAAACGGAATTGAAAGGGCAGTAAGCTCTTCGGAAATCAATAAGCCGTCGGGAATTGTTTATCAGTATTCGTCTTCAATTCCAAGGGTTAATAATGCAAGGGAGTATTCCGCAACAGATACGGAAATAACGCTGACATGGGATTCCGTCAGCGGTGCAAAGGCTTATCAAATTCAAATTTATCAAAACGGCGAATGGGTTCATTGCTTAAATGTTTTCGGTGCAACTCACGCAACAGTTTCAGGCCTAAAAAGCGGAACGGATTATAGCTTCCGAGTGCGCGCCTTTACCTATTCGGGAAATGTCAGAACATATTCAAAAAACTGGTCGGAAACCTTTATCTGCACAACTAAGCCTCATAAGGTTTACGGCTTAACGGTTGTCGGCAGGTCGCTCGACGCAAGAGAAATAAGATTTTCCTGGACCCCTCAGCTTGATGCAGACGGATATATTATTTATATTAAAGGAAACGGAAAATGGGTGCGCCTTGACACGATACAGGGTGGTGCCTCCTGCTATTATACCTTTACGGGTGCAACCCCGGGATATGAATATTATTTCAAAGCAGTTGCTTATAAGGGCAACGCAATTAATGCAGGCAGTGCAAGCAATGAGCTCCACACCTGCGCGGCGTGTGAAACAATGAATGCACCAAGCGTTAATGCGATAAACGATAAAACAATCCGTGTTGATTGGGAGCTTGTT